>ENA-OURQ01002763-OURQ01002763.1-human-gut-metagenome-genome-assembly--contig:-NODE-2763-length-12528-cov-2.925118_pt1 | contig 12528 bp, 9 predicted proteins | sample MGYA00242105_ERZ508999 | MGnify/ENA primary metagenome ERZ508999 (study PRJEB26280, sample SAMEA2338771) | human gut metagenome | biome: human gut; feature: human-associated habitat; material: faeces...
TATAAATTACATTTTATATCCAATAAAATTATAAACTTCAAATATTAAAACTATGTAAATTAATGCTCCAAATATTATTGAAAGAATTGTGCTTATGCTCATTCTAACTATATTATTTAATGCTTGGTTTATTAAATAGGTACTCACTCCCATAATCACAGAGGCAATTATAGGTGCAATTATCATTCTTCCACATTTAAAATGTAATTTTATATTTTTTTGTAATGCAACAATACATATTAGAAATGCTACCAATTGACAAATTACTGTACTTATTCCAGCACCCATTATTTCAATTTTTGGATTACTAATTAAAACTATATTTAATACAAATTTTATTATTATTCCAATTATTAATGATATTGCAGGTATATATGTTTTGTTTAATCCATATAGTCCACCATTAACAGTTTGATTTAATGCAATAAATATCATTGCAATTGCATATACCATTAATACTTCTGCTCCATCACTTGCTGTTGGGTAAATTAAGCTTAATATTGGTTGTGCCAAAGATATAAAACCTACTGCACATGGAAGTACTATTAATAGTGAAGCAAATATTGAAAACGTCATTCTTTTTGATGCTGTTTTCATGTCTTTTTGAGCAATTGCTCCAGAAATTGCTGGTACTAATGCTGTTGAAAAAGCAACATTCACAGCAATTGGTAAATTTACTAATGTGTCTACCTTAGATAGTATTCCATTTTTACTCATTGCTAAAGCTTCTAATTGTTCTTTTACTGGGTACATATTTGCAAATGCTGTTTGAATGCACCTGCTTACTGTTGCAGTATCTATAAGTGGGCTAACTACTGATATTATTGAACTAATTGTAACAGGTACTGAAATTATTAATATTTTTTTCAATAATTTCATTGCTGTTAGTTCATCTTCTTCAGACTTTTGATTTGGTTCTATTTTTATTTTCTTTCTTTTGTAATATATAATTAAGTAAACAAATGTAAGTATTATAGCTAATGTAGTTGAAAGATTTCCTCCTGCTGCCATAATATATGGCTCTCTTCCAAGTAGCGCATAAACAAATGTTATAGATAATACACAATTAAAAAATTGCTCTATTATTTGAGAATAGCTTGTTGGTTTCATATCATTAAGTCCTGCAAAGTATCCTCTAAATACTGCAGATGCTGAAACAAATGCTATTGCAGGTGCAAGTACTTGCATAACATATTTAGTATCTGCAACATCATACATTGCAATTGCTATATATTCTGCTCCAAAAAACAATCCAAAAGATAATACTATTCCTATTCCTACAAAGAATGCCATACATATTTTAAATATTCTTTGTGCTCCTTTATTATCTCCTTTTGCTATTCTTTCTGATACTAATTTAGATACAACACTTGGTATTCCTATTGATGATAGCGCAAGCAATAATGAATATATTTGATATCCTGCCGAGTAATACCCAAGTCCAGTATCTCCAAATCCCTCAAAGTTAGTTATTACAAATTTGTATACTAGTCCTAATACCTTTACCATTATTTGTGCAAACATTAATATTAGCACATTTTGCATAAAGGATGATCTTTTTTTCGTTTCTTTTTGTTCCATTTGATTCCTTTCTGTTGTTTTTTATTATGCCACTATAACTTTTCAATAGTTTATTTTTCAAAGTTAAATTTGAGCATCATTCCTATTTTTTCTGGTGTATGAACTGGCAATTGATATATGTCATGTCCGTGGAAATTCATTTGCTTCAACAAATAAAGGTCCTTCTGGTGTAAATGCAACATCCCAACCAACATAACCCATTTCAGGTATTTCTTGGCATGCTTTTTTACAAAATTCAATTGCCTCATTCCAATATGGAAACTTAAATCCCTTTATAGTTTCACCTGTTTGAGGATGTTTTTCATATACATTTTTTTGTTTATCTATTGCAAGTTGTGTTACAGTTCCAGTTTTTTCATCCACTGGTGCAACCATTCCTCCACTATTAAAGTTATCTACACACTTTCCGTTATTTCCAATTCTAAAGTATGCACATATAATATGTGGCTCCAATTTTACATTTTTTCTTTGCTCTTTAGGTATAGTTAGAAGAGATTTTCCATCTTCAGTTGTAACTACTGTTACTATTCTTACAGTATTTATTGCATTTGGATATATTTTCGCTACTTCAGGATGTTGTTTTATTACCTCTTCTAGTTCAAAGTTGTGTCCTTCTTTACTTAAGTAATCATATAATTCATCTAAAGATTTATAGTCTGAAGTATTAATTTTTTCTATTCCTTTACCACATCCACCATCAATTGGTTTTGCCATAAATGTAGAATGTTTTTCTAAAAATTTTATTACATCTTCTTTTGGCACTCCATTTACTTTTATCCAATCTCTTTTTAAATATTTATTAAATGTACTATTAAACTCATCTTTATTTTGAAAATAATGAAGTGCATCCATATCACAGTATTTTGTTACAAAGTTATTATTTCTTCCTCTTGTTAAATATGTATCTCTTTGTTCATCTGTTAAATTATACATTTCAAATAAATCATAGTCCATATATCCAGCGCCATAACGCCTTGCACATTTTTGCATGTCTAAAAATATTTTTAATTTTGACATTTTAGTTTTGCTATGTATTGAATTAATTTTTTCAAACATAGCTTTTTTATCCATAGTTTTTAATCTTTTTAAAATATATATAATATTTCCCATTAAGTTCTCCCATATAAAAAGTATATAATCTTTTACGATTATATACTATTTAATAATTATATTGCAAGTTTTTTATTAAAGTTGTACTTGTTTAAAGTTTTTAAATTAATATAAATTCAATTTTTTAAAGTACATATAATTAATTTCTTCTTTACGACTTTATTGGTTCAGTTATATATATTTGTCCTTCATATTCAAATCCATCTTTTACTAATATAAATGTTTGAGTTGTTTCAAGAAGTTCTTTCCTGTCTCCCATCTTTCCTTCTCTGACAAGGTCAGTACAAGTATAATAGCATTCCGCACTAAAGCAATTTTCTCCTTTATCTGTAGTTTTGAAATCAGATTTACTTATTTCTATTTTTTTTCCTTTGTATATTATATATGCATTTTCAAAATCAACATTTTTATCATCTACTACGTCACTTAGCATAACTAATGTGTGATTGTATTCAGCTACAGTACTTGTTACTTTATATCTCATTATTGCTGTTTTATCAATATTTGTTACTTCTACTTTTTTATAATATGTTTTTCCCATTATCAAATCTTGTACTTTAAAAGTATATGTTCCATTTTCGGTTGCTATATATGTGTCAGATATTTGCTCATTCGGATTTATTACAGAATATCCTTTTATCTCTCCAGTATTTTCATCTCCATATAAAAATTCAAGTATTGCTTCTAGTACTGCATTTACACCAGTAAGTCCATCAACATTTTTTGCGCTCTGTACCCAATTCCAAAAAGCATTCTCTGTTTCCTCTGCAATAATTTTATTGTTTTTCATCCACTTAAGAACATCTTCAAATGTTTGGCAGTTTGCAGTAGGATCTTCTTTATTAATAAATGGTACCATTTTTTCCTTTAGCATTTCTTTTTTTCTTTCATCACTTAGTGATTTTAAATATTTAATCACTTCTTCTTTTGTCTTTATATTTGGCATTGTTACACCTTTTACTGATTCTACTTTTAAGTTTACTGTTCCAGATTTTTCTTTTTCTGGTGTTTTGCTTATAACTATTTCTACATCACTATAGCTTATTTCCTTTACAATGGTTCCATCTTTTTTCTTTATTATTATTTTTTCTTGTTCTTTATCAATTTCATCTTCTGTAACCAACTTTTTGCTAATTAAATCTTCTAGCATTTTGTCTGCTGTTTCTTTTTGTTTATTTATTGATGAATTTATAAAATTACTTTGTTTCCAATTTGCAACTACTTCTTCTACTTGTGCAGCTCTTATTTTTAGTCCTGAATCTTGTGCTTTTTCTATGAGTCCACTGTCACTAAATAGTACATTTGTTGATACTCCTGCTAATATTAATAATACTACTATTGTTACCACTAATGCTATTAAAGTAATACCTTTTTCTTTTTTTAGTTTCATATTCACTTTTCCTCCCTTTATTTAACACGCAAAAGGAAAACTGTTTTTGCTTACAGTCTGCCTTGTTTTCATTGTCAATAAAGCTAAAAATTTTAGCTTGCTTATTTATTAGAATGTAGTTTTCTCCTACAACCATAAGGTTTTTAGTTTTCATTTTATACGTGCCTCTTTCTATTTTTCATTTGAGTTTTCTCTTTAATTATAATAGCATATCTCTTTTACTTTTTAATCTTTTTGTAGCTATTATATAATTTCACAAATTTTCTTTGCATCTAATTCCACAGATGTTTCGTCACCTGTATTCATATTTTTAACTTTTACTGTGTTAGTATTGATTTCATCTTCGCCAATAACAACAACATAAGGGATTTTCAATTTATCAGCATATTTAAATTTTGCTTTTAATTTTTTATCATTTAAATATACTTCTGTATTTATTCCTTCTTTACGTAAGTTACTTGCTAATTGAATAGCTACAGTCATATCTTCTAACATTGGTATTATTAAAATGTCTGACATTGAGTATTTGTCTGATTTTATAAGTTGCAACTCATTTAATTTATAAAATAATCTTGTTAGCCCAATTGAAATTCCAACACCTGGTAGTTTTTGATCTGTATAATATCCTGCTAAGTTTTCATATCTTCCTCCAGAACATACACTTCCAATCTCTTTATAATCATTTAAAAATGTTTCATATACTGTTCCTGTGTAGTAGTCTAAACCTCTTGCAATAGTTAAATCTATTTTAAAATGTGTATCTGGCACACCAAATACTCTGATATATTTTACTACTTGTTCTAATTCAGCTAATCCTTCTACAAACATTTCTTCTTTTATGCCCAATTCTTTTAATTTAGCAATCTTCTCATCTGTTGTTCCATCGATTTCAATAAATTTTAAAATTCTATCTATTGCTTGTTCATCAACACCTATTTCTTTTAGCTCTAATATTACATTTTCTTTTCCTATTTTAGCAAGTTTATCAATAGTTCTCATTATATCAACTGCATTTGGTTCTTGATTCACTTCTCTGAACAAACCATTTAATACTTTTCTATTATTTATGCAAATAGTAAAGTCATTAAATCCTAAATCTGATATTAGGTTATATATAACACTTGGAATTTCCGCATCATTTACTATTCCAAGTTCTCCATCTCCAATAATATCAATATCGCACTGATAAAACTCACGAAATCTACCTTTTTGTGTTTTTTCTCCTCTATATACTTTTCCTATTTGATATCTTCTAAATGGGAAACTTAAATTTCCATAGTTTTTAGCTACATATTTTGCAAGAGGTACTGTTAAATCAAATCTCATTGATATGTCTGTATCTCCTTTTGTGAAGCGGTAAATTTGTTTTTCAGTTTCTCCACCAGCTTTTGCCAATAACACTTCTGATAATTCTAGTATAGGTGTATCTAGTGGTAAAAAACCAAAACGTTGATATGTTTTTTCTATTTTTTGTTTCATTTGTTCAAACAATATTTGTTCATTTGGCAACAATTCCATAAATCCTGCCAATGTTCTTGGTTCTGTAATCATATTCATCTTACCTTTCTTTTTATTCTTCTCTTGGTTTTAACTCATCATAAATCGGTCTTTCTTCTTTTATCATTGTAGGCTTTCCATGTCCGTGGATACACTATTGTATCATCTGGTAACTTTAGCAGTTTTTCAGTTATTGAATTAATAATATCATCAAAGCTACTTGTTGGTAAGTCCGTTCTTCCCCATGTTCCATAAAACAATGTATCACCAGAAAATAACAACTTTTCTTGTTCACAATATAGTGAACTGCTTCCAGATGTATGCCCCGGAGTATGAATAACACTAAATTCTATATCTCCAATATGTATTGTATCATTGTCATCTACTATAGAATCTGGTTCTAAATTAATATCTTCCATTCCAACATATTCTGTTAAACTAATATTCTTATTGCTTAGTCCTTCTGCATCTATTCTATGTATTAAAATTTTTCCACCTTTTTTATCTTTTAGTTCTATTAAAGCTCCAATATGATCACCATGGCAATGTGTTAAATATATGTATTTTAGTTTTGCCTGTAGTATGTCTAGCATTTCAATAATTTTTTCTGCTTCTCCACCTGGATCTATAACCATAGCTTCTTTTGTATTTTCATCTTGAACAATATAACAATTTGTAAGTTCGCAAATTGTTCCACTGTTAACTCTTAACTGTTTTAGTATCATCACTATTTTTCCTTTCCGTACTTTGCTGATTATTTTTAAAATCACTCTACTTCTTTCTCTTAACTTCGTACACACTATCAACTTTTCTAATCTGTTTTAATATTTTATTCAATTCATCAATATTTTCTACTTCTACTGTTACTTCTGTTATTGAAATTTTTTCTTTATTTGCTCTTGAAGTTACTGCTAGTAATTTACTTTTTGTTCCTTCTATTTCTCTAATAATATCTGCTAATAATCCGCTTCTTTCATTACCAAATATTTCGATATCAACACTATATCTAGTTTTTTCTGCTTCATACCAATAAACATCTATCATTCTGTTTTCTTCAGATAATAAATTGTTTACATTTACGCAATCCTTTCTATGTACTGATACTCCTCTTCCTTTTGTAATGTATCCTACAATTTCATCTCCAGGAACAGGGTTGCAACATTTTGATAATTTTACTAAGCAGTTATCTATTCCTTTAACAATAATTCCTGTTTTTGATGGTTTTGGCTTATATGCTCTTCCTTTTGAAAGTTCCTCTAATTTTTCATCTAAGTTTTCTGTTTGATGGTCCTTTTTGTACTCTTCTAGCATTCTGGCAACAATTTTTCCAGAAGATATTGCACCAAATCCAACACTTGCGTACATTTCATCTAATTCAGAATATTTGTATCTATCTAATGCTGCTTGCATATATTCTGGTTTAGCAAGTTCTGCATGTGTCATTCCAATTTTCTTTATTTCTTTTTCGATTAAGTCTTTACCTTTTACAATATTTTCTTCTCTGTCATTCTTTTTAAACCATGCCAAAATTTTGCTCTTAGCTGTTGAACTTTTAATAAATTTGAGCCAATCTCTACTAGGTCCTTTTGATTGATCTGAAGTTATAATCTCGACAATATCACCATTTTTTAATTGAGTTACTATTGGCATCATTTTACTATTTATTTTAGCCCCTGTCATGTGATTACCTATTTCAGCATGTATATAATATGCAAAGTCAATTGGTATACTACCTTTAGGAAGTGCAATAATTTTTCCTTTTGGAGTAAACACATATACTTCGTCTTCAAAAAGTTCTGTTTTTAATGTATTTAAAAACTCATCTGGGTCTTGCATATCTTTTTGCCACTCTAATGTTTCACGAAGCCATGAAAGTTTATCTTCTTCAACCTTTACATTAGCTTTTTTATTTCCCATAAAGCTAGCCTCTTTGTATGCCCAGTGAGCAGCAATACCATATTCAGCTATACGGTGCATGTCCCATGTTCGAATTTGGACTTCAAAAGGTGTTCCTTTTGGTCCTATTAACGTAGTATGCAATGATTGATACATATTAGGTTTTGGTACTGAAATATAATCCTTAAATCTTCCTGGCATTGGATTATATAGCTCATGTACTATTCCTAAAACTGCATAGCAATCTTTGATTGAATTGACTATTACTCTAAGAGCAAATAAGTCATATACTTGATCTAGTGTAATATTATCTCTTTTTATTTTACGGTAAATACTATATAAATGCTTAGCTCTACCTGTAATTTCAGCTTCAATATGTTGTTTTTTTACTGCCACCCTTATTTGGTCCATAATCATATCAATGAATTTTAAACGTTCTTCTCTTTTACGATCAATTCCTTCTACTAATTCACGATAATCTTCTGGATATAAATATTTAAATGATAAATCTTCTAATTCCCATTTTAAAGAATACATACCTAAACGGTTAGCAAGTGGCGCATATAGTTCCATGGTTTCATTTGCATTTGCAATTTGTCTATCACGAGTCAAATATTTTAATGTTCTCATATTATGCAATCTATCTGCAAGTTTTATTAATATAACTCTTATATCCTTACCCATTGCTAAGAACATTTTTCTATAATTTTCTACTTGTTGTTCTTCCATGCTTGCATATTTTAATTTACTTAGTTTTGTTACACCATCAACTAATTCTGCAATTTCTTTTCCAAATTCATTTTCTAAGTCTTGTTTAGTTATATCAGTATCTTCTACAACATCATGTAAAAGTGCAGCACAAATTGTGCTATCATCTAATCCTAATGTTGATAATATATATGCAACTTGTACTGGATGAATAATATATGGTTCACCCGATTTTCTTAATTGCCCTTCGTGATGTGCTTTTGCATAATTGTATACTTTTCTTATAAGTTTACTATCTGATTTTCTATTATTCTTTTTAGTTGTAGTTATTACATCCTCTATTGTTATTTCTTTTATTTCTGACATATATTATTCACTCCTCTCTTTTTAGTTAAATTGTTTTTCTTATATCTTTTAAGTTGATTTGTATATTTTCATTGTCGCCAAAATCATTAATTTCTAAACTTCCAACAACGTCAACTCTATCTCCTATTAAATATTGTTCTGCTATATTTCCCATGTTAAATCCAATTGCATCTGCAATATAATTATCAATTCCTAATTTTAGTTTTATGTGTTTGCCTTCTGATAAAGTACGTATTGATTGTATTTTCATATTTTTAATTAAGAATAATGGCATTTTGTTAGCCTCACCATAAGGTTCTAATAGTTTTAAATCTCTTATATCTTGGATGTTTATTTTTCTTAAATCTATTTCTTTATCAATTTTTATAATTGGTATTATATCATTAATATGGCTATTTTGAACATATTCTTCAAATTCTTTCTTAAATTTTTCAAAATTCTCTTTTTTTACATTTATTCCTATTGCCATACTATGTCCACCAAATTTTTCTACATAAGTATTGCAATTCATAACAGCATCGTGTAAGTCAAACCCTGGTATACTTCTTCCAGAGCCCTTGCCTTCTTCTCCTTCAAAACATATTAAAATGCTTGGCTTAAAATATATGTCTGTGACCTTTGAAGCCACAATTCCTATAATTCCGTGATGCCATCCTTCTTTTCCAAGTATAATACATGGCACATCTTTATTTTCCTTCTCAATTTCTTGTATTGCTTGTTTAAATATTTGTTTTTCAGTTTCTTGTCTTTCTATATTGTACTGATTTAATCTTTCACTAATTTGCTTTGCTTCTTGTATATTATTTGTTAAAAATAATTCTAATGCTTCTTTTTCTTCTCCCATTCTTCCACAAGCATTTATTCTTGGAGCAATTCCAAAAGAAATTGTAGTAGAATTTATTTCCTTATAACCTGTAGATTCAAGTAAAGTTTTTAATCCAATATTTCTAGTTTTTTCAACTAGTTTAAGTCCTAGTTTTGTTATAACTCTATTTTCATCTATTAATGGTACAATATCTGAAATTGTACCGACACAAACAATATCTAAGTATTTTAAATACTCTTTTGCTTCTAAATTTAATTTTAGTGAAATTGATTGTATAAGTTTAAATACAACTCCAACTCCGGCTAATTGATTAAATGGATATTTATTGTCTTTTCTTTTTGCATCCACAACAGCTAAGCAATCTGGAATTATTTCTCCTGGTTCATGGTGATCTGTAACTATTACTTCCATTCCAAGTTCTTTTGCATATTCAATTTCTTCTATACATGATATTCCACAATCAACAGTAATTATTAAAGTATATCCTTGTTCTGAAATATTTTTTACAGCTTCTTTATTTAGTCCATAGCCCTCATTTAATCTATTAGGTATATATTCTCCTGTTTTAAGACCTTGTTCTTCTAAGAATTTCTTAAGTACTGTTACACTAGTTATACCATCTACATCATAGTCTCCATATATAATAATTTTTTCTTTATTTTGTATTGCTATTAATATTCTTTCAACAGCTTTCTCCATGTCAGGCATCAAAAATGGGTCATGAAAATCATCTCTTGTAGGATTTAAAAACTCTCTTATTTCATCTTTACTAATGATTTTTTTACTTGCAAGTATACTACCAATTAATTGGCTTAAGTTATTTTCTTCACATATTTTATTTATATCTTCTTCATTGATTTTACATATTTCCCATTTTTTATTCATTACTTTCTCCTATATATTATACAATTTGTAATATTGTACAACAAAATGTGCAAATTTAAAAGAGATAGCAATGAAATTTGAAAAAAAATTACAGAAATATTAATATTTCTATAATTTTTACTTAGAATATCATGCAAGCAATTAAATAAATTATTAATTTTATAAACTGATTTGCTATTAACGAATAGTTACTTAATTTTATTCCTATAGTATTTATAATTTTATAATTGTCAAATATTGCTTTTTGCTCTTCATTAGTTAAAGTATTTTTTTGCTGTATATATTTCTCAGCTAGTACTGGTGCTTTTATCATTGCATCCATTTCTAAATATGATCTAATAGTATATTGAATAAATCCTAAAATTATAAAACCAAATCCTATATAAATTTTGCATGGATTCAATTTAAAAATGGTTAAAATAATTATAGATATAAAATAAATTATGTATAAATTTGACAATATAAAATTAAAAATTAAGGTCCTTCTATTTTGAACAGAATGTAAGCATTCGTGTGCAATAGTTTGTACACGAGTAAATGTATTTTTTATATTAGCAATTATAATTGAATTGGATATTGCAATATATAAACTTGCTTGATTTCCTTCATTTTCTTTCACATTTACATTTTCATTTCCTAATATTTTTAAAATATCGTTACATATTTCTCTATTTTCCGGTAATTTATTTGTTATCTCATTTAGTTTTTTATCAAAGCCTAGCTCTTTTAAGAGTTTTATATCTTTTATTCTGATTCCCCACACAAATTTTAAAACTGCTAAAGTTATTAAGCTTATACATATTATTAAGATATATTCCATATTTGCCCTCCTTATTTTACTCATAAAAGCATTTAAAAAATCGTCAAAAAAGCTCTTTAGAGCTTCCTTAACGACTTTTACTCTTTTGAATATTTTTATAATACATCTTTTATTGCTTCTGCAATTATTTTGTTAACATCTGCAATCATTATATTGAATTTTACTTCTAAATCAAAATATTCTTTAATATCTTTGTTTTCTACTAATGTTTTATACATTTCTTCTAATTTTTTGTTTTTTTCTTCGTCTTTTTGTTCACCTGTATATGCCATTAATTGTACTTCATATCTTAATTTTTCAAATTCTTCTACTTTTTGCTTTTTTTCAGAATCATTTTGTATTTCGTCTTTTCTTTTTTTGTATAATTTATATTCTTCCGAATCTCTTATCTCTTGTGCTAGTTTATTAGCTGTATCATATACTTGCATAGCTGACTTTGCTCCTTCCTAACTTTCTATGCATAAGCATGTTTTTTCTGAAAACTAAGTAAATTTGTAATCTCTGTTTCAGAATTGTTAGCTTTTTTAGCTTTTTGGGCATTTTCTTGTGCAATTTCTTGTTTTTGTTTTTCTGCAACTGTTTTACAAATAGCTTTTTCATATATATAATGTGTATCTTGTGCAATTTTATTCCAATTAAATTCTTCTTTAACTTTTTGTTTTGCTTTTTTTGCCATTGCTGCTGCTAATTGTTTATCATACAATACTGTTAGTACAGAGTCTGCAATTGAATTTGGATTTCCAGCATAGCTTTTCATTCCATTTATTCCATGGTCTACTATTTCGTCTAGTCCACCAATGTCAGAAACAACAGTTGGAACTCCTGCTAACATTCCTTCTAGTGCTACTATTCCAAATGGTTCATAAGTGCTTGGAAACACTGCTACATCAGCACATTTATATATTTTTTGTACTTGTTTTGCATTTAAGTAACCTGTAAAATAAATTTTATTTGCTATTCCCATTGCTTCTGCTTGTGCTTTTAAATCATCAAGCATTCCACCTTTTCCAGCAATTACAAGTTTTACATCATTATATCCTTGTATTATTTTTGGCATTGCAGAAATTAAATGTTGAATTCCTTTTTCATAAACTAATCTTCCAACATATAAAATAATTTTTTCATTATCCATTGCATATTGTCTTCTGAATTCATAATCTCTTTCAATTCCATTAAAGTTTGTTAAGTTTATTCCATTTGGAACTACATTTATTTTATCAAAAGGAAGTCCAAATAAGCTTTGTACATGTCCTTTCATAAAGTTACTATTAACTATTACTTCTGTTGCTTCATAAGTTAATAGCCATTCTGTATCATTTATATATCTTTGTGAATCATTATGTATTCCAGAATTTCTTCCAGATTCTGTTGCATGTATAGTTGCTACCAATGGTATTCCATAAGATTGTTTTAGAGTTTTTGCACTAGAAGCAACTAGCCAATCATGTG
>ENA-OURQ01002766-OURQ01002766.1-human-gut-metagenome-genome-assembly--contig:-NODE-2766-length-12524-cov-3.613201_pt1 | contig 12524 bp, 7 predicted proteins | sample MGYA00242105_ERZ508999 | MGnify/ENA primary metagenome ERZ508999 (study PRJEB26280, sample SAMEA2338771) | human gut metagenome | biome: human gut; feature: human-associated habitat; material: faeces...
TGATTATGCCAAAGATGTCATCCGCCCTTCTGCGCAGGAATGTGCACAGAACGGAAGAGCAAGATCTACGAAGATGCGCTGGGCCGTGAAGGCAGAATAGTTGACTTCAATATAATGAAATGTTATAGTTAGTCAGAAATAATAGCGTTCGGTGCTGTTTGATCAGGGAATATATTTCCATATCCTGATCGAAACAGGTAAAAGGGAAACAGGTGTAAGACCTGTACGAACTCGTCACTGTGAGCAGAGAAGCGGTCTTCTTAGAAATTAGATTTCAGAAGACCGCTCCTATACAGACAAGTGTGGAGAGTCCGCACATCCACTGGGAGACCGGGAAGGTGTTCTGTATAGAAGATCTGTAAGTCAGGAAACCTGCCGGCCGTTGGTGCGGGGAATATACGAATTCCAGATCACGAGTAATTGATTGTACCGAAAGAACCATTCTTACTGTTCGCATTACGTGTGACCAGCAATCATTCATTTGATTCAAGATAATTCTATCCATTTTCCGTATTTTATAATTCATAACTTAATAGGAGACAAAAAAGAAATGAAAAATAAGAGCAGATGGCTTGCGCTTATGCTGACAGGTTCTATGGTGATTTCACCATTGTCTTATACAAGAACATATGCGGCAGAAAATGAGCAGCAGTGTGAGACAAATTTACAGGAAGCTGTAGAGGTGGAAGAAGCTGATCCAGATAAGAAACAAGATGCGAGTCAGACAGAAGACGCAGGAAATGTTAAAGAAGATAAAAGAAATGATGATTTAACAAAAGAAGATCAGAAAGAGGAATCTGATAAAGTTGATAATTCTTCGGATAAATCAGATAATCAGAATTCAATCGAAGTAGAAACAAAACCAGATTTAGAGAATAACTCAAAGAATAATTCAGAAAGCAATTCAGAAAACAACTCAGAAGAGAAAGATACAGAAACCACCGGGAAAAATCCAGGCACAACTGTTTCAGATCAGGTTGCGGACGAAAAAACTGATAACAAGGATACACAGATAAAAGATGAGACAGGCAAGTCAGAACCTTCTACGGATTCTAACGATTCTACGAATACTCCGGAACCGGAACTTCCGCCACTGCAGGAGGCTCCTTCTGTAACAGGAGAATCTGTGAAAGTAGTAAAAGAAGACGCTGAAGAGTTCAAGATGTTCAAGGTCAGTGAATCAACAGTTGTTGAAAAGGATGGCGAACTTGATATTACGATCAAGACAAACAACACGGGATTTGATGCGCTATATCTTGGTTCAAAAGATGACTTGTTGAAAGCATCTGTTATAGAAGGAACAAAGGATGAAGAAGGTGCATGGACATTTCATTTCAATGTTCCGAAAGAAAAAGCAGGTCAGATAATTCCGGTATCTTTGAGAAAGTCAAAAGATCAGACTTGGTATGACAAACAGTACTTATGGATGTACATTCCGAATCCGGGAGAAACCTCAACACCGGATCCGGCACCAACGCCAACACCGACACCGGAAGCAACAGTAGCAAACGGAATCTACAGTATGGACGTAACTTCCAGTTCTTCCATGTTTAAAGTAGTGGATTGTATCCTGACAGCAAAAGACGGAAAAATGAGTGCCGTGCTTACATTAAGCGGAACCGGTTACGGCTATCTGTATATGGGAACAAAGGAAGAGGCTGCAAGCGCAGATCAGTCATCCTGGATTCCATATCAGGTGAATGAAGAAGGAAAATATACTTATACTGTTCCGGTAGAAGCGTTGGATAAGGAAATCGCAGTAGCAGCATATTCCATTAAAAAAGGAATCTGGTATGACAGAATGCTGACTTTCCAGTCAGAGACAATGAAGAAGATTGCCGATCTTAATTCCACAGACTCAGAGAATAAAGGTGATTCCGGAAATACAGGAAACAACGGAAACACAGGAAATTCCGGAACTACTGGTGGTTCCAATAATACTGGTAATACAGGAACGAACAATTCTGCTTTCCCAGGCGGTTCTGTATCTGGAACTAATTCAGGAAAAACAGATGGAAATGACGGAAAAGCAGATAATGTATCAAAATACGAATCCGACACAAGCGGCTCTACTTCTCATGTAGACAGTGGAACAACACTGAAAGATGGTGTATATACTCCGGATCGTTTTACCTGGTCAGGTGGAACAGGTAAGGTTCAGATTACTTGTAATAAAGTAACGATTAAGAACGGACAGGCTTATGCAACGCTCGTGTTCAGCAGTGATCATTATCAGTATGTGAAAGCGAACGGAAATAAGTATTACACAACAAAGGGCGGCGGATCAGCGACAGCTGTTATTCCGGTTGCGTTGAATCAGAACAATAAGATTATTGGAATGACAGATAAAATGTCTGTCGCACATGAGATAGAATATACGATTTTCATTTATCTTGCAGCGGCGAATGGAGGAACATCTGCAAACGGAACAGATGCTTCAACAAGCAGTAACCAGAAGCTGGATGAAAAAGCACCTGAAATCATAGGTTTGGAATATCAGTCAGAGACAAAGCTTGACTATGCAGAATATTTCAAGATTTATCATTATGATCAGGGGATTGTACTTCTTGAAATCGATATGACGAAGGACACAGCAAGAGACCCGGAAAAAGCAGAGGAAACAAAGTCTGAAAATGAGAAGTCTTCCAAGAAGAAAGTAGCTTCTGTTACGATCAATAGATCAGAAGATTCTAAGAACTCAGATGCAGAAAGCAAAGTAGATGCTTCTGTCGAGGAAGCCGCAGCTTCGGATAATAACGGCACAAGCGAACAGGAACTGGCAGCAGAGCTTTACAAGGGAAATGTTGTGAAATATCTGATCGTTCCGGAGGATGTGGAAGTTCCGGTTGGTCTTGAGCAGGATATGATCATTGTGAAAAAACCGACAGATCATACTTATGCAGAGTCTGATGAGATTCTGAATATGATGAAAGATCTCAATCTTCTTGATAATATTGCGGCAGTTGGAATGAAGAGCAAAGACTGTACAGTATCCGAGATTGCTGATAAGATGAAAGCAAAAGACGGAGAGAAGAATGCTGAAGTTGCATATGCAGGAACAGCGGACAAGCTGAAGTTGAAGAACCTTGTGAAGAGTGAAGTGAATCTTGCTTTGTTTACAGGAGATATTCTTCCAAGAGAAGATTCTGAGGAAAATGCAGCGAAAGATACTGACAAAATAGCAGATAAAGACAGTAAAGATACAAAAGAGACTCTGACAGTAGAAGAGAAGACGGAACAGTTCGAAGAGCTGACAGAAAAGCTTGCAATGCTTGGTATTCCGGTTTTTGTTGATCGTTCTTCTGAGGAAAAGACAGAACTTGGAAAGCAGGAGTGGATCAAGGTTTACGGTGTTCTCTACGGATGTGAAGAGCTGACGAACGAGAAGTTTGATGCGGCAGTAGCAGCGGTAGAGAAATAGGAGAGAAAAATAGAATGAAGATAAGAAGATGCAGAATCACAGCGTTCATGCTTTCAGCTGCACTTCTGCTCGGAGGCTGCGGTTCTACCGCAGCCTCCGGTGGAAACAGCGGTAATAATTCAGCAGGTACAGATGTAACAAAGGATAAGACCAAAGATACAGCCGACAAGACAAAAAAAGCACCGGAGATCGAAGGGCTTACCTATGAATCTACAATGGATCTGACTTACGCGACAGAATTCGATGTATACTATTATAAGGACGGATATAAGTTAATCGATGTCCATGAAGATAAGCAATATCTGATCGTTCCGGAAGGTGAAGAAGAACCGGAAAATCTGGCGGATGATATTGTTGTGATCCAGCAGCCGACAGAGAATATTTATATGGCGGCGACAGCATCCATGTCTCTGTTTGATGCAATCGGCGGAATTGACAAGGTGAAATTCTCCGGGCTTGAGGCTTCCGGCTGGTATGTAGAGAGTGCAAAGGAAGCAATGGAATCCGGAGCGATGACATTTGCGGGAAAATACAGCGAACCGGATTATGAGACTCTCGTTGACGGAGATTGTGATCTGGCAATTGAATCAACGATGATCCTTCATACACCGAAAGTACAGGAAATGATCGAAGATCTTGGGATTCCGGTATTTGTAGACTACTCCAGTTATGAGTCACATCCGCTTGGAAGAACCGAGTGGATCAAGCTTTATGGGGCGCTTCTGAATAAAGAGGAAGAAGCGGATACATTTTTTGACCAGCAGGCTCATGTAATCGAGGAACTGAAAGGCTTTGAGAACACGGAAAAGACGGTTGCTTATTTCTATGTGAGTACAGATGGTTCAATCGTTGTGAGAAAATCTGACGATTATATTCCGTCAATGATCGAAATCGCAGGTGGAAGATATGCGTTCAAAGATCTGAAGAATCCGGACAGCAACGCACCATCTGTTAAACTGACGATGGAGGAATTCTATGCGACTGCTGTAGCTGCAGATTATCTGATCTACAACGGGACGATCGACGGACAGATAAATAGTATCAGTGAGTTGGAAGCAAAGAATGAATTGTTCTCTGAATTCAAGGCGGTGAAAGACGGAAATGTCTGGTATACTGGAAAGAACTTATATCAGGCAACAGATACAGTCGGAGAGCTGATTAAAGATATGCATCTGATGCTGACAGACGGTGATGCATCTCAGATGACATTTCTTGAAAAGATGGAGTAGAAGAATGGAGCAGACAAGTTTTCATCAGGAAAATTTCAGACGGCGTACAAGATACACAGCGGTATTTCTGATTCTTGCAGCAGTATTTTGTGTTGTGACAGTGCTAAATATCAATACCGGAAATGTTCATATTCCGGTACCTAAGATTCTGCGCATTCTCTTTCTGAAAGAAGGAGCGGCGACAGAGTACAATATTATATGGAAGATCCGTCTTCCGAGAATTCTGATGGCAGCGCTCCTTGGTGGTGCATTGTCTCTTTCAGGTTTTTTGCTGCAGACATTTTTTTCCAATCCTATTGCCGGACCTTTCGTTCTCGGAATTTCTTCCGGAGCGAAAATGGTCGTGGCACTTACAATGATCGTGTATTTGAAATATATCGGAAGATTTTCTTCGTATACACTGATTCTTGCAGCATTTATCGGGTCGCTGATCTCGACGGGATTTATCCTTCTGATGTCGAAAAAAGTGCAGCATATGGCGTCTCTTCTTGTCGGGGGGATCATGATCGGATATATCTGTTCGGCTATCACGGATTTTGTTGTGACATTTGCGGATGATTCTGATATTGTGAATCTGCACGGATGGTCACAGGGAAGTTTTTCCGGAATGAGCTGGAGCAATATTCGTGTGGCAGCAGTGGTTGTCGGACTTGCGGTGCTGTTTACATTTTTCCTGTCCAAACCAATCAGTGCATATCAATTGGGAGAAGCATATGCGCAGAGTATGGGAGTCAACATCAAGACATTTCGCGTGATTTTGATTTTGCTTTCCAGTATTCTGTCAGCGTGTGTGACAGCATTTGCGGGACCGATTTCTTTCGTGGGAATCGCAGTTCCGTTTCTTGCAAGGAAAGCATTTGGAACGTCAAAACCGATCGTGGTCATACCGGGAACGTTCTTTATGGGAGCTGTGTTCTGTATGATCTGTGATTTGATCGCACGAATGGCACTGGCACCGGTGGAATTGAATATCAGTACGGTGACTTCTATTCTGGGTGCACCGATCGTTATCTATATGATGATACCGAAGGGAGGAAGAAAATAAGATGGCAGATTATTATTTTCAAATGAAAGACCTGTCGGTAGGTTATAATGGAAACTCCCTGATCCGTGATATTAATATCGGGATCAACAAGGGGGAGATCGTGACTTTGATCGGGCCGAATGGTTCAGGAAAGTCAACGATTTTGAAAAGTATTACAAGACAGCTGAAAGTCGTTGGAGGAAATGTATTTTTTGACGATACTTCTCTTCTGAAACTGCCGTACAAAGAGCTTGCGTCTAAGATGGCGGTCGTGTTGACGGATCGGATCAAGACAGAGTTGATGACTTGTCATGATATTGTGGCGACTGGACGTTATCCTTACACAGGACGACTTGGGATTCTGACGCAGGAAGATGAATGTCTGGTGGAAGAGGCGATGCAGGCGGTGCATGCGCAGGAACTCGGCAACCGTGATTTTAATGCGATTAGTGACGGACAGAAGCAGCGCGTTCTGCTGGCGAGAGCAATCTGTCAGGACCCGGATGTGATCGTTTTAGATGAGCCGACTTCATTCCTGGATGTAAAATATAAGTTGGAGCTGTTGTCTATCCTTGAGCGGATGGCAAGGCAGAAGAAGATTACGGTGATTATGTCTCTTCATGAAATCGATCTGGCACAGAAGATTTCAGATAAGATCATCTGTGTCAAAGGCGAGACGATTTCACATTACGGAAGCCCGGAAGAAGTATTTACAGAAGAAATCATTCGCGAATTGTATGGAATCAATAATGGATATTTTGACCCGCTTTTTGGAAGTATTGAACTTCCTGCGCCGGAGGGTGAGCCGGAAGTGTTCGTGATCTCTTCCGGCGGAACTGGAATCCCGGTTTATCGAAGACTTCAGAAGGAGCACATCCCGTTTGCGGCAGGTATTTTATATGAAAATGATATGGATTACCGGCTGGCAAGATTACTGGCAGCAGAAGTGATCACGGAAGAACCGTTTGAGGAGATTCGGGAAGAAACGCTTCAGAAAGCATTTGAGACAATAGGGAAATGTAAGCGTGTGATCAATGCCGGAGTGAAGATCGGAACATGGAATATAGGGATTGAGAGATTGCTTGAAAGAGCAGAAATAGAAGGGAAATTATAAAAACGTATAAAAATGAGCCGAGATAGCATTTTAAATGTGTTTAAAAAGCGCTGTCAACGCTCTTTTTTGTTGCTATTCATGATTGTGAATGGTAGAATAGAACAGTATAGGCTATAAAAAAGATGGGAAAATAGCAGTACAGACTGTTATGTGATGGGAGGCAATTTATGAGTAACAATGGACAATCAGCAAAGAGAGCAAGCTTCTCGGGTAAAATTGGATATGTGCTTGCTGTTGCAGGCTCAGCAGTCGGCCTGGGAAATATCTGGAGATTCCCGTATCTGGCTGCGAAATATGGAGGGGGAATCTTCCTTCTCGTTTATCTGATTCTGACCGTATCTTTTGGATATGTTCTGATCATGTCAGAGACAGCACTTGGAAGAATGACAAGAAAAAGTCCGGTTGGAGCTTTTCAGACATTTGGTAAGACAAAATCATTTAAGATCGGCGGATGGCTCAATGCAATAATCCCAATGCTGATCGTGCCGTATTATAGTTCGATCGGTGGCTGGGTTATCAAGTACCTTGCAGAGTATTTGAAAGGAAATGTGCAGACTGTTGCACAGGACGGATATTTTACAGAATTTATTTCAGATTCTTTTCAGGTAGAAGCATGGTTCATCGTGTTTTCTATTCTTGTATTCTGCGTTATCCTGGCAGGAGTTGAGAATGGTGTAGAGCGAGTATCTAAGATTATGATGCCAATCCTCGTTATCCTTGCGGTTATCGTAGCAATTTATTCTGTAACAAGACCGGGAGCAATTGAAGGTGTGAAGTACTTCCTGATTCCGAATCCGAAGCACTTCTCAGCAATGACGGTTGTTGCGGCAATGGGACAGATGTTCTACTCCCTGTCAATCGCGATGGGAATTTTGTATACATATGGTTCTTATATAGGTAAAGACGTTGATCTTGAGAAGAGTACAACACAGGTTGAGATTTTCGATACAGCAATCGCAATGCTCGCAGGACTTATGATCATTCCGGCTGTATTTGCATTCTCTGGTGGAAACCCGGACAATCTGCAGGCAGGACCATCTCTGATGTTCATCACACTTCCGAAGGTATTCGCAAGTATGGGCGTTGGAAGGCTGGCTGGTATCCTGTTCTTCATATTGGTACTTCTTGCAGCAGTGACAAGTGCAATCTCACTTCTGGAGACAAGCGTATCTACATTCCAGGATGAACTTCACTGGAGCAGACCGAAATGCTGTATCCTTATGGTTGCTGTTATGCTTATAATCGGAACCTTATCTTCTATGGGATATGGAGTACTGAGCTTTATTCAGATTTTCGGAATGGCATGTCTGGACTTCTTTGACTTCCTGACAAATTCAGTGATGATGCCACTTGCAGCACTTGCAACATGCTTCTTGATCGTTCGTACCGTTGGATTTGACAAGATTGCAAGGGAGATTGAGCAGTCATCTGCATTTAAGAGAAAGAAATTATACATGTTCTTTATGAAATATCTGGCACCGATCTGCCTGATTATTATATTATTAAGTTCTATTGCAAATGTATTGGGAATTATTTCTATGTAATGGAAAATGCTTGTTAAAATAGACAAGTAATCTTGCTGTAAATCTACCTGCATGGTATAATATGACTAGACTTGTAAAGTTTAGAAACAGTTCAGCCATACAACGAAGTGGTCATAAACTGACGGTCTTACGTTGTATGGCTGAATTGCAATAATTTTACATTTTAAGAAAATAATAGGAGTGATTAAGATGTATCAGGAAGAGTATAAGCGCTGGATGGCAGCAGACCTGGAAGACGCAGATCTGATGCCGGAGTTAACTAAAATCGAGGGAAATGATGATGAGATCAAGGAGCGTTTCGCAGTTGCGCTGAAGTTTGGAACAGCCGGACTTCGTGGTGTTCTTGGAGCAGGAACAAACAGAATGAATATCTATGTTGTTCGTCAGGCTACACAGGGACTCGCTAACTGGGTAAAGACACAGGGCGGTACACAGACAGTAGCGATCAGCTACGACAGCCGACTCAAGAGTGATGTGTTTGCGAAGACAGCAGCAGGAGTTCTTGCAGCGAACGGAATTAAAGTAAGAATCTACGATGCTCTGATGCCAGTACCGGCACTTTCCTTTGCAACACGCTATTATAACTGTAACGCAGGTGTTATGGTAACAGCATCCCACAACCCGGCGAAGTATAACGGATATAAGGCATACGGACCGGATGGATGTCAGATGACAGATGATGCAGCAGCAATCGTATATGAAGAGATCCAGAAGACAGATGTACTTACAGGTGCAAAGTATATATCTTTTGCTCAGGGAGTTGAAGAAGGTCTGATCCGTTTCGTAGGAGATGACTGTAAGGATGCACTGTATGAGGCAATCGAGTCCCGTCAGGTTCGTCCGGGTCTGTGCAAGAGTGCAGGACTGAAGCTTGTATACAGCCCACTGAATGGATCTGGATTAGTACCGGTAACACGTGTACTTAAAGACATCGGAATCACAGATGTAACAATCGTACCGGAGCAGGAGTACCCGAATGGATATTTCACAACATGCAGCTACCCGAACCCAGAGATCTTTGCAGCACTTGAGCTGGGACTGAATCTTGCGAAAGAGACAGGCGCAGACCTCATGCTTGCAACAGACCCAGATGCAGACCGTGTAGGAATCGCTATGAAGTGCCCGGACGGATCCTATGAGCTTGTTTCAGGAAATGAAGTCGGAGTTCTTCTTCTTGACTACATCGCAGCAGGACGTATCGAGAAAGGCACAATGCCTGAGAAACCAGTAGCAGTGAAATCTCTCGTATCTACACCACTTGCAGATGCAGTTGCAGAGCATTACGGAGTAGAACTTCGCAACGTACTGACAGGATTCAAATGGATTGGAGATCAGATTGCGAACCTCGAGGCAGCAGGAGAAGTTGACCGTTTTATCTTCGGATTTGAAGAGAGCTACGGATACCTTGCAGGACCTTATGTACGTGATAAAGATGCAATCATCGGATCTATGCTGATCTGTGAGATGGCCGCTTACTACAGAAGCATCGGAAGCTCACTGAAACAGAGACTGGAAGAGATCTACGCACAGTACGGACGTTATCTCAACAAGATCGATAGCTTTGAATTCCCGGGACTGAGCGGAATGGATAAGATGTCAGGAATCATGGAAAATCTTCGTAAGAATCCTCTGGAAGAGATCGCAGGATACAAAGTAGCCAGCGTGATCGATTACGAGAAGACAGAAGAAACAGGACTTCCGAAGGCTAACGTACTTGTTTACAAACTGGAGAACAACGAGACAGTAATCGTTCGTCCATCCGGAACAGAGCCGAAGATCAAGATCTACTACACAACACTTGGTAAAGATCTTGCAGAGGCAGAAGCTGAGAAAGAGAAGCTTGCAGAAGCATTGAAACCTATTATGGAGTAATAGAAGATGGGAAAGGGGATCAGATATCTGGTCTCCTTTTTCACTGTCGTAAAAAAATAAGTAGTAAATATGTAGCATATATGTTAAAATCAATACATTACAGTAAAGTAATAAAGTGATTAGAGAACGAAACAGATGGAGGAATATTACGATGTATATAACATGTCTTGATGTAGAGGGAGTACTTGTACCGGAGATTTGGATTGCATTCGCAGAGGCGAGTGGAATTCCGGAACTCAAGAAGACAACAAGAGACGAACCTGACTATGATAAATTGATGAATTGGAGACTTGGAATTCTGAGAGAGCATGGTCTCGGACTGAAAGAGATCCAGGAGACAATCGCAAAGATCGATCCGCTTCCGGGAGCGAGAGAGTTCTTAGATGAGCTCCGCACATTCAGTCAGGTAATCCTGATCAGTGATACATTTACACAGTTTGCCACACCGCTGATGGAGAAGCTGGGCTGGCCGACACTGTTCTGCAACAGTCTGGAAGTAGCTGAGGACGGCGAGATTACAGGATTCAAGATGCGCGTAGAGCAGTCTAAACTGAGTACTGTGAAAGCACTGCAGTCTATCGGATTCGACACGATCGCAAGCGGAGATTCCTACAATGACCTTGGCATGATCCAGGCAAGCAAGGCAGGATTTCTCTTCCGCAGTACAGACAAGATCAAGGCAGATTATCCGGAGATCCCGGCATACGAAGAATATGACGAACTGCTGACTGCAATCAGAAACGCCATGAAATAATCTTAGAGCGTGTCTGAAAAAGGCTTTCTGCAATTGCCAAAAAAGCCACCATACAGGTCAAATCATTCCTGTATGATGGTTTTTATTTTGTGCTTCCATTACTGTTGTTACTCTGTTATACCCATACCTTACATCTCAAACGCCTTTTTTATACTGTCATAATGCAGGAATTTCCCTTCTGCTGCAAAAGCTTTGATCTCATCAACAGTGGCAAACATATATCCGTCTGTTTCCTCTGTCTGCAGGTGCAGATCACTCTCATCAATATCCATGACAAAACGGTACACATCCACGAAGTAGTTATCTCCCTCACCCGGATTCTCTCTCTTATAAGTAAACAGATATCCGCCTTCCGCATTTCGTACATCCAGTCCTGTTTCTTCTTTTACTTCACGAAGGACAGCCTCGCAGGATTCCTCACCTGCCTGGGCTGCACCCCCTGATACTTCCCACCAGCCGGGAGCCCATGCCTTGGTCATCACACGTTTGGTGATCAGGAATGTACCATCCGGTCTGCCGACGACACCAAGTACGGTCAGGTGATACTCCCCGTCCTTCAGACACCAGTCATTTCTTTTCATTGTGCGTCCTGTCGGTTTCTTATTTTCATCATAAATATCCCAAAATTCCATTTTTAATTATCTCCCTGTAAAATTACTGTCTGCCTGTAACTTTATACATAATATCATTTTGCCGGTCTTATTGCAAATATATACTGATTTTACAGTTGTGCTGTCAGGAAAGCGGGTTACTGTTCACTCCGTTCACAGTAACGTAGCCAAAATTCATTCCAGATTGCCTGCGGCAATGGAATTTTGGCTTGTATGTCTCGGGATTTTGGCATATTCATGCCAAAACACCTCGCGGGACAGTGGTGTGTGAACAGTAACGAAAGCGAGCCAGAGAAATATTCACAAAATTTTCGCGCAGCAGTGCCGAAATATCTCTGAATTCCATACATTCGTACATTGAAATTAGAACAATTATTCAGTATAATTATAGTTAATAACTGCGGCCATACAGCTGCAGTCACTTAAAGGAGGAATATTATTATGGCAACATGGAAAAATCTCGACACTCTTGCTTCCTACAGCAAACTTGCCGAACTGAAAGGTCATGTAAATATTGCAGATGCCATGGCAGGCGAGAAAGGTGCTGAACGTGTAAAGAAATACAGCACACCGATGGCAGCCGGCTTAACTTACAACTACGCTGCAAAACAGGTTGATGAAACAGTTCTGGATGCACTTGCAAAACTGGCAGATGAGGCTGAGCTTATTGACAAATTCCAGGAATTATACAACGGTGCTGTGATCAACACAGGAGAGAAACGTATGGTTCTTCATCACCTTGCACGTACACAGCTTGGCGAAGACGTAGTAGTTGATGGTGTCAACAAACGTGAATTCTACGTTGCACAGCAGAAGAAAGCCGCAGACTTCGCAAATAAAGTTCACGCAGGTGAGATTACTAACGAAAACGGCGAGAAATTCACAACTGTTGTACAGATCGGTATCGGTGGAAGTGATTTAGGTCCTCGTGCTATGTATATTGCTCTTGAGAACT
>ENA-OURQ01002768-OURQ01002768.1-human-gut-metagenome-genome-assembly--contig:-NODE-2768-length-12520-cov-2.844525_pt1 | contig 12520 bp, 11 predicted proteins | sample MGYA00242105_ERZ508999 | MGnify/ENA primary metagenome ERZ508999 (study PRJEB26280, sample SAMEA2338771) | human gut metagenome | biome: human gut; feature: human-associated habitat; material: faeces...
TGAGGGGTGAACAAGTGGCACGTTCGGCAATCTGAGCGATACTGAGATTTCTGCGCAATCTGGCCAGCCTGATCTGCTCGCCTACTACCTGCATCTTCTGCTCTAATTTTCTTGGCAGCTTGGTACCCATCGTACTTTTTGTCATAGCTCAATATATCATATAATATATAATAATCTTTTTTTATTTTATAATGCATTACAGCATATTTTTTGTATTCAGCATGTATCTTCGAAATTAGAAGCATGCTTGTAATCTTTTTAACCCCAATTCTTTAATCGGACTTGTTTCGTTACCCAGTTTATTAATAATACCTTCGTACTCAACAATTAATTGCACGGCATTAGCTAAATGCAATCCTTCTATAACTTCAATTTGAACACTTACTTCCACATCTCTATGAGCATCTATCGTATTTCTAACGCGAGTTAATTCAGAAGCATTCGACTCTCTAAATTTAGTAAGTTCTTTTCGTACATCAGTAAATATTCTATAGTCATAATTCGGAAAACAACGTTTGATAAATTTGAAAATCTCGGCAGTAGCATCAACCAACTTTTTTGAAGTTTCATATATCGCCGTATATACTGATTTAATAACATCTCGCTGTTCCCATTCATCAATACCGTCAACAGACAATCGCTTCAAATATTCTTTCATTTCAATACTGGCCATTTGAATATGCCCCATTGTATTCCATATGAGTAGATTGTCTTTAAATGCAGATTTCTTTGTTTCGAGGATAGCCAAAGAAGCCGGACTGCATTTTTTTATTTGTTTTTCACAAGCAGCAATATTATCCTTGCAATGACTTATACTTTGACGTATTTGTTCGAGACAATTTTGTTCCATTTCCAATGTTTCATTGAGTGTATGCTTTAACTCTTTTGCATTATCGTTTATCCGTTGCTCTAAAAAACTATCTAAAAGGCTTTTTTTATTTTATAAAATTATATTCTTTTAAAACAAACCACTCCGCAAGGATGTGCACTTCTAAACATAGTTTAAAGATAAAAGCTGCCGCAATAGCGACAGCTTCTTTTAAAAATACTTTTTGTTCCCCCACAGTCCTGCTTTCTTTAATTCAATATACTGCTGGTAGGCATCTTCTAATATCTGCCGTTCGTTAGGAAATCGAAGCAAATGATACGCTTCATGGTACTTATAGTAGCCGGAATCTTCAAAATATTCTTCTTTTTGAGGCTTGGAGTAATAGCTGTCAGCCATCATCAAATACCAATGCACCTGTTTTACAACAACATCATGTGCCGTATTAAAAGTATACTGGCTCTTTCCTACATACTTTATTGCAGAAGCCTTTACTCCTGTCTCTTCATGAACCTCTCTTAAGGCAGTTTCTTTATATTCTTCTCCTGCCTCCACTGTTCCTTTTGGAAGAACCCATCCGTCATATCTGTTCTTATAATTCTTATATAACAGAAGTATCTTTCCCCGAAATATTACAACACCACCGCAGCTTGTCGCCTTAATCATTGCTCTATCCTCCTGTGCTGACAATTCTGGTGTGTTCTACACTTATATTAAGTATACCAAATCGACAGAAGGTTTGCAAGAACAGCCTTTTTATACAGATCTTATTCATCTGACTGTGCAGTATTCTTTTTTTCTCCGTAGTACTCTTTCATATTATTATTATAATAGGAGTTAAATATCTTTTTCGCAATAGGAACTGCATATTTGCTTCCTGCACCTGTATTTTCCACAAGCACACAAACTACAAGATCCGGATCTTCTACATTAGAGTACCCTACAAACCATGCGTGAGCATATTTTCCTTCATTTTCTGCGGTTCCTGTCTTTCCGGCAGCGGTATACAGGTCGGTGTCAAGGCTGTATCCTGTTCCATCTGTAACTACTTCACGAAGCATTTTCTGAAGCTTTTTCGCATCCTTTTTAGACATAAGGTCTGCATAGATTTCAGGGATATTTTCTTTGACAGTTGTATTATCTGCACCTTCTATATGATCTATAACATATGGTTTCATAAGTACTCCATCGTTGGCAACTGCACACATTAACAGTGCATTATGAAACGGTGTCATTAGCGTATTTCCCTGTCCGATTACTGTTTGTGGAATTTCTCCTTTATCGGAATGTTCATTTAACTCAAAACGACTTTTCTTTACAGACAGATCAAACGGTATATTCTGATTAAAAAGGCACTTTTTATTCAGAGTTGCAAACTGCTTTATATCTAATTTACTTCCAAGTGTAACAAAGGCAGTATTACAAGATTTGGCGAACGCTCTGTCTAAGTCAACTTCTCCATGTTCTTCGTTTTCATAGCAGCTGATCCGCACACTATTTATAATTGTTTCTCCCTCACAATCATAGCTGAACTTTTTATAGGTGGTTGGACGTTCTTCCATATATTCTAAAGCCGTCAATATTTTATAAGTGGATCCTGGAGGATATAATCCCTGTGTTGCCCTGTTTAAAAGACAGCTTTGTGAAGAATCAGACGTAATCTTATTCCACATATCATCTAATTTATTAGGGTCAAAGTCCGGCTTAGAAACCAGCGCCCTTACTTTTCCTGTTTTCGGCTCGATCGCCACTACTGCTCCTCTATAATCATCTAATGCCTCATACGCTGCCTTTTGAAGTCGGGTATCTAATGTTGTTATGACATTATCCCCAATATTTTTCTGGCTTGCTACACCATTACTAAGCTGTTTCATTAACTTTTCATGAGAAGTCAGCAACTCTTTATTACAGACCGCTTCAAGACCCGCTTTTCCATAACTGGTATATCCAATAATATGCGCAAACATATTTTCATAAGGATAATGCCGAATCTCATCTCCCGCTTCATTGTTCTCTGAAAATGCAAGAATCTTGTCATTGGCACTGATGATCTTGCCTCTCTTTGTCTGCTCTGACAAAGAAGAATTCCTTTTATTATAAGAACTCTCCGAAACTTTTACACTATCTTTTAAAGTAAATCTTACTACATATCCAGCCAGACCTAAAAATAAAGCAACTACAATCACACTGGTCTGAAGCATATACCGGTTTGTTTTTAACTTTTTTCCTCTTCTTGGAGTAAAAATTTCTTTTATACCAGAAAAACCTTCTCTCTTTTGATTATGTTTACGAGACTTTCCGGCTGCTACTCTATTTTGGCTGGTTACTCTCGTTTTTCTTGTTTGATTGCTCTTCTTCATCTTCATCATCCTCTTTATAGGCAATGATAAATATGCCCTGCATTACTGCAAAAATTATTAAAGTACTCGCTACCGAACTTCCTCCATAGCTGATCAGTGGCAGTGTCACTCCTGTAGACGGAATAAACTTTGTCACACCACCGATTGTTAAAAACACCTGGAAAATAAAACAAATAGAAAAACCGTAAGCTAGAAGCTTGTAGAAACGCCCTCTTACATCCATTGCTATTTTCAAAAAATGTACAAACACCCCTAAATAAATCAAAATAAGACAGATTGCAAAAAGAATTCCAAACTCCTCTGTGATTGCTGAAAAAATAAAATCACTTTCCACAACTGGTATATCATTTGGTCTTCCCTGTGTAAGACCCTTTCCAAGCCAGCCACCAGCAGCAATCGCAAATAAAGACTGTGTAACCTGATAACCGCTTCCTTCTATTACTGACCATGGATCTTTCCATGCAATAAAACGGACTCGCACATGTGCAAAAAGCATATATGCAAGATTAGCCGCCACCGCTCCGGCACCAAGTCCTCCAAATAAATAAATTCCTCTTCCCGTAGCAACATAGCAAAGGAAAACATATACAACAAAATAAATAAGTGCTCCACCTAAATCCTTCTCAGCGATCAATATCATGACATGACAGGCTGAAAATATTGTTGTGATAAGCATTGTTTTAAAATCCGGTGCTTTTGTCAACATTGCCGCAATAAAAAACACGAATGATATCTTTACAAATTCTGATGGCTGCAACGCAATACCATGCCCTAGTGAAATCCAGTTTGTCGCACCATTTTGTGATGTACCGATTACAAATACACTCGCTAAGAACAAAAGACCTAAAATCCCATATACCCATTTCAGACGTTTAAGCCCTGCCGCTTTTTGCATAAAATATGGAATAAATAATACGATAACTGAAGTTCCTGCTGCAATGGCAAACTGTTTTACCGCCTTATCAAAGGATAAGCGAGTCAGCATAACAAAACCGATCAGTAATAAAAAGCATGTGTGGTTCATTAAAATTCTGGAGCAATCTACATATACTCTGGAATAAATGAATATAAGAAGTTTAAAAAAAGCGACCTGTACTGCATACAAAAAAATCAACTTCGTGTCTAATGTTTTTACGAACAAAACTCCATAACAAATAAAATGGAACAAAAACATAAAAAGTTCCTGCCTGTCCATCCTTTTTGCCTGTACCTTCTCAGAAGACGGAAGAAAAACGGTAAAACAGGAAATTGCATAGATGACACCCATGATGATAATAATATAATTGGATCCTGTTGAAATTAAATTCACCATACTTTCTTTCCCACCTTTCTATTCTATACCATAGTTCCAGTGATGTTCTGTATCATCCTTTTGAAGATCACACATAAAATGATTCTCCTGCCAGATCAGATACCTGTCTTTCATCTCTTTGATTTCCTTTTCTGACATATGGAATAAATCAAATCTATGCCTTGTAACATAAGGAATACTTCCCGTAAGGTCTTCACCGATAAGATCATATGGTTTCTCCTGCCAGATCAGATTATAACATTCCCTGCAATGTGTTGTAACCGGAAGCTTTCTTCCTTTTTTATCTTCAAGCCATATTTCTTCTGAAGTTTTATTACAATGTCCGGTTGTCTTTTTCATACACTGTGTTGACTGCATTACAGGAATTCTTCCATGAATAAGAACTTCAAATGCTTCTTTCTTCTGTATATCTTTTATATTTCTTATATGTTCAGCCTGTCCTAAACACTTCTCATAACAGTGTTCCAGCATCGCATTAACTTCTCTGCCGGACAATTCTATTGGTATCTCCCTCACTGTCATCTCTGGATACAGTGCCGCTGTTTCAGAAACTGCACTGGAATTCCAGTGATACAGAGAAGCTGCTGCGATAATCTTCGCTGTGCGTCCTTTCAGTTCATGCAAAAATTCTGCTTCATTTATAGTATATGCATATATTCCATTCCAAATAGAGGATACACATACTTTTTCTAAATTCAAATTAGTTCTGAACACATGTGGTAAAGCTAAATAAACGTTCTTACCTGCATCTGATACTGCCTGACCAAATTGCAGTAATTCTTCCTCTGAGAAAAATTCTGAAGTAAGACAGATCCCATCAAAAAAGGAATCTTTGCAACATATCATACACTGTTCCCTATTATAAACTGTTGCAATTCTTTCATCGATAGATATTTTTCCTGTGAAATTCTCTGTAAAATCTTCTTTCAAGCCTTCTTTCTCTAAACATACGATCTTATTTATTTTATTATTTTCCTTATCCTTTTCATTATTTTCCAATACGCTTCTTCTCTTCGTATTCTTCAATCTTTCTTCTAACAAAGAAAAGCCTTTTTGCCGCACAGTTTTTAATACAGACATAGGAAGGAAACAATCTTCCTCCATATTCACCTCAAAATTCTCTAATTCAAACGGAACTGTTCCTGTTTTATGCATCTGCCTTAAAATATCTTCTTTTGTAACAGGTCTCTTCTTGGATAATTCTACAACAGGCCCTTCTACAAACGCATATTCTTCACGACAAAACAGCTGGAGCATCAGCGGTTCTCCAACTTTTAAAGTAATATCTCCGCTTACCGGATATTTTATCACTTTATTTAAAATATTTTTTCCGATATGATCCGAAAGCTCAATATTCTTCCTTCGATATACCAACGTCCCCTCTTTCAGTCCCTGTGTCCTTGGAATATTTAATGTAATCTGTCCCTTTTTCTTTCCATCTTCCTGACATTTAGATGGTACCGTAAGAACAAGTTCCTCCTGTCCATCCAAAGATACTGGTATAACTAGAATATCCTTCGGATGTAGTCTGTCTTCATAGGAAATCCTCACTTTATTTTTAGAAACAGAACATACTTTGCCAATTCGTCTGCCCGTATTCTTTGGAGAAAGTACTGACATCATATTCTGCCCATTATGCTGTTTCCAGTAACCGGTTGTAAAGCTTCCTCTGCAATATAATTCTTCCAGCGCATGAATATCTGATTCTTCTGGTTTAAAATGTTCTCTCTCTTCCCAGTTAGCAAAAATTTGATCGAGATACTTTCTATAAATAGAAGTAACCCCAGCTACATATTCTACATTCTTCATTCGTCCTTCTATCTTCAGGGAATCCACCGGAAGCTCCATTAATGAAGGCAATAGAGAAAGGGAACATAAATCCTTGGGGCTAAGTAAATAATTCCCCTGTTTTGATGTATGCAGATTATTGCCATTATGATCTTTTACTTTATATGGCAGTCTGCATGGCTGTGCACATCTGCCTCGATTACCGCTTCTGTCTCCATACACACTACTTAAAAGACACTGTCCTGAATAACAGTAGCATAATGCTCCATGAACAAAAACTTCTATATCCAGTCCTGTCTTTTCTTTTATTTCCCTTATCTCCTCTAAAGATAGTTCTCTTGCAGGCACAACTCTGGTCATTCCCATTCTTTTTGCCGCAACAGCTCCATGAATATCTGTTACTGTCATCTGTGTGCTTCCATGTATCTCCATCTCAGGAAAATGTTCACGAATAAAACGAGCAGCTCCCATATCCTGAACAATTACTCCATCTAATCCATTCTCATAGTAAGGGAAAAGAAACTCTCCTAATTCTTCAAAAAGTTCCTCTTCCTTCATCAAGGTGTTCACAGTAAGATATAACTTTCGTTCATGAAAATGCGCAATTTGCAATGCCTCTATCATATCTTCTCTGGAAAAATTCTGTGCGTAGGCTCTGGCACCAAATTTCTCTCCGCCCATATAGATTGCATCGGCTCCTGCTGATACCGCTGCCTTTAAATGTTCCAAAGAACCTGCCGGAGCAAGTAATTCCGGCAGGTTCCCTCTCTTAACGAAACTCATGGTTTGTCTCCAGTCCAATCATACGTTTTTGTAACTCATTGACCTTTGTCTTATAATCTTCTACCAGCTTATTCGCTGTATCAATCTGCAGCTTTTTATCTACGACTTCCTGCTTTAATTCATAAAGCTCCTGTTCCCTGTCTCTGCTATCCTGATTAAATACTTCAATCTCTTCTTTCAGCTTGAACACTTCTTCGGCAATAGTAAGTGCCAGTAAAATATCTCTATACTCTGTAGAAAGCTTATTATATCCTGCCTGTGTTTTTAACTCGCTTATCTTGCCATCGACATAAGAGGCAAGTTTCTGAAGATAACTATCACTTCCACCGGACAGTCGATATACTTTACCATCAATTACTACTGATAATTCTCTTTTTCCTTCCATATTCATCATTCATCCTCCTGTGATGCAAAATCAGATCTTCTCTTTAAAATACTTCCTCCGGTACCGGATAGCCAAGATGTTCATAGGCTAAAACTGTTAATGCCCGTCCTCTAGGTGTACGTTTAATCAGTCCTCTCTGAATCAGAAATGGTTCATACACGTCTTCTATCGTTCCAGAATCCTCTCCAATCGCTGCTGCCAATGTATCTAGACCGACTGGTCTTCCCATAAACTTTTCAATCATTGTCTCTAACAGATTACGGTCTGTGGCATCTAATCCCATAGAGTCTACTTCTAATAAATCAAGCGCTGTCTGTGCTACTTCATAAGTAATCATCCCATCATATCTTACCTGAGCAAAATCCCGGACTCTTTTTAGCAGTCTGTTTGCAAGTCTTGGTGTTCCCCGGCTTCTCTTACCAAGTTCCATCGCTCCTGCCTCATCAATCTTCACACCAAGAAGTTCTGCTGAACGTTCTACGATTACTTTCAATTCCTCATCTGTATAGAACTCCAGACGATTCACCACACCAAAACGATCACGTAATGGTGCCGTAAGCATTCCTGCCCTTGTGGTTGCTCCCACTAATGTAAAATGTGGCAGATCCAGACGAATTGACTTAGCCGAAGCTCCTTTACCGATCATAATATCTATCGAAAAGTCTTCCATCGCCGGATAAAGCACTTCCTCAACCTGACGGTTTAAACGATGAATCTCATCAATAAATAAAACATCTCCATCTGAAAGTCCATTCAGTACCGCTGCAATCTCTCCAGGTTTTTCAATCGCCGGTCCGGATGTAATCTTTAAGTTACTGTCCATCTCATTCGCGATAATACCTGCCAACGTTGTCTTTCCAAGACCGGGAGGTCCGTATAATAATACATGATCCAGTGCTTCTCCACGCATCTTCGCAGCCTCTATAAATATGCGAAGATTCTTCTTCACTTTCTCCTGTCCTATATATTCTGTTAAATTCTGTGGTCGAAGACTGCCTTCTACCGCAATGTCTTCTTCCATAAGCTCTGTGCTAATCATTCTGTCCATGACATCACCTTACGAAAATGTTAATATAATTTTTAATGCTTCTTTTAATAACTGCTCTGCATCCATTGCATCTGCATCAGATACACCTCGCACTGCACGATAGGCCTCCCCATTAGAATACCCCAGTGCAGTTAATGCCTGCACCGTATCTGAAATACTGTCTCCATCTCCTGCCTGTAAGCTTGCTCCCGTCTCTTCTTTCATGGAAACTGATTCCAAATCTTCCAAATTCAACTTATCTTTTAACTCGATGATCATCCGCTTCGCACCCTTTGGACCAATCCCCGGAGTTTTTGCGATACTCTTTGCATCTTCACTGAATACCGCATAATATAAGTCTTCCACTGTCATCGTAGAAAGTACAGATAATGCTGCCTTGGGTCCAATACCTGATATACCGAGCAAAATCTGAAAAGTATCTAATTCTTGCATAGAAGAGAAACCAAACAATGCCAAAACATCTTCTCTCACATACAAATACGTGTGAAGCATGACATTCTCTCCGCTCTCCATACTGTCAAGAACTCTGGATGGCACTTTAATCTGGTAACCTATTCCATGATTCTCAATGACAATGTAATCATTTCCTTTAAACGCAACCGTTCCTTTAATATATGAAATCAAATGAAATTCCTGCCTTCTTTTCAAATTGTTACCAGAACTTATATTCTGACTTCTGACATGATACCATAGTTTCCATGATATTACAACTCTTTTACTTTAACGACATTTACCTTGAAACCTTCTGTAAAATCTTTCAGAAATCCGTTTGACATATAAAACGTTCTCTGCTATGGTTAGTAAGAAATTTATACGACAGCACTTTGCAGCACTGGAGGCATCATGTTAACAATCAACAAAGTATTCCCGGAAAAAACAATACCGGAAAAAACAGATTCTTTTTTATTCTTCGATATAGAAACTACTGGTTTTTCAAAAGATAATACGATCTTATATTTAATCGGTTGTGGATATTTTATTGAAAATGGATTTCAATTTATTCAGTGGTTTAATGACGATGGAACAAGCGAAGAAGAAATTCTTCTTGCTTTTCATGACATTTTAAAACAAAAAGACTGGCAGCTTGTTACTTTCAATGGCAATAGCTTTGACATTCCCTATCTAAAGCGCCATTACGAATTAAATGAGTTACCTTGCGATATAGAAAGTTTCCCTTCTCTTGACTTTTATCAATTTTTAAAACCATTTCAAAGTTTATTTCAAATGACACATGGAAAACAAAAAGACTGGGAACATTTTCTTGAATTATATAGAGAAGATATTTATGATGGGGGACAGCTTATTGCTGTATACAAAGAATATCTCATGAACAAGGAAGAGGCTTTACTCCACAATCTTCTTCTCCATAATGAAGAGGATCTTCTCGGAATGAAGTATCTCCTGCCACTTTTTTCTTATCGTATGTTACTTTCAAAGGACCTCTCTCTCATAAAGGTTTCTCCAGGAGAAAGCCTCTTTGAGAAAGGAACAGGCAGCATTGCGATATCTTGTAAACTTCCGCTTGCTTTACCGAAACCATTAAATTTTTCTACTTCAATCGGCAGTATCTCTACTAATAAAAATGATTCTTCTATTTTAATCATTTCTCTTCCTTATATAGAAGAAACATTAAAACACTTTTTTAAAGACTATCGCAATTATTATTATCTCCCGGAAGAAGACAGAGCCGTTCATAAAAGCGTCGGATGTTATGTAGAAAGAAAGTACCGCCGGGCAGCGAAAGCGTCCACTTGCTATATAAAGAAGGAGGGAATTTTCCTTCCTATCCCCAAAACACAAAAACATTATGGAATTCAGATTGAAAGATATCCTTATCAAGATTCTTTTCCTCTTTATAAAAGAGAATTCAAAAGTCCTCGTTCTTTTGCAGAATTCGATAATCTCTTTTCTGATAAAAATGAAAGCCTCGCTATCTATCTTAGAGATGTCATAAAAGAACTTTTTATCATTCATATACAAGAAATGAATGATTTAATTTAGAAAAAAACAGCCAAAAATAAGAATTTCCAGCCATAGCAACATAGCTATATAACGGTTGGAAATTCTTGTTTTATGTCTATTGATGCTGCATAGCCTGAATGTATTTCAGAAAAATTGTTCTTTAAACCCACATTTCTTCTTCAATCCAGTCAAGTGCCTCTTCATAATCTTTTCTTGCTTCTTCAATCTTTAATGGATCCTGGCGATCAAGAATCCTCTCAAATTGCTGGGTTACCATCTCAAGCTGTTCACGAAGTTCACCTGTCGTTTCTTCGTAAAGTCGTTCTCCCCGCAAAAGCAGAACTTTATTCTTTTCCTGCTCTCTTGGTGGAATTTTAAGGTAAGAAAGTTCTTTCATACGAGCTTTCATCTCTTCTTCTGTCATACTGTTTTCCTGATTCTTTATAAGGCGGGTTATCGTTTCTCCTGTAGAGACAATTTTAGCTTCAACTTCAAGTAATGCATTAATATCATAAGTATAAGTAATGTCAATCTGTTCCTTTCCAGCCTCATTATCCGGAACAGTAAGTTTTAATGTTCCAAGAGAAACATTGTTTGAGGCAAATCGGCTTTCGCCCTGTAATATGTGTATTTCCACCTGTGTCTGATGGTCATAAACCGTAAAAAAATGCTGTGTTCTGCTTGCTGGTATTACCGTATTTCTCTCAATGATCGGACAGAAATGATTTCCCTCTATATGATCATTCTCTGCTTTAACAGAAACTTCGGTTCCAAGAGTAAACGGGCAGACATCTGTAAGAATCACTTCTTTTACTGCTTCTTTTCGTTCTTTCATCGCTGCCTGGATTGCTGCCCCAAGTGCAACTGCCTCATCTGGATTAATGCTTGTATCCGGTACTCTGCCAAATAACTTTCCAACAAATTTACGAACAAGCGGCATCTTCGTTGTTCCTCCAACTAATACAACTTCGTCAATTTCTCCAGGTTTTACACCAGCATCCGAAAGGCTTCTTCTTACCGGAGTTTTAATACGGTCTAAAAGCTGGCTGCTCATTTTTTCAAATGCCCCTCTTGGTATAAGGGTTTCTACCTTTTCACCACTTACCGATGCCTGCATACGATAAAAAGAATCTGCTGTATTACATTTACACTTTTCTGCCTGATTACGGTAATATGCTTTTTCCTTTGCAGAAAGACTCTCTTCATTTATTCCATGTTCTTTATAAAATTCTTCAACAATCAAATTTGTAAAATCTTCGCCACCAAGATAATTATCCCCGGCAACCGCCCTTACCTCAAGAATATCGTCAAACAACTCAAGAATGGAAACATCAAAAGTTCCTCCACCAAGGTCAAAAACAAGAAAACGCGTATTATCATTTTTCTGGTAAAGTCCATAGGCAATTGCTGCCGCAGTTGGCTCGCTGATAATTCGTTCCACTTTAAGTCCTGCTAATTCACCTGCCTGTTTTACTGCTTTTCTTTTTACTTCATTAAAGTATGCTGGAACACTGATAACCGCTTCCGTTACTTCTTCTCCAAGATAGACTTCCGCATCTTCTTTTAAAGAACGAAGAACCATTGCGGAAAGTTCCGTTGCTGTAAATGTTTTATTACCAAGTTTAAATTCTTTTCGGCTTCCCATACTTCTCTTAAAGAGATCTGCTGTCTGGCCCGGATACACTGCCATTCGTTCTCGCGCCGTTTTACCTACATAAACCTGATCATTTTCATCAATACTGACTACGATTCCTTATTGCGTGCTGGGAGGAGCAACAATTTCTGTATTTGCATCAATTGCAATGACAGGTATGAAGCTGATTACAACAGAGCCGATGGATTTCCGCAATACAACAGTTGTTGGACTTGCAGTTGCAGTCGGCATGGGTGTGACTCAGGCAAGTGCATCACTGGCACAGTTCCCGGACTGGGTAACGACTATATTTGGAAAATCACCGGTAGTTCTTGCAACTATTGTAGCGATTGTGTTAAACTTAACTCTGCCAAAAGCAAAGAAGTAGATTTTGAGTTTGTTGGACGGGGGCTTTTAAAAGAG
>ENA-OURQ01002773-OURQ01002773.1-human-gut-metagenome-genome-assembly--contig:-NODE-2773-length-12512-cov-9.292607_pt1 | contig 12512 bp, 9 predicted proteins | sample MGYA00242105_ERZ508999 | MGnify/ENA primary metagenome ERZ508999 (study PRJEB26280, sample SAMEA2338771) | human gut metagenome | biome: human gut; feature: human-associated habitat; material: faeces...
CGGGTGGTACACGTTTCAAATGCTACCCGGGTCCCTTTTCAAGTGTTAGCTACATCCTTTTTGCCGGAGCAGGAACTAAACAAACTCAATATTCCCATAACGATAAACAGTATTTTCATGGTTCATATATTTTATATTTCGTCAGTAACAAGTCTGCACCATCTTTCAATCGCCCTGCGTGGAGTAGCTGAACACCAATCGCCCACACATATATCCGTAAAATCTTCCGCATGGCATCGTTCCAGATATTCCAAAAAGTGTAGTACAGCCTTCCTCTGTTCCTCACTGAACAGCACCAGCCTTTCCCGTACGAACTCGTATAGCTCCGTTCCGGCATCCGGTAATGTCAGCGAATGAACAATGCTTTCGGGTATCATGTCCGCACCCTCATAATCTTCCAGTGCGAACAACATATACGCCGGAAGGTAGAACCTGAACCCCTGTGGTTCAAATAAAGGCAACGCATCCCGTTCTTGCACGAGCAATTCACGGGGCACATCCAGCCAGTTCTCATAACGGCTGAACTCTTCCTTTATCTGTTTCCGCTCCAAATCGTACCCCTGCAAGTCGTTCACGATACGTTCCGTACCGGGATAGGGCATATCGCCAAAAGCTGTTTTTATTTCTTGTATAATCATTTTATTGCATCTAATTATCTTCAATAGTATAAGGAATTTCTTTTATAATAGAACCATCTTTTCCACTCACACTTAGTATTACATCTTTTCTATCAGACAATGGGTATATCACTGTATAAACTACTAAATCATCTATAATATCCCTACTTATTCTATAACGATAATCAATAAAACCATTAGGTAATGTTATTCCTTTAGGAATAAATACTCCTCTTTTTTCTAAAAGACTTATTAGTTGCTGAAATGTAAAACAATATCCCTCATCTTCATTGACTTCTTTTTCTAACTTGCCCTCTTTTGAATAATATAAAGAAACTCCTAAATACATATCACCTGTTATATTTAGAATCCTTTTTGATTTCATATTACCATTCGCAAAGTATGTATTCAGATAACAAAAATATGATTCTTTAGAATATTCTTCAATAGTATATTCCACCTCATTATCATTTATATATTTACTATATACTCTTAGGGTATCATCGTTCAGCACTTTATAACCTTCATGATAATTAGTAACAAAATCCTTCTTATGCCGTTCAAATGTGGCAATGTCAAACCTTTTGGTACATACCTCAATAGTATCGTTTCCCTTATTGAAACTGACAATATTACCTAACGTATCAGTGTCAAGATAGGACTTACTTTTTTCCACTTCAAATTCATTCAGGGCTAAACCTTCTTTCTTCGCCAACTTTTCTTTTCTGCCGGAGCAAGAAGTAAACAAACTCAATATTCCCATAACGATAATCAGTGTTTTCATGGTTCATATATTTTATATTCCGATTGCGACAAAGATACCCCGTCACATCACATATCCTTTTTCGCTTCCTATCCATTCTTTTTCGATAGTCGCTCACAACAGGAATATATAACGGCTTTCTTTCTCGTCTGTTACCTAAAATGCCGCAATCGGGAACAAGAACAGACTTCTTGATTACACCGGGTGCAGTCCATTTTTCCCAAATATAATGCAAACTTTTAGAAAATACAGTAATCGCTGTATTTTATTTCTATGCGGACACAAAAAAAGCACCCCGAAAGGTGCTTCACAGATCACATAAAAGATTGAATGATATTCAATTTCCGTTCAAAAGAATCATTTCAGCAGTTTATATACAGCGTCAAATTGCCGTTTCAGTCGTTCGGTATCAAGTCCCGTGGTAAAAGCCAGCACGTATGACATTCCCAGATGTGCCATTCGGAACATATCGACGACCTCTTCCGTGGCAATATCCTTTCTGATTTCCCCCGAAGCGATTGCCTTATCAATTATCTTTCGCCACATCTGTTGGTCTTTCTCAAAGATAGCATCCATTTTCTCCACAAAGTTCGGATAATACTTGTACGCTTGGAACAAGAACTGAAAATAACATTTGGCACATTCCTTTCTATCCACCCCCAGTTCATTGCTTAGATAATCCATTGTCCTTTCCACCCCTTCGATATAGGTTTGCAGGAAGTCCCGTAATGAAATATCTTCCGCAAACACGAACTTGTTTTCCACCTTGTGCGGTTCAAAGATATAGGTATCTACAACCGCCTTGAACAGTCCTAACTTATCCTTCGTATGATGATAGATACCCCGGCACGACAACCCGATAGCTTTCTCCAGTTTTACCACCGTCACCTTCTCGTAATTGTCCTGTAAGAACAGCCGGAACGCATTTTTATATATTTCAGCCTTATTCGTTTTCATATCAGCGCAGCATATATTTATCTTTGGTTTCCACGAAGATAATACATTTCTTCCGAACAGCCATATCTCCACCCGTAAAACCTCACATACCCCCCTTCTTACGACAAGTGATAGGGCAGGTGGAGGAGGATATGTCGCATAGGCACTTCCCCGTCTATAGTATTAACAATAGTTCATTTTTAGAAATGGATGAAGTGCTATAATTCGGACATTTCACTTTCCTGAAAAGCAAATAGTTTTAGCAGTTTATCTACCATTGAATTATTACGAGCAATAATAGCATTTTCTGTCCATTCCTTTATTTCAGCAAGATTAGTAGTACTTCCGTTATATTTGAACCCAATCTTGTTGAGAGATAAACCATTTTTATACCCTATATTTATTTTGTAGCCTAAAAATTTTTTGTCCTGATGCAAGTCTTGTTTGACCCTGAAATCGGCATTAGATAATTGCGAATTATATCCGCTCAAAGTTAAGTTACCTAAACAATGTACTAAACGAGATTGTATATCATAGGCTTTTTCTTTGTCGCCACCCGCAATCATATCTACCCAATGAGGTGGAATTGTACTCCCTTGTGGAAATATATGCTCCACAGTCCAAACCAACAAGCCCTTATCATTTCTCGCCCACAAATCAGGTTTATATTCACGTGAATGACTTATCTCGTCTAACTTAGTTAGGACATATCTCGCCATTCCAGAGTTATAAAAGAATAAGTTCTTTTCTAATCCTTGTTTTAACGAATTAATATCGGAAGGTTTACCTTTCCCTGTTAATAAGAAATTGATAATTGTATTACTATCAAGTTTGCCTGATTCATCAATAATTTTTTGGCAATTTTCGATAACTTCTATATTTATGGCATCTAAATCTCTTGTATTCGGGAAATCTGTAATATTTCTGCGTACATAATATTTAATGAGAAAAGATAGAACTTCTTCCAATGTCTTTTCTTTATCGGAATAACAGTCATCTTCTAAACTGTATAGGTACAATAGCAATAAATAGGATGGTGTTGAACCAATTCGTTTTAAATCGATGAGGGCTTTTGTTTGAGTCTCATCGTTGTCGTGATTTTCTGGCTGAACGAAATAATAATATATTTGAGCTTTTTCTATTAAATCATCAAACACCATTCTTGCATCTTTTTTAATAAAATGCTCATAGATCTTAATCAGATTGCTCTTAGTAGCTCTGTTATACTTATCAATTTTTATCTGCGGTAATACTTTAAACGCATTATAGTAATGCCTTAAAAAACGCTCTTGGTCTTGGTATTCTGGAAGATATCTCAAAAGGTTTTGCCATTCTTCATAAGCATCATCAATATCTGTTTTATGATTCTTTTCTAAGGTTGCCAGCATTTTATTTTTGATGATGTCCATACCTGACAATGGTACTCCACGATTATTCAAAGATTCGAACAATGTAAATGCATCAGAAGAAGAAGAAACCGAAATATGAATAAATTTCAAACTATTTATCTTATGTAATAACTCTGTCAAACCTTCGTATGTAGTAGGAATATGTTCTTTATAGTAAATATATGCCTTGTATATTCTTCGAACGCCACAAAATTTGGATGTATAATTTCCTTTAATCAAAGCTAATTCAGCAAGTATTTGCAAGTAGTCTTTGAAATTATCTCTTTGAGAGGATGGCTGTACTCTTAGAAAACAATATTTATCCTTTTCTTTGAAATAACCATTCTCCGTTTTATTTACCTTGCTTTTTTTATGAATTAGTTGTTTGCGAATGTTACTCAGAGTAAGTTTAAATTCTTCAATTTCTTCTTCGTCATCATCTTCTTCGAGGCCTTTTTTCATTCCTATAAAGGCAGAATAAATTGCCATTAAAAGCAAAGAAATGGTAGTTAAACGTTGTTGTCCATCAACCAATTCATATATGCGTGATTCACCAGGACCTAATTCATTATTATCATCGATACAAATAATGCTACCCATGAAATAACCGGGATCATTTTCATTGATATCCGTAAGTAATTGTTCCCATTCGGTTCTTCCCCAAGTATATTCCCTTTGATATTTGGGTACATGGTAATGTTCCAAATTACCTTGAGTTTGCAAAATGTTTGCTAATGACGGGTCAGTTGCATTCATATAGTTTGTTTTTAATTATTCTTCGACAAGGGGTGCTGCCGTACAAGTAATAGAATTGTATACAAAATCTTCCTTTTGTATACCACCATACGTATTGTTATCTTCTAACCATACTTGACGAACATTCTCAAAAACACTTCTATCAAGAGGAAATTTTGCATTGGGGTTATGGAAAACAGTTAGACTCTCACCCCATTCCTCAGTCTCTTTTCCCTTTTCTATGTTGCAAGTAAATTTAAGAGCAGGTGAATCCGGGGCTGGGTTATATTTAAATCCTGAACGTATGATTATCAATTCTTCTTCACTCAACCCTTGTTGATACCCTATTCTATTAAACTTATTTAAGTCGGCATTATTTGTGAAGATCACTGCGCTTATGTTTTCTGTATTCTCTTGGGAAAAGAAATTAGCAGGAATCTTTTTATCTCGAAAAGTATGTTCACTTATGACCTCTTTTCTTACAAGTTTTAATCCACCGTTCATTACCTGCGTAACTAAACGAAAACCATATAGGTATTCTATAATTTTAGCATCTGGTAGAAATTTAGAAATGTAGTTATGAGAAGGTGTGATAGCGAAAATCAAAGGCTTATCTTTTACCCAATCCAATTCCCAATATTTTTTTTTGAGTTTTGAATAAAGAATACTTCCCATTCTCATTACGTAATAATCTATCAAATCTTTCTGAACGGACAAATTATTTTTCTTGATAGATTCATCTATAAACTCTTTTGTGAATTCATCATCTTTTTCAGAAGAAAGACTTGCTTCTACAAATAATTCATTGCCATCTTTCTGCAAATGGAAATCAGGACGATTATGGTCATCTAAAATATCAAACCCATGCTCTGTAAAGAGGTTAAATAAATATAACTCCCATAATCTGGCATTAAATCCTTCAGTTTGAAACTGTTCTATAAAATTTCCATCTTTATCTTCAAAGGATGTCGCTATGTTTTCAACTAATGCCTTAGCAGGTGCAAAAAGTTTGCTTTTCGACAATAATCTAAACTCGTCTGATAGCTTCCCTTCCTCTACAATTATTTTAAAAATATCGTCCATATTACTCAAACTTTACTTTTGGTAACCCCTTCACAATTTCTACCGTTTGCACACTCACATTTATGACACTTAATAGCAAATCCAAAATATAACGTGGATTCCCAACTTCGGCAGACCAATTGTTAGGGTCGTTTTTAATGCCACTCTTTTTGTCTCCATTTTTCACCCAATAACATTCCATGATCCATTCGATAGCGCTTTTACCATTGATTACGTATTCGTATGCTTCAGCAGGAATATGTTCAATGGTTATTTGACTATTGTAGAGAATAGTATCTTTTTGATCTTTCTTTGGGAAACGCATCTTTTCGACACGATAGTTTATATCGTTCACTTTACCTGACTGCATTGCTTTTTCCAGTTCCTTTTGTGGTATAGTATTATACATAACTAACACATCGGACAAAGCAGGTACATTCTCGTAATTCAAATGCAACTCGGCCAGTTTACGACCCGCTTTGCTGAAAGCCCAAAAGGCGCGCACGTCATCCACTAACGGAAGTCGGGGTAACATTTTCCGTAAATCGGCAGCAAAGGTTTCACGATATTCAGGACTATGTAAGAAACCATAGACATAGTAGAAAATATCTTCTTTCGCTACATTCTTACCATATTGCTTTTTGGCCCGTTCCAAAATAAAATCACTGACTCCATCTCGACGAATGTGATTACCCTTACTATTATCATCAAATAAAGAAAGAGTTTGCTTTTTTCGTTCTTCATAATAATAGAGAGGAAAACATTGTGTGTCTCCGTTAAAATGCAAGTTTGCAATACCATTTGCGATAAGAAGAGATAGACCATCATTGGGGCTTGAAGAGACACAAATAATAATATTTTGTAATTCATCATTTGGAAATAGTTGAGAACTTAATCCTGGACTTTCGATAAAAGATTTGTCAAAATATAAATTCTCTTTTGTAAACGGACGGTACAAACCCACTCTCATCTCACTTTCTTTGAAATCATGTTGATTACCTTTTTCAACATCTTTTCGTAAAGCACGCGTCCAACTAATTTGTGTTTCGTCTGTATCAATAAATTCTTCTACATTCAACTTGGAATTTTTCTGCTTTGCTAAAGCAAAGGCTTTTTGCTGCTCATTGTAAAATGCTATCATTCTTTGCATATTACTTGTAACAGCGTTTTTCGAAAAATTATATACCCAAGCATCTCTATTAGTTGATACTCCGATAACATTTGTATTGAAGAACGTCTGTGTTCTCAAATCAAATTTCTTTTCCGGTTCTAATGGAATAAAGTTATTGAAAGCATCGTTTCGCAAACGAATCCAATCGCCATATTCGTTGGGTTGCAACGTTTTCCATGTAAGTTTACCAACAGATTGAAATTTCTTTATTATGGCCAATTTTTCTTCACGACTTAAATAATCACCAATGTCGTGATAGTGAATGGTTGCTTTTTTAGTTTTATGTTCAGGGTTCTTCACCAGTAAGGTAATGGCAATAGGCGTACGTGAGCCAGAACCAAATATCTTTCCACCCTCTTTACGGCTAAGTTCCCCGCTTGTACGCTGATTCCCTCTTAAATCAAACACATAAATGGATGAAAATTCCTTTTCTAAACATTTGCGGAACCCATCAGTACTATTTCCATCTAACCATGCACCATTTGAAACAAAGCAAATAATTCCGCCATGTTTAGGGTCTAAACGGTCGGTACTCCATCGAAATGCCTTTATATAGGCATCGTATAAAGATTTATTCAAACCTGCCGTTGATACTGCTGCATAAGTCTTGGCAATCTTTTCATTCAATTTCGGATAACTTTGATTTTGTGCATTATCATTAGCTGACTTTTGCCCAATAGAATAAGGCGGATTCCCCATTATTACCCGCAAAGGTGCTTTCTGTTGTCTCTGTACTCGCTTGGAATTTTGCGGAAACATTTCAGAAAACATCTTGGCATTATCATCGGTTTCGCCTAACTGAAAAGTATCGGTTAAACAAATACCTTCAAACGGATAATATTCTTCCATTCCCATCACATCGTGATAAGCGTTTTCAATATTTACCGCAGCAATGTAATAAGCCAGCAATACAATTTCGTTGGCAAATAACTCATGCTGATATTTACGGGGTAAATCTTCCTTTCCAATCAACCCGCTTTGCAGTAAACGGGTTATAAAAGTGCCTGTTCCCGTAAATGGGTCAAGAATATGGATATTTTCATCTCCGATATTTCTATTGAACTCTTTTTTCAAAACATCATTTACAGAATGAATAATGAAATCGACCACTTCCACCGGTGTATAAACAATACCTAACCGTTCCACCATTTTAGGAAAAGCGGTTTTAAAGAATTTATCGTAGAGTTCAATAATGATACGCTGTTTTCCTTCTGCATTATCGATATCCGATGCCCGTTTCCGTACCGAATCATAGAATTTTTCCAATGTTTCGGTATCTTTTTCAATCGCTTGCGATTCGAGTAAATCTAACATGCCTTGCATAGAAAGCGAAATGGGGTTATTCTTCACAAAAGAATAACCTTCAAACAAGGCTTCAAACACAGGTTGGGTAATGATATGCTGAGATAACATTTCAATAGCTTCCTGTTGCGTAATACTTGGATTGATGTTCTTTTGTAGTCCACATAGGAATTTTTCGAACGCTTCTTTGTGCTCACCCTTCTTTACCATGTTGGTGATGCGTTCGATTTGGCGTTCGGCAATCTCGGCAACATTTTTCGCCCATTGTTCCCAATAACGACGATCACCAACTTTTTGAACCATACGGGCAAAAACCACGTGTTGCAATTGTTCAAACTGAATGGCTAATTGTTGGCTTAAGTCTTTATTCGTTGAACTTTCTCCATCTAAAGGAATTGGATTACCATCATCATCGAAAGTAAAATCAGGGCGACCTACTAATATTTGAGAAGGACGTTTTTTATTAAGTTCAATTTTATTTACAGTAGCATTAAAACGGTCATCGTGTGCGCGTAAAGCATTTAATACTGTCCAAACGACTTTATAACGTTCATTGTTATCTAATGCTTTATCAGCCTCAATGTCTGTTGGGACTACAACAGGAATAATAATATAACCGTATTTCTTTCCGGCAGCATTACGCATTACCCGTCCTACGGATTGTACCACATCCACCTGTGAATTACGGGCAGAAAGAAACATTACGGCATCAAGTGCCGGAACATCTACTCCTTCACTTAAACAACGAACATTAGTAAGCACACGACATTCACCATCTTCGGGATTTGCTTTTAACCAACCCAATAATTCATCCCTTTGCGGGGCACTCATCGTACCATCAATATGCTTAGAGCTTACCGATACCATTTTTCTCCGCTCTTCCTCCGGTAAAGATTCTACATAAGCTGAAGTTGCGGTATTATATGTTTCAGTGATTCTTTTGGAAACGCGAATGCTTTGACAGAAGGCCACAGCCCGCTTCATAGGTTGGGGGTCGGTAGATTTTATGTTATCATTTTCGTCTCCCAACATTTTTTTTGAGAGCGCATTAATGCAACCGATCAATTTAGAAGCGTCATCAGCATTGATTTCGTTGGTGTCATCGGCTATCATTTTTTGCACAGCAGGCGGCACATCTCTGTCATTTAATGTGAGAATAAGAACTTTATAATCTGCCAATAATCCTTTATCTACAGCTTCACCAAAACCAATTCGGTAAAACTCTTCGCCATATAAAGCAACATCATCCATAGAACATAAAAAAGCATCGGCTTGTGCTGCTTTACTTTTAGTATCGTCACTGTATAGACGGGGTGTAGCCGTCATGTACAAGCGCTTTTTCGCTTTTATGAAATCATTCTTATGTACTTTAATGAAAGCGGATTCGTCTTCTCCTGCTAAAGATACTCCTGTTGTACGATGGGCTTCATCACATATGATAAGGTCAAATTCCGAGAAACCTTTTTTTATCAACTCTTTTTGAGCACGAGCAATTACATCAATGGATTGATAGGTAGAAAAGACTACTGTCATGCCCGAATTGCTATTCGTTTTAATATGATTGAATTGACGTAGAATTTCGGCTGTATTTGTCGATGCAGGTAACGCCAAATCAACGACACTAAAATTATCGTTATCTTCGTTTTTCGTTTTCTTTCTTGATATTTCAGGGTCGGAACATATACAAATAGCATTAATCGGTTCTTGAGCATCAGCAGACCATTCACGTAAAGTTTGCCCAAGTAATGCAATGGATGGTACTAAAAAAAGAATCAGTCCTTTTCCATTCGTTTCATTTTCCGCAATACGAAGAGATGTAAATGTTTTCCCCGTACCGCATGCCATGATGAGTTTTCCTCTATCTTCACTTTTGAAATGTTTATTTGTCTCTTCCAACGCTTCCTTTTGATGGGGTTTAAGCACTTTCTTAGGATTGCGGGAAGCCTCGCCATGAATTCCCATTTCAAGTTTTTCCCAATCTACGGGTGCGTGTTGTAAATCATATAAATTAAGACGTGTAACGGGGGGATTCTGATTTCTTATTGCTTCTTCAGCATTAGTTCCCCATTTGTTTGTAGTGGAAATCCAAAGGCGATGACTAAAACGAGTTGTTTTAATGTCTTCATTTCTAAATTCTCTACTTGAGGTAGATAGAAAGGAATCAACAGCAGGTTTATCAATAATGCTACTTTCCTGATAGCATTTACATTGTATTGCCCAATAATCCCCTTCAACAGTTATGGCGACTAAGTCAATTCCTGTATCGCCTCCACCTAAATCATCTTTTCCATGAAATTCACTCCACAACCATACTTTCTTAAATTTATAGGCATACTGCGGGTCTGTAAGCAAGTATGCTTGCATTAATCGTTCAAAACGCTCGCCTTTATCTTTTTCGGAATATGAATATTTCCTGTATTTTTCGAGAACCTTATTGAAGTCCATATTTTGATAAATTATCTTTGTTGCAATTGAGTTTATTTTTTTGTAGATATGAATAAATCCCTTATATCTACATTTAGAACCTTCGCAATTTCCACTAATGTTTCAAGTGAAGGCTGGGATTCGTTTGTACACCAACGAGAAACAGTTGCTTCATTCTTCCCTAAAGTCTCTGCAAGCCATTTTCCTGTACGTTTTTGTTCAACAAGGACAACCTTTAATCTATTAATTTGCTCCATTCGCTTGAATATTGATGTATTTTGCAAAGATATTGATTTTATGTTTTGCTGCAAAAGTTCTGCATTTTTTTTGATCTATTGTTTCATTTTTCATATCTTTGGCCTTGTTAAACCATTTACCCCCATAACTGTAACACTCACCAAATCAACCCTCTAAAATTAATTTGAGACTTCAGCAAATGGGTTGAAAAATGAATAATTAAGATGGACATAGATTTTGAATCATACATCCGAGGTAGTGAACCTGACAAAAAGAAAAAGGCTACAGTTTGGAAAACTGCTATTGAACTTTAAGCTGTAGACGGCTTGCCCCCCGACCATCTGAAAGATACAGCGGTCAAGTATATTGAAGGCGATATTAATATTGACGAAGTAAAGAAACTCATCAACAACTATTACCAGTCGAAAACGACACGAACTCCCGAAGATGAAGAGACAGAAGAAACGGATAAAATGTCTGCCAATATTGCCAGAATCTTAAATGAACAGTCCTTTGCATTTTCAATGGCAGGCTTTATCTCCATTCACCGCAGACTCTTTTAAGGTATCTTCAAGTTTGCTGCTAAAAACGAAGAAAAAATAGGTACTTCGTAGTGACACAACGCTTTATGTCAACTCCGAAAATTTACGCAGAGCGTTAGAATACGACTTAGAACAGGAAAAAAAATTCTCATACAAAGGCTTATCTATGGATGATGTAGTGGCACATATTGCCAAGTTCGTATCAGGCATTTGGCAGATTCATCCATTCGGTGAGGGTAACACCCGTACTACGGCAGTCTTTACTATAAAGTATTTACGCAGCATTGGCTTTGACGTGAACAATGATTTGTTTGCCGACAAATCTTGGTTCTTTCGCAATGCATTGGTTCGTGCGAATTATAGAAATGTGCGAAAAGGGGTTGAACCGGATATGAGTTTTTTGATTTTGTTTTTCAGAAATCTGCTGATGGGAGAAAATCATAAGTTAAAGAATAGATATATGATTATCAATGCCCCACAACAATCAACCGAACAAGCCGACCGTACAAGTACCGAACAAGTACCGAACAAGCTAACCGAACAACTCACCGCCCCACTTTTATCAATCGTAAAAGCTATTGGGATAGAACAATGTTCATTGAAAATAATAATGGAGAGAATAGAGTTAAAGCATCGCCCCACTTTTATTGCCAACTATTTGACACCAGCTATTCAAAATGGCTTTGTTGCTCCTCTCTACCCTAATAATCCCAAACATCCTCGACAAAAGTATCTGTTGACGGTAAAGGGGTTGGCTATTTTAAATTCAACAAAATGATATGCAACAACTAATAGGTATATACCACATTAAAAGTAGGATATATATTAAAGATAATTTCCAATAAGTATTAGAAGTAATAAAGAATATTTTTTATCTTTGCCTTTGCAAACCATTTGTAACCCCAATGCGGAAACACCCACTAAATCAACCCTCTAAAATTGATTGGAAACTTCCGCAAATGGACTGAAAAAATGCGGTACAATACGTATATCGAAAAGTTTGAAAACCAGCACATTGAATTTCCCAGTACTTTCAATGTAATTGTAAAAATGAGGCTTGTACCGTTTAAAAGAGCAAAACGCTGACAATTAATAGTGTGAATATGCTGCATCGGCAAGTAAAACTAATCATATATACCCAGTTATCCCCAAAACGAAAACGATGAGAGATTTTCCTTTATAGATAGTTTGGGATGTTTAGTTCTCCTATCTCCTATTTCAAAACAAAGGCTGTCCATTATCTAATATGTGACAGCCTTTCCATAAAAGTTTTTTTCAGGTAAATATCATACTTTTTTCATAAACTCCTTCGGTGTTTTTCCAAAATACTCCTTA
>ENA-OURQ01002783-OURQ01002783.1-human-gut-metagenome-genome-assembly--contig:-NODE-2783-length-12476-cov-2.474116_pt1 | contig 12476 bp, 9 predicted proteins | sample MGYA00242105_ERZ508999 | MGnify/ENA primary metagenome ERZ508999 (study PRJEB26280, sample SAMEA2338771) | human gut metagenome | biome: human gut; feature: human-associated habitat; material: faeces...
AGTTCATTATTTACAGACGTTAATTTTTCTTTATATTCTGAGTTTAACTCACGTCCCGTGCTCTCCAGATAACCTTCCGGCACTTCCACCATCTGATATTTGAAGGTACACAATAAATGAATCATCGCAGCCCGGTCTCCGTTATAACTGATCACAACGTCCGCTGTCTGTTCGTATACTTTTGCGTCTACTACAAGATCAGACTGCTGCAGATAATACTGCAGGACGTCAGCCTGCTCATATGTCATGCGCTGCTGCGCCATATGAACCCGAAGACGTCCTTTTATCTCATGCTTGATCACAAATTTCATTATTATTCTGCCTGTGCTTCCTCAGTCTGAGTTTCTTCTGCCTCAGCTACTTCTTCATCCTCTACATATGCTTCCGCAGCGGCACGGTCAGCATTGATCTGTTTTGCCTCAGCAAGAATATCTCCTGCATTTTCCTGAACAGTTGTTGCTGTTTTTACTACGGTATCTTTGGCACGCAATACAGCAGCAGTGCATCCTGTGTAAACTTTTTTAGCATCTTTGCTTGTAAGGATTTTAATACCTGCTGTTCCAAAAGCAAGGCCTGCTACAAAAAGACCAACTTTTCCTGCATTAAATTTTCTGAACATAATATTTCCCTCCATTTGCGTGTTTTTAATGTTTAGTTCTAATTATAAGCATCGCAATTGGAGATTTCAATTTTTTTCGCCTTATTGATATTTCTTATCATTAACCACCTGTTACTTTCCGTTATTTATTTTTCCACCTGATAAAAACGTGCACTGTATGCCGGTAACAACATCGAAATCTGTCCCTTTTTCACTGTAAGATCTTTCTGATACTCCGGGTGTCCCTTTTTCATTTCTGTATCATCACTGCTATAAATCAGTTTTAGTTTTTTTGCATCGGAAATCTTCATAGTATATTCCTGCTCCCCGGTATTTCCAAAATGGAACACTGCAACAATCCGTTCCTTTTTGCTCTTCCGTTCAAAGGCATAGATGCATTTTTCTTCCTGATGGCAGTCGATCCATCGGAACCCATCCTGTGCATAATCAGCTTCCCACAACGCCGGATGTGCTTCATACACGTTATTCAGTTCCATCATAAAATGATGAAATTCTCTGTGCTTCGGAAATTTAAGAATCTCCCAGTCCTGCTGGCGTTTTTCATCCCATTCACGGAACTGTGCAATTTCATTTCCCATAAAATTCAGCTTTTTGCCAGGATGTGCATACATATACATGTACATTGCCCGGGCCTGTGGAAATTTTTCTTCATAGTCACCACTCATTTTCTGAATAATGGTCGCCTTGCCATGTACCACTTCATCATGAGACAGCGGCAATATATACGCTTCATTATAATAGTACATCATGGAAAACGTAAGTTTATGATAGTTTGCGGAACGATACTCCGGTGCTGTCCGGAAATAATTCAGTGTATCATTCATCCATCCCATATCCCACTTATAGTCAAATCCGAGTCCGCCGTCACACACCGTTTTTGTCACTCCCGGATAAGAAGAAGAATCCTCTGCCACCAGCATCGCTGTCGGAAAACGGTCTTTCAGCCCCTGATTCATATTCTGGATAAAAGAAACAGCCAGATTATTCACACCTCTCGCTTCATTTCCCTGCCAATAAATCAGATTGATCACCGCATCCATCCGCAGACCGTCAAAATGATATTCTGCCAGCCAGTATGCTGCGGCAGACTGCAAGAAGCTTCGCACTTCTCCTCTTGAATGCATGAAATTGCAGCTTCCCCACTCGCTGTAACCGACATCCTGATTCGGATATTCGTATAATGCAGAACCATCGTAATTCCACAATGCATAAGCATCCACTGCAAAATGCACCGGTACAAAATCCATGAGCACACCGATTTTGTGTTTGTGGCAGGCATTGACAAAATACCTCAGGTCATCCGGTGTTCCGTAGCGGGATGTCGGTGCAAAAAAGCCGGTATTCTGATACCCCCAGGATTCATCGCAGGGATGCTCACTCAATGGCATCAGTTCTACATAATTGTATCCGTTTTCATTCAGATACGGAATCAGCAGATCTGCCATCTCCCGATAAGTATACCATCCTTCCGGATCATCATTCACTTTTTTTCTCCAGGAGCCGAAATGTACCTCATAAATATTCAAAGGTGCTTCCCGATGAATGGAACGTTTTTTCATCCATTCACCATCTGTAAAATGATAATTCGTTGTATCATAGATAATGGATGCACTGTTCGGACGTAACTCCGCATAAAATCCATATGGATCACAGTGATCGATGCAGCTTCCGTCCGCTCCGTAGATCTTATATTTATACATCATTCCTTTTTGTGCATTTTCCGCATAACATTCCCAGAAGTTACCATCATGTACTTTCTGCATCGGCGTCTCCTGCCAGCCATTGAACTCACCGATCAGTGATATACGCTGTGCATTCGGTGCAAATGTCCGGAAAACCGTTCCTTTCTCACAGGCATGTGCCCCCAGAAAACGATATGCTTCAAATTCTTTTCCCGTATAAAATCCATAAAAATCCATATGCTCTCTCCCCTCTTAAATCGTAACAATCTTTTTACGATAAAATTTCCATTTATCAACTGTGGTTGTTTTTCCGTCTCAATTCTATTATAATTATAAATAAAGAAAACACATTTGAACAGAAACAGCTTTTTCAATCCGTTGGAAAACCAACGTTTTTCGGGAATTGTTGAAAAACAATGCTACAATTAAATGAGGTACGATCATGGATATCAGAATAGAAAAAACAAAAACTGCAATTCACAATACATTTTTAGAACTTCGCTCCAAAAAACCATTGGAAAAAATAACCATCAAAGAATTATGCGAAAAGGCACAGATCAATAAATCAACTTTTTACTCTCATTATAAAGATATTTATGATCTGAGCGATCAATTAGAAACCGATGTCGTTGCCTCCGTCATTGAAGCCATACCAAATCCGCAAAACTGTCTGGAAGATCCCGCCGTTCTGGCTAAAAATATGTTTCTCGGCTATCTCTCCAGGGATACCATCATCCGGATCCTGTTTTCCGGAACCAGAGCCGGAGAACTGGTACGCAAAGTCGAATATCAACTAAAAAAAATCCTGTTTGATGCCCACCCGGAGTACAAACAGGATCCTTCCGTCAATGTCGTGCTGTCTTACACGGTCTATGGCGGTTATTATGCATTTTTTGAAAATCGGCAGTACGGAGATGCCACAGTGGTTGATATTATCAGTCAGATTTCTTCCGAAGCAATGAATCTATTATAATTTCTTCTCGCACGAATACGCATCATTTACACGGAATGATCCTGCTAAATATACATTAAATCCTCTTTGTCTGCCGCTCTTTTATTCCGGGCAAATAATAGGATGGAGACAATCATAAATACAATGGATATCAACTGTGCCGTTGTCAGCCCGAACATTCCCCCCTGCTCATTGGTACGCAGAAATTCCACACAGAATCTTCCGATTCCATAAAGCATCAGGTACAACGCTCCCACATCGCCATGGTAACGCATCTTTCCTGTCATCCGGATCAGCACAAACGCAATGAGGAAATCACCTGCGGAAGAAAAAAGCTGCGTCGGCAGTAACGGTACCCCTGCCGGTGCAAAACTGTTTTCCGGAAATACAATTCCGATTGGCAAACTCGTCTCCTTACCATAACAGCAGCCTGCGAAAAAGCAGCCCAGCCGGCCAAAGGCCTGTGCCAATGCTATGGATGGTGCCAGCAGATCAAAATATGTGAAAAAGCGGATATCCTTAATTTTACAGTAAATCAATGCCGATACCACACCAAAAATAATTCCGCCATACACCACAAATCCGGAAGAACCCAAAACACTCAGCGGATCCGCAAGAAATTGTTTCCAGCTCAATATCACAAAAAATACTTTTGCTCCCAGAAATCCCATCACCACACAGAGAATTGCCAGATCCAGCACGGACTCTGCCTTCATCTCGTAACGTTTTGCTCTATAATATCCCATCAGAACACACAAAATGACTCCTATGGCAATCATCACGCCATAGGTATGAACGGTGAATCTGCCAATAGAAAATAAATCTACTTTCATCTTTTAAACGCTCCTCTTTTTTCAAATTTGTTTTCTATTCTACACCATTTTCTTCTGTTTTCCAACTCTTTCTTCTTACACTTTTCTGATTGGAAGCACACTTTTCTCACACTCTTTTCGGTTTAACGCTCCAATAAATAGAAAATACATTGTATCGTTTTTTACATTGACAACTCATTTTCCCTGTGATAACATTTTGGTTACTATGGCTTGTGCTGACCAGATTCACGCACCAAGTCTCACGTATGTTCGACTTGAAGTTCAGATATAAGTCCAAGAATGCCCTCTGCATTCTCGCTGCTTGTTCATGTATGTAAGTATATAGGAAAGGATCTCTTTTTTATGAAAATTCAGCTTTCTGATCATTTTACATTATCAAAACTACTGCGCTTTGTATTTCCATCTATCATCATGATGATTTTTACTTCCATTTACAGTGTCGTAGACGGACTGTTTGTATCCAATTTTGTCGGAAAAACCGCTTTTGCATCCGTCAATCTGATCATGCCATTCATTATGATCCTCGGTGCGATCGGATTTATGCTTGGAACCGGAGGAAATGCAATCGTATCAAAAACACTGGGAGAAGGTGAACCTAAGCTGGCACAGAAATATTTCTCCATGATCATATACTGTACCATGATTGGCGGCATCATCGTTTCTATCCTTGGTTTCATTTTTATGCCGACAATTGCAAAATCACTGGGGGCCCGCGGTGAAATGCTGGCAGGAAGTATTCTCTACGGACGTATCTCCATGATTTCACTGACCTGTTTCATGCTGCAAAATGTCTTCCAGAGTCTGTTAGTCACTGCCGGCAAACCCAAACTTGGGCTGCTGATCACCGTCAGTGCCGGTCTGACCAACATGACCCTGGATGCCGTATTTGTCTATGGATTAAAACTTGGTATCGCAGGTGCCGCACTTGCCACCGTCGCTTCCGAATTTATTGGCGGTCTGACCCCACTACTCTATTTTTTACACAAAAACAACAGTTCACTGCAACTTTGCAGGACACGGATTCAGCCAGGAATTATGATCAAAACCTGTACGAATGGTTCTTCTGAATTCATGACAAACATTTCCATGTCACTGGTAAACATGCTTTACAATTTTCAGCTGATGCGTATCGCCGGTGAAAACGGAATTGCCGCTTACGGCGTCATTATGTATGTAAGTTTTATCTTCTGTGCAATGTTCATTGGTTACTCCGTAGGATGTGCACCGCTGATAGGATACAATTACGGTGCTGAAAATTATCCGGAACTGAAAAATCTGTTTCACAAAAGTCTGAAACTGGTAGGCTGCGCCGGTGTTTGCCTGGCTATCCTGGCAAACCTTCTGTCTGCACCGCTGGCCTCCCTTTTTGTCGGATATGATGATGCCTTATTTGCACTCACGGTACATGGATTCCGCATTTATTCACTGGCCTTTCTGCTGAACGGATTTTCCATCTTCGGTTCTGCATTTTTCACCGCCTTAAACAATGGACTGATTTCTGCCTGTATCGCATTTTTACGGACCTTTGCCTTTCAGATTGTTGCCGTGCTTGTACTGCCATATCTGTTCGGCATCAATGGTGTATGGTGTTCCATTGTAGTCGCTGAATCACTGGCAATCTGCGTAACGATTTCCTTCTTCGTACGAAAACGGCATGTATACCATTACGCATAATTTCTTGTTTCGGGTCACTTAAAATTTACTATCTCGATCCTAATAGAAACTCCAGCAATTTTGCCTCGGTCGCTAACAATCGCTCCCCAAGGGAAAATTGCTGGAGTTGTTCATTTTTACGCCACCCTGCACTTTGTGCCACACTACGTGCGCTGCAACGTCACCCGCAAGGATACCGGCTGATGATCCGTATATTCAAAATCAGTATCAACTACGTTTACCTGCTCCACCTGCAGATTGTCAGACACGATATATCCATCAATGACATACACCTGAGAATCCTCATAATTTCCACTGTATGGTCCGTTCAACAGACGGCAGGTTGGTGCATTATCTGCCACGGCAAAATCAAATCCTTCCGGCAAATCTTTTTTATATACAGTTCCCGGTACCCAACTGTCTGTATCATGGATTTTATAGGTATCCACACCTTCAAATTGTTGATTGAAATCACCACCGGCAATCACATAATTGCCGGCTTTGTATTCTTCCTGCAACTTATCTGCCAGCATCTGGCTCTGAATTATCTTTCCTTCTCCACTGTCATACGCTTCCAGATGAAAATTGATCAGCACCAGTTCTTTGTCTGTTCCCTCAATCGGAATCCTTGTCTCCAGCATGCAGCGTTTCAAATTACAGGTTTTGATCGGCCAGGAAAAAGATTCTGCCAGTTTAATACGCTTTGCACTCTCCACCTGATAATCTGTCATCGTAACCAGACCTGCTTCGACTTTTCCGATCGGTGGAAGCGGATAAGGCACAAAATCACACTTGAAATTACAGGCATAAATGCTGCTCATATCCAGTGCCTTCTCATAATACGCACGTTCATTGATATGAAACGAACGCTTTGCATCAATATCTACTTCCTGAAGAAAATAGAAGTCAGCAGCCTGATTTTTTAAAATATCAGAAATACCCGCAAGATTTGTCTCTACAACTTCTTTACGATCCGGCTGTACCTTCCTTCCACCGTCCATAAAAAAATCCTCATCTTTGCTCAGTGCACCATAACCTGTGTTGTAAGTCAACACAGAAAAACTGTCTCCTTCAGACAATGTCTTTGTTCCATTTCCCGTATTAAGAAACTCAATGGATTTCGGACGATATTCTCGCACCGTATAAAAAATAAGCACTGCCGCTGCAAGCAATACGATGCACAGTATTACAATTCCAACTTTCTTTAATATTATTTTCCCCTTCATAATGTTTCTGTTCCTTCCCAACATTTTTTACCTGAATCATTATTCACAAAAAGGCATCCATAAAACGGATGCCTTTTCCTAATTTCATTATTTGGCTACAATATTGATAATTCTGCCCGGAACGTAAATCTCTTTGATCACATTTCCTGTCAATTTATCGCCAAGTGCTGCCTTACCTGCTGCGATAGCATCTTCTTTGCTGACATCAGCCGGAAGCGTAACCACGCATTTTGTTTTTCCATTGATCTGAACGGCAAGTTCTTTCTCATCATCTTTCATGGCATTCTCATCATAAGTTGGCCATGTCTCATGGAACACAGAATCTTCATGTCCAAGCTGACTCCACAGTTCCTCACTGATATGTGGAGCAAATGGTGCCATCAGAATAACAAATGTCTCTAATGTCTTTTTGTCTACACCGCCTTTTTTCGCCATGTCGATAAGCTTGTTATTATACTCCATGAATCCGGAGATAACTGTATTCAGGCTGAAGCTCTCCAGACGGGTGGTAATGTCGTAAATCAGTTTGTTACGAACTTTTACCAGTTCTTTTGTCTCTTTCACATCAGCATCCTTGTTATCCAGGATCAATTTCCAGAAACGTGTGATGAAACGATATACACCATCGATTCCTCTGTCATCCCACTCAGAATCCAGTTCTGGCGGTCCTACAAACAGTTCGTAAAGTCTCAGTGAATCACAGCCGTAATCCCGTACCAGATCATCCGGTGAGATTACGTTTCCTTTCGATTTGCTCATCTTGATACCGTTTTTACCTGTGATCATACCCTGGTTGAACAGTTTATGGAACGGCTCGTCAAAGTCGATCACACCGATGTCACACAGGAATTTTGTATAGAATCTGGAGTAAAGCAGATGCAGTACCGCATGTTCAACACCACCAATATACATATCAACCGGCAGATATTTGTCTGCTTTTTCTCTGGAAACCAGCTCCTTCTCATTTTTGTTATCTACATAACGAAGGAAATACCAGGAAGATCCTGCCCACTGCGGCATGGTATTTGTCTCACGTTTTGCAGGTTTTCCACAGCATGGGCAGGTTGTATTTACCCAATCTGTAATGTCTGCCAACGGAGACTCACCGGTACCTGTCGGCTGATAGGACTCAACCTCCGGTAATAACAGCGGAAGTTCTTCTTCCGGAACCGGAACAGGTCCACAATCCGGACAATGAATAATCGGAATCGGCTCACCCCAGTAACGCTGACGGGAGAATACCCAGTCTCTCAGTTTGTAGTTTGTGGTAGCTTTTCCAATACCCATCTCCTCGATAATATGCGGAGCTTCTTTCTTCAGCACGGAAGATTCCATACCATTCCACTCACCGGAATTGATCATGGTACCTTTGGCATCTGTGTAAGCTTCTGTCATATTTTCAATTTCTTTGCCATCTTTTGCGATAACCTGAATAATCGGGATATTGAATTTGGTTGCAAATTCGAAGTCACGATCATCATGCGCCGGAACACACATGATCGCACCGGTACCATAATCAGCTAATACATAATCAGACAGCCAGATCGGTACTTTTGCACCATTGATCGGGTTGATGGCATAGCTTCCGGTAAATACACCTGTTTTCTCTTTGTCCTGCAGACGGTCTACGGAAGATTTCAGAGAAGACTGATAAATATAATCTTCTACTGCTGTTCTTGTCTCATCGTTTGCAAGCTCTTTTGCCATTGCATGCTCCGGAGCCAGGACCATAAATGTAGCACCGTGCAAAGTATCCGGTCTTGTCGTATATACGGTGATTTCTTTATCTGTATTCTCAACCTTGAAGTTAACTTCAGCACCGTAGCTCTTACCAATCCAGTCAGTCTGCATCTTTTTCACTTTTTCCGGCCAGTCAAGCTTGTCAAGGTCATCCAACAGACGGTCAGCATATGCTGTGATTTTTAACATCCACTGGTTCAGGTTTTTCTTCGTAACATCAGCGCCGCAACGCTCACATTTACCATTTACAACTTCCTCATTTGCAAGACCTGTCTTACAGGACGGACACCAGTTGATCGGCATCTCTTTCTGATAAGCAAGACCTGCTTTGAACATTTTCACAAAAATCCACTGTGTCCATTTATAAAAATTCGGATCGGTTGTGTTTACTTCCATATCCCAGTCATAAACAGCAGCGATTTCTTTGATCTGACGTTTGATATTTGCAATATTCTCTGCTGTGGATTTCTCCGGATGTACGCCCATCTTGATTGCGTAGTTCTCAGCCGGAAGTCCGAATGCATCCCATCCCATCGGATGAACGATGTAGTAACCCTGCTGCAATTTATAACGACTCCACACATCAGAAATAACATACCCTCTCCAATGTCCTACATGCAGACCATTTCCTGACGGATACGGAAACATGTCCAGACAGTAGTATTTCGGTTTCTTACCATCATTTACATTAACCGGGTGTTCTTCCCAGATTTTGCGCCATTTCTGTTCAATCTCTCTGTGATTGTACGGTACAGCCATTTTCATTCCTCCTAACAGATTGTCCTTCTTTCTCTTGCGTGGACATAGTCTGTAGAAATTTTAACACAACCACTGCATTTGTCAAGGTTGGCATAGGAAAATTTACATTGCTAAAGCGAAAAAACGGATATTCGCAATCCGCTTCGCTACTTGCTCATAACCGAATGCTGCATTACAGCTTATCAGGAGTGGCTTGCACCACTCCTGATACAAGCAAGTCCCCTGCTTATTGCTTTGCGCAATTGAAGCAGGGGACTTGCTTATTCGGTTAAATTTTATTCTGCTCTTGCAGCCACTTCTTTCTCCTGTACATCAGACGGAGCCTGCTCATAGCGTGAGAACTCATACTCATAAGTTCCGCTGCCGCCGGTTATAGAACGAAGATCTGTATTGTAGCCAAATAATGAAGACATTGGTACATCTGCAACAATTTCCTGCTTGCCGCCCTCTACCGGATTCATTCCAAGTACACGACCACGGCGTTTATTTAAATCTCCCATAATATCACCGGTGTATTTGTCCGGTACTAACACTTTTACTGAAGCGATCGGCTCTAATAAAATTGGGGAAGCATCCATAAATCCTTTCTTGAAAGCCTGAATTGCAGCTGTCTTAAATGCCATCTCAGAGGAATCTACCGGATGGTACGATCCATCGTACAGAACTGCCTTCACGCCGACTACCGGATATCCGGCAAGAGGACCCTTCGTCACAGATTCCTGAATTCCTTTTTCTACTGCCGGGAAATAGTTCTTCGGAACGGCTCCGCCGACTACTTCCTGCGAAAATTCGTATGCTTTCTCGAGATCGCCAAGCGGTGAGAAACGCATCTTAACGTGACCGTACTGACCATGGCCGCCGGACTGCTTCTTATGCTTGCCTTCTACCGTAACAGCCTTGCGGATCTTCTCGCGGTACGGAACGATCGGGTCGGTCAGCGTAACCTCTACGCCAAACTTATCCTTCAGCTTGGAGCACAGAACGTCCAGATGAATATCGCCGGCACCGGAGATCAGGTGCTGCTTGGTTTCCGGGTTAAACTCGGTGTCGAAGGACGGATCCTCGTCACGCAGACGAGCAAGACCGGTGGAGATCTTCTCCTCAACGCCCTTTACCTTAGGCGCGATTGCCTGCGTGTAGCACGGCGGCGCAATCTCGATCGGCTCAAGCTCAACCTTGCGAACGCTCATCGAAAGCGTATCACCGGTCTTGGTGGTAACCAACTTGGAAACCGCGCCGATGTCGCCGCAGCCGATAACCGGAACCTCGGTCGTCTTTTTGCCGCATACGGTGAAGATGTGGCCCATCTTCTCGTTTGCATCGGCACGCTTGTTGACCAGCGTCATATCCTGCTTGACCTCGCCGGACATAACCTTAAAGTAGGAGAAGCGGCCGTACTGGTCAGCGACCGTCTTAAATACAAATGCACAGGTAGAGCCGTTCGGGGTGCAGTTGATCTCAATCAGCTCGCCCTTTTCGTCCTCACAGATCTCGACCGGCTTTTCATCGGGAGACGGCATGTAGTCCGCAATGCCCTTGAGCAGTGCGTAGGAGCCGATACCGGTTGCAGCAGTGCCGCAGAATACCGGCGCGAGAACCAGATCCTTCACACCCTGACGGATACCGGCGATCAGCTCTTCATCCGAGAACTCTTCGCCTGCGAAGTAACGCTCCATCAGGTCCTCAGACAGCTCGGCGATGTTCTCGCACAGTGCTGCACGGTGCTGGTCGATACGGTCCTTCATGTTGTCCGGGATCGGGATCTCGACACGCTTGTTGCCTTCCATGCGGTACGCCTTGCGGATAACGCAGTCCACAATGCCGACGGGACAACGATCGGCGCTACCGATACGCCGAACTGCTTCTGCAGCTTGTGCAGAGAGTTATAGTAATCCGAGTTTTCCTCGTCGATCTTGGAGATGTAGAACATACGCGGCATTGCGTGCTCCTCACAGTGAGCCCAAGCCTTTTCGGTGCCGACGCCCGGACCGGACTTGCCGGTTGCGACGATCAGCGCGGACTCCGCAACGCGCAGTGCGCACTGCACTTCACTTTCAAAATCAAAGAAACCCGGGGTATCGAGCAGATTGATCTTGCAGCCGTTCCACTCTACCGGCGCTACAGCCGTGGAAATGGAAAACTTGCGCTTGATCTCTTCGGGATCAAAGTCACAAACCGTGTTGCCGTCCGCGATCTTGCCAACGCGGTCGGTTACACCGGCGATATTGAGCAGGCTCTCGACCAGCGAGGTCTTGCCGTCGCCGCCGTGACCCATCAGACATACATTACGGATCTTGTTAACCGGATAATTCGCCATAGTTTATATTACACTCCCCTGCCCTAACCTGTCATCGTGCCCTGCCGGCACGTTATACTCCTGGGCGCTTTGGTTCGCGGGAGCAATCCTCTCTTTGCGGGATCGTTCCCCTTCTTCGTTATTATACACCATACAAACCAGGTATGCAAGCAGTTTTTTGTGCAATTTTCATGTAGCATTTTTCACAACGCCGTCGAATAACAGCGGCGGCCACTTAGTGTACGTTTCGCACACATTCTGATAAAAAATCCGAATTTTCCTTTGTTTTTTGCATTTCCGAAAGATTTTCAGCGAAATCACTCACTTTTGTTTATTTCTTACAAATAAAATGATATAATTTTAGTGCTACTTCACAAAGGAAGAAAAAACACCCTTCGCACAATCTGACAAAGGGAAGCCTGTGACGGCATTTTGCACAGCTGGCCGTTCCGCCGATCTCAGGCAATATTCTGCCGCAGTTTTACAACACGATAGACGCATCTCCGGCGGTCAAGCATTTTTGCGGTATCTCGAATATCGCAGTAATTGAGAATGGAGAATTAGCATAACGGTTGCATTCTCCATCCTCAATCCTCCGTTTTCCATAAAAAAGCCGCTTACCTGTCGGTAAGCGGCTTTGGGCTTCTTTAGTTCAGGAAATCCTTCAGCTTCTTGGAGCGCGACGGATGACGCAGCTTACGCAGCGCCTTTGCCTC
>ENA-OURQ01002790-OURQ01002790.1-human-gut-metagenome-genome-assembly--contig:-NODE-2790-length-12453-cov-3.486772_pt1 | contig 12453 bp, 7 predicted proteins | sample MGYA00242105_ERZ508999 | MGnify/ENA primary metagenome ERZ508999 (study PRJEB26280, sample SAMEA2338771) | human gut metagenome | biome: human gut; feature: human-associated habitat; material: faeces...
TGTTAAAACTGATTGTTTCAGGGGTTTCTATTTCAAGAAGAGATGTTATTTATGCTCAAAAACTTGTAGAAAAAGATAAGTTGGATCAATTATCTGAACTTTATCATATAAAAATAGCTAGAACATATAATGGAAAACTTATTTATCCTAAAACATTAGGACAAAAGAGTTATTATTATGCTTTAAAAAATAATGATGTGGTTTTTGGAATAGGACCTGCGGGAACAGGAAAAACTTATTTAGCTGTTGTTTTTGCAGTAGCAGCTTTAAAAAATAATGAAGTTAAAAAAATAATTTTAACAAGACCAGCTGTTGAGGCAGGAGAAAATTTGGGATTTTTACCAGGAGATTTAAAAGAAAAAGTAGATCCTTATTTACGCCCTTTATATGATGCTTTATACGATATGTTAGGTGTTGAACAAACTGAAAAGCTTATGGAAAAAGGTGTTATTGAAATTGCACCTCTTGCTTATATGAGAGGTCGTACTTTAGAAGATGCTTATGTTATTTTAGATGAAGCGCAAAATACAACAGATAATCAAATGAAAATGTTTTTAACACGTTTAGGATTCAGATCAAAAATGATTGTAACAGGAGATATTTCACAAATCGATTTACCAAGAAATACAACTTCTGGACTTATTCGTGCATTAGATATTTTAGAAGGGGTCAAAGGGATTTCATTTATTCATTTATCAGCGATGGATGTCGTAAGACACCCTGTTGTTCAAAGAATAATAGAAAGATACGATGGGAATAATGAATAATATATTATTAATTGAAGATGATATGTCCATCAATAAGATACTTGCCTATGAACTTAGAAAAAAAGGTTATTTAGTAGATAGTTTATATGATGGAAAAGAGGCTGTTTCGAAGATTTTAGAAAATGATTATGATCTTGTTTTGATTGATTGGATGCTTCCATATAAAGATGGTGTCTCTATTATTAAAGAAGTAAGACAAAATGATTATGTTAAACCACTTATTTTATTAACGGCACGCAGTGAACAAGAAGATATTATTAAAGGATTAGAAGCAGGGGCAGATGATTATTTAACAAAACCATTTCAATCAACAGTTTTAATAGCGCGAATTGAAGCTCATTTAAGAAGACATCATAAACATTTTTTAGATGAAATTAAATTTGAAGATGTTATGATGAATACTAAAAATCGAGAAGTGACAATTGATAATCATGTTATTGTTCTAACAAAAGTAGAATATGATTTATTAAAAATGTTTATGGAACATCCTAAAGAAGCTGTTTCTCGAGAAACTTTATTACAGTCTATATGGGGATTTCAATATGATGGAGATACACGTATTGTTGATGTTCATGTTTTTAAATTAAAAGGAAAGTTAAAAGAAAGTCGAGTTTCTTTTAAATCTGTAAGGGGAGTTGGATATAAGTTGGTGAAAAAAGATGACTAAAAGTTATTTGAAAGTTGTATTGATGGGAGTTGTTGCTTTATTACTTTGTTATTTTAATAAGGCTTACAGTCTTTATATCATGCTTCTTTTTATCTTTGTATGTGCAATCAATGCTTATCAATTAGAAAGTCATTATCAACGAATGGGACGTTTTTTTCAAAGAGAAAAGGATAATGAAATAAAGGAAGTAGAAATTGAAAATAAATATCATGAAAAGATATTAAGTCAACTGATTCGATCAATGAATTTACCGATGTTATTTATTGATAAAGAAGGGAAAATAGCTTTTACCAATCAAAGTTTTAGAAAAGGCTTTGAAATACCACATTTAAAAGGAAGATATTATAAAGATATATTTGTAGGTGAGATGCTTGATTTAGTAGATCAATGCTATGTTTTTGAAAGACCATTATCGTCGGTTGTAAAAATACAGTCGAGATATTATCAAGTAGAATCTTCACCTGTTTTTTCTGATAAAGAACATCTTATTTTTGATGGAACGATTGTTTTATTTACAGACGTTTCTAAAATGAAAGAAATTGAAGATAGGGAAAAGGTAAAGATATTACTTGCACAAAGTTTATTTGGAAATCCAGATATATTATTATTAGACGAGCCTACAAACGATTTGGATTTAAAGACTATTCAATGGTTAGAAGAATTCTTAATAAATTTTGAAAATACAGTAATTGTAGTATCACACGACAGATATTTCTTAAATAAAGTATGTACACATATCGCAGATGTGGATTTTGGGAAGATTAAAGTATACCCAGGAAACTACGATTTCTGGTACGAATCTAGCCAGTTAGCATTAAAACAAATGAAAGATGCAAATAAGAAGAAAGAAGAAAAGATAAAAGAATTACAAGAATTTATTGCACGTTTTAGTGCTAATGCATCTAAATCAAAACAAGCTACATCAAGAAAGAAATCGTTAGAAAAGATTCAATTAGACGAAATAAAGCCATCAAATAGAAGATATCCATATATAGATTTTAAACCAGACAGGGAACCAGGAAAAGATATTTTAACAGTTAAGAATTTAAGTAAAACTGTAGATGGCGAGAAAGTATTAGATAATGTATCTTTTACAGTAAAAACAGATAATAAGATTGCTATAATTGCAGATAACGAAAATGCAAGAACAACATTGTTCCAAATACTTGCAGGAGAATTAGAGCCAGATGAAGGAGAAGTATCATTCGGGACAACTATAACTAAAGCATATTTCCCAAAAGATAATAGCTACTTGTTTACTCAAGATTTAAGTATAACAGACTGGCTAAGGCAATACTCTAAAGACCCAGACGAAACATATGTAAGAAGCTTTTTAGGTAGAATGTTATTCTCTGGTGATGAAGCATTAAAAAATGTAAAGGTTTTATCTGGAGGGGAAAAGGTAAGATGTGTATTATCTAAATTAATGTTATCAGGTGCAAACTTCTTAATTTTTGATGAACCAACAAACCATTTAGATATGGAGAGTATTACTGCATTAAATGAAGGAATGGAAAGGTTTAAAGGAAATATGATATTTGCATCACATGACCATCAATTAATGCAAACTGTAGCAAATAGAATAATAGACATCAAAAAAGATGGTAGTGTAGTAGATAAAGAATGTACTTATAACGAATACTTAGGCTTAGAATAGAAAATAGGGATTTGGGGACGGTGCTAGAATCCCAGTAAAATGGAAAAGAGGGAGTTCTCTAAATCTCGGGGGAGATAAATTACTATGAAAATACATCCTAAAACAAATGAATTTTTAGAAGGAATAGAGGCTATGAGCCAATATATAGAAGAAGAAAAAGGAGTTGAGATACAGTATTTTGCTAAAGATGAAGAAAAATTAGTCGATTTCGAAGCAGAAAAGCCAATAAGAAGACTTATGCAAAAATTTCCAGCTTTAGAAGAAATAACTGTGCATCCTCCTCTTTCTGGGTATGATATAGAGTTACTATTATATAAAAATAAAGATTTAATATATAGCGAGCTTAAGCAGTTAATAGACTTAGCTAATGAATATGGGATAAAAATAAATGTTATATATCATACAGAATTTATAATGAAAAAACATAAATTAACAACATTAGAAGATATTAAAGAAATTGCAGAATTTTTAAAAGGAACAAAAGTGACAATTTTTTTAGAAAACCTATTTATGATGAAAGAAAGGTATTCATGTACAGTACTAGATTTATGTGAGCAAATAGATAGCCAAAATGTTAGAGCATGTATAGATATATGCCACATATATTGTCAAGCAAAGATTTGGCATGAGCCAATGAAAGAATTTATAAAGAAATATTTAGATAAAGAAAAATGCAAAAAATATGTAGCACATATACATTTTTCATCAACTATAAATGATGATGGTTATATAGAGAGAAAGACACATGGAAGAAAACATGAAACGGGTGAAAAATTATTCGAAGACGCAAATATACTTTGTGAGTATGGTATGACTGCGAAAGATATTAATTGGGTAACAGAAGTATCAGAAGAAGATTATGTCTTAAGACCGGATCAAATAAGTGAGATAGCGGGACTAAAAAAGTATAGAGAAAGCTTAGCATAAAATATCAGAAGATAAGAGGTATATTTATTTTTAGGAAGGAACATGGTAGTAGAATGAAAAAAATAGAGCAAATTATAGCAGAAGAATTAAATATTAAGGTACAACAAGTAGAAAACACGATAAAACTAATAGATAAAGGAAATACAATTCCTTTTATAGCAAGATATAGAAAAGAAGTAACGGGCGGGCTTTCTGATGAAGTTTTAAGAACTTTTGGAGAAAGACTAAACTATTTAAGAAATTTAGAGAAGAGAAAAGAAGAAGTTACAAATTCTATCGAAGAGCAAGGAAAGTTAACAGAAGAGATAGTAAAAGATTTAGAGAATGCTATTACTCTTGCAGAAGTAGAGGATATTTATAGACCATATAAACAAAAGAAGAAGACAAGAGCAACTGTAGCAAAAGCAAAAGGGTTAGAACCACTTGCAGAAATTATTTTGGCTCAAGAAGAGACAAAAAATATACAAGAAATAGCAGCTGAATATATAAGCGAAGAAAAAGAAGTAAAAACTGTAGAAGAAGCAATACAAGGAGCATTAGATATTATTGCAGAAATGATATCTGATAACCCAGAATATAGAAAATTAATTAAGCAAATAGTATATTCAAAAGGAATTATAAAGACTACTGCTACAAAACCAGAAGAAAAATCTGCTTACGAAATGTATTATGATTATAGTGAAAATGTAAATAAAATACCAAGTCATAGGATTCTTGCAATAAATAGAGGAGAAAAAGAAGAATTTTTAAAAGTTAAAATAGAAAAAGAAGAAGATAAAATTTTAGAAAAAATAGAGAAAGATATAATAAAAGGTGAAAACCAGTTTACACAGTACTTAAAAGATACTATTCAAGATAGTTTTAAAAGATTAATAGAACCATCTATCGATAGAGAGATAAGATCAGATTTAACGGAAAAAGCAGAAGAGCAAGCAATAAAAGTATTTGGTAAAAATGCAAAACAATTATTATTAGGTGCTCCAATAAAAGGTATAACAGTTATGGGATTTGACCCAGCATATAGAACAGGTTGTAAAATCGCAATAATTGATGAAACAGGCAAGGTTTTAGATATTGCAACAGTATACCCAACAGAGCCACAAAATGACGTAGAGGGAGCGGAAAAAGAATTAGTAAGATTAATTAATAAAGATCATGTAGATATGATTGCAATAGGAAATGGGACAGCTTCAAGGGAATCTGAAATGTTTGTATCAGAGATGATAAAAAAATGTGACCATGAAGTTTTATATACCATAGTAAGTGAAGCAGGAGCTTCTGTATATTCTGCGTCAAAACTTGCAACAGAAGAATATCCAGACATAAATGTTTCTATAAGGGGTGCAATATCTATAGCTAGAAGACTTCAAGATCCTCTTGCAGAATTCGTTAAAATTGATCCAAAATCTATAGGTGTAGGTCAATATCAACATGATGTAAATCAAAAGAAATTGGAAGAAAGCCTAGCAGGAGTTGTAGAAGATAGTGTTAATAAGGTAGGAGTAGATGTAAATACTGCAACACCATCACTGCTTTCATATGTTTCTGGAATAAATAAAACTATAGCTAAAAATATAGTAAAATATAGGGACGAAAATGGAAAGTTAAAAACTAGAAAAGAATTACTTAAAGTTCCTAAATTAGGTAAAGTTGCATTTGAACAATGTGCAGGATTTATTAGAATTCCAGATGGTACTAATCCATTAGAAAATACAGCAGTGCACCCTGAAAGCTACGACATAGCAGAAGAATTATTAAAGACTTTGGGTTATGGAACAGAAGATTTAAAAGATAAAGATAAATTAGTAGAGCTTAGAAAAAAATTAGGAAGTATAAATTTAACCGAAACAGCGAAAGCTTTAAATGTAGGAGAAATGACTTTAAAAGATATTATAGATGAATTATCAAAACCGGGAAGAGACCCAAGAGAAGATATGCCAAAGCCAATACTAAGGCAAGATGTTTTAAAATTCGAAGATCTAAAAGAAGGTATGATATTAACAGGTACTGTTAGAAATGTAATTGACTTTGGAGCATTTGTGGATATTGGTGTAAAACATGATGGACTTGTCCACATATCAGAGATGAGTGAAAAATTTGTTAAAAATCCATCAGATATCGTGTCTGTTGGAGATATTGTAAAAGTAAAAGTTATCGGAATAGATAATGAAAGACAAAAAGTAAAACTTTCTATGAAAATTGGATAATTTAAATAAATAAAAAACTTCTTATACATATTGTGTAAGAAGTTTTTGGCTTTTTTAACTATTTGATAAATTAAAAACAAAATCGGGATTTAAGGACCGTCCCCAAATCCCGAGAGACCAAAATTCCGAAGAAGAATCTAATCTTTATTTTGGTCTAAATTTGGTATGTCTACTATTTCTGCTTTTACATCTTGAGAACCAGATTGTTCTTTTATTTCATTTGTTGTTGTATTTTCATCTGAGTTTTCTGTTGAATCTACAGTACCTTCGGCAACTGTAGCAGAACTATCTATACCAGCTCTATTTTCATAGAATACTATTGATGCAAACCCAATATATGGTGTTAATACAATAGTACCAGCGATTGCTGCTATCCAGCCAATAAAAGGTATTAAAGATACTACAACAGCTAGAGCAATCCATCCGATGAATGAAAGATATAGGCAGAATAAACGACCTTTATTTCCATCCATAAGTTCTTTACTTTTGTTAACACAATCAAGTGGTTTCATAGTTGGATTATCAATTGCAAGGTATATACCTAAACCATATGATAATGACTTCACGAAAAGCCATATGTATGCAGCAAGTACAACGATATATGCTATTATTGTTAAAGCACTAACACCAACTATAGCACCACCTAAAGTAGAAGTAGAAGTACTTATTCCTACTGCAAATGCAGTTGCCAAAGATGCGATAATAGAAACTACCATTATAATGATTGCAACTATTATTAATATTAGCGGAGCAATCATTTTTAAAAGTAATCTTCCTGTAAGGCACCAAGCTCTTTTAAAATTAGTAAAACCATCTTTAAAGAAATCAAAGTATCCTACACTTTCTCCTCTTTTTAGCTTCATCATAGTCATCATAAAACCATATATTATTGGAATATCAATGACAATAGCAGCTATAGAAACTAAGAATCCTAAAAAAGGAATAGCAGAAAGTAATCCTACTAAAAATGAGTATCCTAAAAATATTAAGGTAATTAAAACCACAACTCCCCATTTACCTTTTAAAGATTCTCTGGCTTGCTTTCTTGTTTCTGAAGCAGTTAAAACCATTTTTAAATCCCCTCCTTAATTAATTATATTAAATACAAATAAAGTTAGTACTTTTCTTGTATTTGTTTAATAGAATTAAAATCATTATCTAAAATATCTAGGAAAGCTATACCTATTTCTGGGTCAAACTGAGAACCCAAATTTTCTAATATTTCAGATTTTACAACGTCCATTGGTAAAGAATCTCTGTAACTCCTTTTGGAAGTCATAGCATCAAAACTATCAACTATAGAAGTGATTCTAGCAAGATAAGGGATATTTGTTCCTGCTAATCTTTCTGGATATCCATTTCCATCAAATCTTTCGTGATGATATTTTATGATATCTAGAATATTTTTAAACATGTCAGCATTTTCTAAAATGTTATATCCAATTACGGGATGTTCTTTAATTTTTGTATATTCCTCATCTGTTAATTTAGATTCTTTTAGAAGGATGCTGTCTGGAATACCAATTTTTCCTATATCATGAAAAAGACCGCCAATTTTTAGCTTTTCGATATCATCGTCAGGCAAATTAAGTTTTTTTCCTAATAGAACTGCGTATTCAGAAACTCTGTCAGAATGACCTTTAGTATAAGGATCTTTTGCTTCAACAGTGTGTCTTAATATTTCTATACTGTCTATGTAAGCTTTTTCTAAATTGTCATTCATTCTAGTTATTGTTCGCATTTGATTTACAGATTTTAATCCAGATTCTATTAATAGTAATAATTGGTCAAATTTATCACTTTTTTCGCAATATCCTTGGATATCAAGTTCGTGAATAGTTTCTAATGGTGGAGCCAAATCTTTATGACCAGTTAAAAGAAGAATATATAGATCTTTATTAAATTTTCTGATTTCTTCAACAACTTTGTCACCATGAATTGGGTCCATAATAAAATCTAGTACCATTAAATCAAAATGTTCTGTTTTTACGCGATTTATAGCTTCTATAGGATCTGTTATGCCAACAAAATCATAGCCAGATCTTTTCATAAATATAGATAATGAATCTAAAATTCCTTGTTCATCATCTACAGCGATTATTTTAAAATCAGCACTTTTGGATGTAACTTGATTCTTTCTCATAATAACAGACCTCCTAATATAGAAATTATATAAATAAAAAGTTATAAAAGCAAGAAAAAAGTCAAAAAAAATACAAAAAAAGCGAAGGTAAAATTTGCCAATTTATCTTCGCTTCTAATATCTTTAATTATTTATCAGTTTTATTAGAATTATCAATTTTTGGTAAAGGAATAATAATTGAAAATGTAGTACCAGTTTTATCTGAATCACATTTGATATCACCATTAAAATGAGCTTTAATAGTAGAATATGATACGAATAAACCAAGTCCTGTTCCATTTTTTCCCTTTGTGGTAATCATCTCTTTAAATAGTTTTTCTTGAACCTCTTTAGGAATACCTGGTCCATAATCCTTTACTTGTATTATTATGTTATTATTTTTTACATTTAATATTAAATCTATTTTTTGATTTGGTTTGCCATTATATGATTGAATAGCATTTGAAATCATATTATTTATTACTTGTACCAAGCAGTTTATATCACCATTAATATAAGTACTTGAAGGTACATTATTTATTAAATTAAGTGAAACTAAAGCATTTTTTAATTCGTGTTTCATTAATATATCAATATTTTTTAGTAATTCATCCATATAAAAATGAATATTACTTGTAGAAGAGAAATTAACAGCCTGACCTTTAACTGCGGTTATAACATCAGACATATATTCTGTATAAGTTTTAATTTTTTCTATCCAAGAAGTCATATCTTTTGCAATATCATGATGATCTTGTTCTGTTACATCTTTATCTCCAATAGATTTATCATATTCGGTAACTAAATCTGTAAGCCCTTCTGCAGCACCAGATATAGACATTATAGGTGTTTTTAAGTTATGAGCTATACCTCCAATTAATTGTCCTAAAGATGCCAAACGTTCTCTTTCTATAAGCATGTTTTGATTATTATGTATTTGATTTATATTATTCTTTGTTAGATCCTGAATCTCATTAAATGCATTTACTAAGTCACCAATTTCATCATTAGAAACAACTGGTAATCTAGCACTATGGTCGATATTTCTATTTTCTACAATTTTTAGTAATGCATCAGAAACCCTTTTTATTTCATTTGCGATATAATTTGCGAAATATCTTAATAAAATAATATTAACTATAAATAATACAGCAAAAATTGATAACAATCCAATTAAAATAGTATTAGACACTAAATTATAACGTATACCTATAGTCCATGTTTTTCCGTTTATAGTAACACTTCTAAATACCCCTTGAGAATCATCGCCATAAAAGTCATAGGTTCTATTCTTTTCAGGTTGTGTAGATGATAAATCATTCATATATTTTGTAAAGAATATTGATAATTCTTCACCATTAGAAGTTGTTATATTGCCATCTGGAGCAATAATAAAATATGAATCTACCTTAGCTTTTTTATATTCAATTTTTGAAAGTGCTTCAGATAAAACTTCTAATGGATCTTCTTCTGTTTGAGTAGGTAAATCTAATGAATTTAATTCCTGATTATAAAAATCATAAGTTAAATTACCCGTTTCTTTTATTATAGAAGAATAACCAGATAAAGCAATTAAAAGTGCAGTAACTATAAACATAGGTATTGTTACGATAAAAATAACATTTTTTATACTTGATCTTTTTACATATTTATTAAAATTACTATCTATATTAGAATAGCCAGAAACTTCATGATATATATATACTAAAATGTTCTGAAAAGTCTTTTTAGAGAATATATATGAAATACTTGCTATTAATGTTAACATAGATAAGAAGAGCAAGCATACTTTTAAAGTAATAAACAATTCACCTTGTAATAAACTAAAAGTTATTGCAATCATAATAACAGGAACTATTATTTGTACTATATATATTAAATTAGGTATTCTGGATATTGTTTTAGAAAGTTTATAGTATAATTTAGTAGCATTTTTTTTAGGCACTTGCAATAGTTCAGCTCTTATTTTATTTGCCTTTCTTAAACTATGTATTAATATAATATTTTCCATTAATAAACTACATAATACAATCATTATATATTGCTGTGTATAAGTTAGTCCATTAATAACTATTTGAAATTCATTATCTATAGAATTTGGTGGGTAACATAAAAATGTAGGCACCAATTTATAGAAAAATAATGAAACAATTATACAGGCAAGGTTATATACTAAAATCAGTTTAGCCCAATTTTTGTCCAAAGTTTTTTTCATTTAAATTTTCCTCCAATCCGTGTTTAAAATAATTAGTATTTATATTAGACCAATTAAAATTAATTTCTTTTAATACCTTAGTTGTATAAGGACTAGATACTTTGATATTGCTTGCTTCGTGTTTACTAGTTAATAATTTATATAAGTAAGAAGATAAATTAATATCTTTTGTGGAAGCTTCTAAATCTTGTAATGAATTATCAGTAGTAAATTGTATGTTAAAACCTAAATTATTTAATAGGTTAACAATTTCTTGTAAAGTTAATTCATTTTGATTATATATATGATATACATTATATTTATTATCATTTTGTAGAATAGATACTATTAAACTAGCACATTCATCAACAGGACTTATATTAAATGTTTTATCTTTTAACTCTAGAGGAATTTTTTTTGCTTTTATAATAAATTGTATTAAATTAAAAAATAAGTTTTCCTCTAAGTTGTGTTGGAATATACCATCATAACTTCTCCAAGTAATATTTCCTAAACGGAATATTGTTATAGGAAGACCTTTTTGGTTTTCTTCTAATAATAGCTTTTCTGCCTCAAATTTAGTTTTTATATAAATATTTTCACTAATATCTTGGTTAACAAATAAATCCTTTTCTGTAAAAGCGCATGAACCATTAGGATCATTACTGCCTGCAACTGAAAGCGTAGAAATATGTACTAATTGGCAGTTTGGAATATCTTTACAGACTGCTATTAAATTTTTTACACTTAATACATTTGTTTTTTCAAAAACAGCATAATCTCCTAGATGTTTAACAGTTGCTGCAGCATTAATTATACATTGTATATTTGTACACAACTCATTATATGCATTATAAATAAGACCTAAGTGTTCTTTAGTAAAGTCACCATTAACAACTATAATTCTATTATTAAAATAATGATCTAATTTATCTTTAAAGTAGTATTGTAGTCTTTCTTTTAATCTGTTAGTTGAACTTTCTAAAGATTCTCCTCTTACTAAACAATATATCGTATAATTTGTTTTTTCTAATAATTCATAAAGAATATGAGCACCTAAAAATCCTGTAGCACCAGTTAATAAGATATTACCATTTATATAACTTGGAGAGCTTTTTTCTATTTGAAAAGTTTCGTAATCTACTGTATTAATTGTACTAGAAATAGGTGATTGTGTATTTAGCGCATATTTTTCTAATAATTTAATTGTAGGATATCTATAAAAATCTTGTGCAGATAATTTTATATCATATTTTGCAGCTTCTACAGAAATCTTTATAGAATCTAGTGAATCTCCTCCTAAAGCAAAGAAATTATCTTTTATTCCAATCTTAGATTTTCCTAAAACCTTTTCCCATATAGAACACAATTTTTTTTCTATATCGTTATTAGGAGCATCATAATTTTCTACATCTAAATCATTTATATGTTCTAATAATTTTTTCCTATCTATCTTTCCATTTGTATTTAAAGGAAATTCATCTAAAAACTCAAACTGATTTGGAATCATATAATGAGGCAACTTATTAACTAGTTTATTTCTAAATGATTCTTGATCTATTATTGATGAATCTATAATTACAAATGCAACTAGAGTAGAATTATCAGAAGATTCTTTATTTAATATAATTGTACAATTTTTTACACCGTGAATATTTTTTATCGTATTTTCAATTTCTCCTAAATCAATTCTATAACCTCTATATTTTATTTGATTATCATTTCTACCCACAAACATTATAGAGCCATCTGGAAGCCATTTTGCAGAATCTCCAGTTCTATATATTCTATTTTTTAAATCAAAAGATGCTTTTGTTTTTTCTGGATTGTTTAAATACCCATTACCAACACATTCACCTTGTACATAGATTTCGCCAACTTTACCAATTGGAACTAACCTTTTTAATTTATC
>ENA-OURQ01002808-OURQ01002808.1-human-gut-metagenome-genome-assembly--contig:-NODE-2808-length-12416-cov-3.057277_pt1 | contig 12416 bp, 10 predicted proteins | sample MGYA00242105_ERZ508999 | MGnify/ENA primary metagenome ERZ508999 (study PRJEB26280, sample SAMEA2338771) | human gut metagenome | biome: human gut; feature: human-associated habitat; material: faeces...
CTCTATCGACTTTATATGCCATCTTACTTTTTAGGGACATTTACTGAATATCCCAACGATTAAAATCCGTCGGCAACTAAACGAATATCTTGTCGAGAACCTCCGAACTCGAATGTTATCCAATATCTCTTACCGGAAATTTTATTTAAAACGGTCCTCTCGGCAATCAGAGAACGATCCGGTTGTCCGGCTTCACGAATCACCACCAAACCGTCTTCCAATATTTCCCCTTCTTCTACAAAATCACCGGAAACGCTTATCCGAAAAAAAGTCGCATCATCCCCTAACGGAGCATAGTCCCAAACAATCGACCGACTCTTTGCCAGCCCCAATGCATCAAAACCTTTCTCCCTCGAGAAAGAATATCCCTCTTCTTTTTCAGGATATACAATATCATTCTTCCACCCTTCGATACGGACATCCGTATCCTTATAAAAATCCCCGGAGACGGTCACAGGACATGAGACAGTATATTCTCCAGAAGTTACTGTCAAAGTACCCTTACCGGCCTGTATCCCCTTGACTCGAATTACATTCCCCGAGACTCCGGCACTTGCAATATTTTCGGGTGCTATAGAAGCTGTAAAACTCTCTACTCCGGAAACTGTCACCACGACAGCCTCTCCCTCTTCTACAATAATCTCAGAAACATCGAGCTGTATTTTGGGCGTATCATTTTTATTTTCATCCTTGCAAGAAACAAAAAGGATAGAAAATAAAAATAAAGCCACTATTCCCGTATAATTTATATTGTATATTCTCATCATTTCCTGTTTTTATCATTTAACGACAACCTGTACCGACCCGCAACCGGATGAAGACTTCCACCTTAATGTATGTGTACCCTTACCGGCTTTTTCCGGAGTAAAGACATTCGCACTCACCCCATCGCCTTCCCATGTACAACCGGGAAGCGTTTCACTCAATTTCAAGGCGACTTCCGAATCGTTCAAAGAATATTCTTTTTTCAACCCCACAGGAACAATCCGCCTTATCGTTTGAGGTATGGATACTCCCCGTAATTCAACAGCGACCGAAGCGATATTATCTGCAGCCAACATAAGCGTCGCCTTATGCAATCCGGCTGAAGAAGGCATATAAGTAGCGCCGACATCCGTCCCGGCATTCACTTCATCAGCCGAAAGTGACGATACGGCAAAAGAAAACATATTTTTATCTTCACCGTCAAGGATCAACGATACGGTCGATTCAATTTGTATTCCCTCAATTCTGAATGACTTTTCGACAGACTCTCCGATAGTCGAACTCGGAAAGATAAAATAATCTCCGGTCTGCCAGTTTGTAATTCCCGCACCCAAATAAAAAGCCTCGTCCGTCTTTGTTCCCCAGATATATTCGGCAAGATCAGGAAAATCTATAAACGGATTACGGTTATGCTGAAACTTATAAACACCTTCATTCCGATCTATCTCTTTCTGGCTGACAGGATCTTGACGGCTCCACTCCAGCAACAAGTTCCGGGCATAGTCGGTTAATGTAGGATAATCGTTTCTCTGGAACATTTTTGTTCCGAGACTCACCCATGTATAGTCTTGATAACAGGTTACAAAATAAAAATACATTCGGGCAAAATCCCCCTTATATTCATCTGCCGGTTCAAATATATTCGTAGGCATACCGTTGATATATCCGGTACCGACTTTCGTAACTCCGTTAGTCCAAGATTGAGTAGAGACCACCCCCAAAGGATAATTGCTTTTCTCTTCGTTAGCATCGGCATCGGCCGGTGTCAAGTGGTGTAAATCATACGACGCCTCATACTTAAAACGTGTAAGCGGAGTCGTACCGTTATAATCTGCCGCATCTCCCCACCAACTCTTCGGTACGGAGTGTTCGATATTCATTCCTTTCGTCGCACCATAAGTTCCCGATGTAAAGTAACGTACCGTATTGGAGTACATATCCCAAACTATCCCTCCCGATTTGGCATCGCTATACCGGAACACAGACCATGTTCCGCCCATCCCACCTCCATATCCGATACGAGTGTGATCTTTGAGCAATAAATGAAAGGCGGTTTTCAGTTCCCGTTCTTTCTTTCCATTTAACGTCGCCGGGTAATATCCCTCCGGAATTTCAGCACGGATAAGACTGAAGATCGATAAGAATAAAAGAAATATCCGAAATTTTTTCAACATAGGTTTATGACTCCGAAATTAATTAATAAAGCGAGCAAATATACTGAAATAAAAAGAGCTGACCAAACGGCCAGCTCTTTTATTATCTTAAAATCCACGATTTATTTTATATCATCAACATTACGAATATTTAATTGAGGTGTGTTATTATTAACACCAGCAATACCCGTAATTGTTTTTACTCCGGTAGGAACTGTTTCTGAATAAAATTTAGCATATCCAGAAACATAAGAATTTATCGTTGTTTCTCCATCTTTAATCGTATTCGTTGTTGCTTTTTTATCAGCCCCAAACGTACCCGTATCAAGTTTAGGAATATATTCTCCCTGTACCGTAACCAAAGTTGACTGCCATTGATCAATGTTGGCTATTACTTCAGCAACAGTCGTCTGACGAGGAGTTATCGTTCCCGTACCGACTTTCCGAATATTAACCAAAGGTACACCATTCAACTCCAATAATCCCTTATAATTTTCCAGCGACAAATCTTTTACTCTGACTTCAATCTTATCTCCGAGATTGAATGAAGCATTTTCACTACAGAACACAACGATACCGCATGAGTTGTCTTCGGCTGCAACATACAACTGTTTCAAAGAAGAAATATTATTGTTTACAACATCTGAAATCACCACACCCACCAGTTTTTTATCTTCAGTGATGGTAATATCAGAACCTTGATGCATAGCTCGAATGTCAGCAATAGATATTTCAGGAACATTAAAATCCCCATCCGGATCTATTATAGCACCGAATTCTTCTCCACTCTCTACCAATGTCGCATAAGAAGAGCTTTTCATCCCGGCCACACCAAAATATTTCTCAAGGTTTCCTTGTAAAATTACTTCTTTACCCAAAACTTTAGCCGCATTGCCTTCGGTAATCAGATTCAAACCTGTACGCAAAGCACCGGGATTCAATTGTACAACAAGACAATTATTTACATTTTTTTCATCTGCAGTTGCTGCGATCAAAATATTCTGACCTTCAGTCAGAGGTTCACCAGATACACTGGTTCCGCTAAACGGAGCCTCGAATTGAGCTTCTTCCAAATCTCCACTGGGAACTTGTCCTACAATAAACCCTTTTACGAACTTATAATCGGTATCTTGATTTTCTTTTGCTGCGGCAACATTCCAAGGATCCGCATAAGTACCGCTACCCGAGGGAGTAGCAACGCCTCCTTCGTCCGAACCGCCACTGCCTTGTCCGCCATCATCGATCCAGTCATCATCATCGCTGTCACAAGATGTAAATCCCACCATCGAAACAGCAAGAAGCATCCATACTAATTTTCTCATTGCTTTCATAGTTAAACTCAATTTAAATTATAATTATTGGTATATTTTATATTGTCTTATTTTTATTGAGGTCTTTCGCCTTCGGCATATTCACGAGGACCATTATAATATTCAAACCCTTCGAGATCATCCAAAGAACGAAGTGTCAATTGATATTTTCCTCCGTAATTATCATTTTTATCATGAAACCATCCCAAAATAGCCGTTACAGTTCCCACACTTCCTTTTTTCGGAATAAACGTTTCGGCAAAATGGGCATATTCACTCGTTGAAATATATAATGTTCCCGTATCGTCCGATACCTCTCGAGACATCGGATAACCGATATTGTATTTCTTGCTCATATCATAGGTAGAAGGTGCAAAAACCGGACTCAACTGATGGGCATTTACATTTCCGGTTTTCTCGATAGAGCGACGTAATGAAACAAATTCGGTCTTTAAATCAGCATCTCGATCATTCTTCCATGTAAATTCGACATTCTCAATTTTGATCAACCGTCCGTACCAAGTAGAATCCAACGCTGCAATTTCAGCCATTGTCAATACAGCTTCTTCCGGTACTGTCACTTTACTCTTATCAGGCCATCCGATACGTTGAAAATGGTCATATACCATAGCATAAGGAATACGTCCCGGTTCATAACGGGTCTTGTCATCATTCCGGAAAGAGTAAACTCCCAATTGCGGCATTTCGGCATAACGTCCCATCATCAAACCGTTACATTTCACGGCAACCACTTGCCCTAACGGGAAAACACCGCTCAAACTTCCGGCATCTATCGCTACTTTCAACGATTGACGAGTATTCAAATCTTCCAAAACAAAATATTTGTAAATATTAGAAGCAGTATCCGCAGAAATAATACGCCCCTTTATATAAATATCTTGCGGACCTTCGATCGGATTCAATGTAAAGAGATTCTTATAAGTCTCTCCTTCTTCCCGATAAATGGTAAATTTCTTACCTTTATATTCGATCGGCAATTTAAGACGCCCGTCAACATATTCCGCTCCAATAATCGGATATTCCACATCGCCCTGATTCACCGTATAATAAGCGTTTTTTATACTTCCTGTCGCTTCATCTATCGGAGCATGATAACGTAACGTATCGTCTTTACCGAACACATACAAGCTATCGATTCGGTCATACATTGCCACCAACTCGCCGATAGACATATTTGCCGGCCAAACTCGAGGATCGTTTTCCGGTAAAACCGCCATTTCCTGCGTGATCTCATCATAATCATTCACACACGAAGTAAATGATACTGCCGCCAATAATGCACAAACTATATATTTAATCTTTTTCATAACTATTCTTCGCTAAAATTTAGAACTTGTACCCGAGATTTAAGAAACAGTTGAATCCCCATGCATAATAGTATTTATTCGGATAACGATCTACCAACTGAATATCTTTGGTCTGACTCTTATTATTACGTGCTATACGTCCCTGCTGGTAACCGCCGGTAACCATATCTTTATTATTCAAGATATTACTAAAGCTCAAATTAATATTTAACGACTGCTTGCGATTATTCAGATAAAGAACTTTTCCGACCGAAGCATCTAACATAAATCCGCCTTTCAACTTTTCTTGTGTACCGAACATTTCTACCAAAGCCTTGTCTTGAGCATACTTGCCGCTTTTTCTCTCTTCAGCCGTATATGTTCCTTTCTTACGATAACCGCTGTATTGAATATCCTGTCCGGCTTCATCTTGATAAGTACCGCCGTAATAGTTCATTTCGGTAAAATGAGAAGGAGAGAAATCGAGATAATTATTATCGAAATACGAAAGCGTTATATCGGCAAACCACATTTTCGGATGGAAATAATCCAAAGTTATACTGGCTGCTAATTGAGGCCCGTTATTTACCTTCAAATCTTTGATATATACCCGTTCACGAATATCCGACTTTTTAGCGGCTTCAGCATTTACAGGTAATTCTCCGGTCAACAGATTCGCACCGTTCTCCGCACTCATCGTTCCCATTGCGTCATCGGTATAACGATAATCACCGTAAGTTCCCGCCAGTTCGACAGAGAAGCTATTGTTCAGTTTTACGGAGATTCCGGCTTCGACACCCATATAACGTTTATTTACACCCGATAACGTATGGTTAATGTATGTACGGAATTCATCGTTGTAGTATCCTGTACCTTCCACTCCGTCACGGGTAATCGTATGGAATCCGGTAATACGCCCTTTAACAATCGGAGTCGTAAATTGGTAGGTCAGGTCATAAGAATAAATTTTTTCAGAAGGCAAATCTTCCAAACGATACTGTTTCGGATTCTTCGGATTCACCACGACTTTTTGTATTTGCGTGTCCTTAACACGAGGGGCGACATAAGCATACCCGGCATAAGGAGCGCGAGTCTCTACCAAGCCGTTCAAAACCAAACGTTGGCGACCGTTGATCTTATATACCAATCCCGCCTTGAAACTCGGATCATAAAAACTCAAGGATTTTCCTTTCCCGTAAGACTGAACTCCGATAACCGCAGCACGACCGTTCTCCATCTTTCCCTCACGCCAGAAAGTCGTATAAGTAAATCTCGCTGCATAAGAAAGATCGAATTTCGTCCAATTCCACTCATTTTGGGCAAATACCCCGGCTTTTACAATGTGCATATTATAGTCATACCCGAAACGATCGCCTTCTACAATTTTCCGGTTCGGATGACGAAGGTCATTTTGTATAATCGTCATATTCCCGGTAAAGTCTCGTTCGGCAAACTGGTCAATATCGATCCATTGATTACCGCCTAACAGATCGTTCATTGTCTTGTAGTGCATACCCCTCGAATAATTGGCTTCGACTCCTGCCGTAAGTTTAAGACGACGGTTTATCTGATTTGAATAAACAGAGTTTAATGCCGTAGTCATCAAATCGTTATGACGTTCTTCCAACACATACTTGGCACTTCCGTCAGGGTTAGCGACATTATTCAAATAATTGGACTGATATAAGGAGTTCCAATTGATTTGCGTTACATCCGTATTATTGTTTACCCATTGCCCGGTCAGTTCATCCACTAAATCCTGATCTACATTACCCATTATCATGTCCATGTGATTCTGTTGGTCTTCAAGTCCATACGATCCGAGAACATCATTGATTTGATAACTCGGCAAATTGCGGTAATAATCGGGACGCGGATCGGCTGCATTATAAAAACCGAGAGCCGTATTACTGTAATTGCTATAATGGAATCCGAAACCGGTTTTTAAATTTTGCTTATCCGTAATCTTAAAATCCCAATTGGCAACGACAGTAGGATCGAAGCTGTTCACCACACGAGAACTTCTTTTTTTCCCATTCTGGTATCCCCAATACGGATTATAATAAATACCTCTGAAATCATAAACCTCCTGAGTCACTGCAGCCGATTGCGAACGTTTTGTAGGAGCTCCGTAAGTTGCCAATGAAATGCTATGACGATCATTGATCATTTTTTCTGCCGAAAGGAAATAACCCCAAGAATTATAGAATGTTCCTTCTATAATACCCTCTTTTGCCCAACGCCATACTGCAGATCCGGTAAATGCCCAGCCGTTATTCATCAAACCGGTAGAGTGTGTAGCCGTAGCCCGCATATTATACGAACGATTAGAATAGGCAACGCTTGCTTTTGTTCCGGCGGCAAATGCCGTAGCCCGAGTATTGATATTCGTCGTTCCTCCCAGACTACCGAAAGCAAACGGAGCATTTTCAATACCATTAATTACATCTTTATTTCTGAACGCATCATTCAGTCCGCCAAGGCTCGAATAATTGAAACGTCCCCGTTCCTGATCATTGAAATTGATACCGTTTATATAGGTCGTAGATGCCGACTGATCATAACCTCTTATAGAAAAACGCATCGGACTGTAATTGTAACTGGCAGCATTCAGATAAATATCATCTGAAGCTCCGGACAAATAAGAGGATGATTGAGAAGACGTCTCATTATCATCATCCAAGACCGATTCATCAAAAAGCTGTATATTCTCTTCTTGCTGACTGGCTTTCTCTACTCTAATTAAGGCGATATTACCAAGATCGATTTTTTCATCCTTGCCAATCAGAATACTCTGCTGGTAAGGCTGGTAGTCTGCCGAAACGACTAAAAGTTCGTCGGCTCCGGAAGATAAATTTTTGAAAATAAATACTCCGTCTTTTGAAGACGTTACCGAAATGTTCTTGTTTTTTAAAGAAACCTTAACACCGGCAATCGGTGCTTTGGTTCCAAAGTCTATAAGTACTCCTCTCAACGACGCCTTTTGAGCAAAAGCGGAAACACTGAAAAAAAGCATTATAAACAGCCATAAATTTCGATTCATAAAATACGTAGGTTTAGTTTATAATTTGTTGTTGTTGTGTCGTTATCATACTTTCCTATATTTTTAGGAGCGAAATAGTTGGGCAAATTAATATATTTTTTTTGATTATTCATATTACATTCGCATTATATTTTCTACACAGATGTGTTAAAAGTAAGTATTTGCTTTTCTTTTCAAAAGATGAGAGCGTTTGCAAATTATCAATCAAAACCCCATATACCACTCACTATAAATACATTACACGATACACGCAGATAAAATCCTTACAATTTTCTGAAATTTCATAGAAACGAGATGTTTATTTCATTTTTTTTTCGAATCTTTGTATTATGATATGCTGTTCTTACGCGGTTTTCAAAATTCGTTTTCCCGTAAAGCATGTTTAATATGCAAATACCAGTTATAAATTGTAAGGAATAATTTTACAGATTAGAAACTAAATATTTTGACTTATGAAAAAATGCAGCTTACTTCTGGCATTAATCTTTTTATGCTTCCTATCATTAAGTGCTCAAAACAATGAACAAAGGAAACAATTTGCCGTATATGCCGTTGCTTTTTATAACCTTGAAAACCTGTTCGACACAATCGACCAGCCGGACGTTTTGGACGAAGAATTCACTCCTCATGGCGGAATGCGTTGGACTTCATTGAAATACAACAACAAATTGAAAAATATGTCCTATGCCATCAGCCAACTGGCTACCGACGGACCGTTTCCTCTGCCAAACGGTCCTGCAATCATCGGTATATCCGAAATTGAAAATCGGGGTGTAGTGGAAGACCTTATCAAAACCGGTAAACTGGCAGAAAGAAATTACGGAATCGTTCATTACGACTCACCCGACAGACGTGGCATAGATGTAGGTCTTATATACGATAAAGACCAGTTTACTCTCGAAAACAGCGATAGTTTCAGGCTGGTATATCCTGCAGACACCTCGTTGCGTACTCGGGATCAATTATTGGTAAACGGCATACTCGGAGGAGAACGGGTACATATAATCGTAAATCACTGGCCTTCAAGATTAGGAGGAGAGAAACAATCAAGACCTAAAAGAGAAGCTGCCGCTGCATTGACCAAACATATTGCCGACTCGGTACTGACTGCTGATCCGAACTCTAAAGTCATTATTATGGGAGATTTAAACGATGATCCGAACAATACCAGCTGCAAAGTTGTCTTAGGAGCTAAAAAAGACCAGAAAGATGTTAAGCCGGGAGGTTACTATAACACGATGTGGAACTTTTTTGACAAAGGCATCGGATCATTAGCTTATCAGGGATCATGGAATCTTTTCGACCAGATCATTATCTCAGAGAATTTTTTAGGTAAAGACCGCTCTACACTAAAATTTATCAAAGCAGAAATATTCAACCGAGATTTTCTGAAACAAACAGAAGGTAAATATAAAGGATATCCCAAAAGAACACATGCCGGAGGGGTATATCTGAACGGATATAGCGACCATTTCCCGACACTTATTTATCTGGCAAAAGAAGTAAACCGATAGTAAAACAGAACGTATCGATTATTCGATAATCCAAAAATCACACACTCTTTAAAGGGGTGTGTGATTTTTTATCTACCCCCGGATATTCTCCAATGAAAAAGCATAAGAATCAGACAAACAACAAATAATTTGTTATAACCAAAGTCTATCCCAATAATAAATCATATTTTTGCACCATCAAAAAATTATAAGATACAATAAAAGAGAGAGAAACATAACGGAATTTTCTGATTGTTTCTCGTTTATTTTATATAATGATTATGTTGCAGAAACTCAAAACATACATGTTGCCTATCGCCATGATAGTGGGAGCGATATTTTACAAATATGTCGAATCAGTATCTTTTTTGACTCCTTATCTTATCTTTTCTATGCTGTTGATCACTTACTGCAAATTGTCTTTACGCAACATGAATATATCCCCGCTTCATTTTTGGTTACTATCGATACAAATATTCGGAAGCCTGCTGGTCTATTACTTTTTGTTACCTCTCGACTCGATGATAGCAGAAGGAACATTTATCTGTATATTCGCTCCTACGGCAACAGCGGCAGCCGTTATCACAGGTATGTTAGGAGGCGATATAGCCTGTTTGGCCACATATAGTCTTCTCAGTAATATGACCGTAGCCCTGACATCTCCCATCATCTTCTCTTTCATGGAAGCACACGGAACAATGCCGTTTTGGGAATCATTTCTGGTTATATGCAAACAGATGATCCCTCTCCTCATCTTGCCATTTATTGCAGCAATTTTTCTGAGAAAATTTTTCCCCAAAGCACATAATGCCTTACAAAACCGTCAAAGCATATCATTCTATATGTGGGCTATATCTCTCACTATAGTGATGGGAAAAACAGTTTCTTTCATAATCAATCAAGCGACTGATATCTTCACTGCAAAACAAGTTAAATTCCCGAATTTCAGGCAAAGCAGCCATCACTACCGATGGTTTTTCTTTAATTAATTGATCGGTCTTCTGAATCCGCTCCAATTTTTCGTCGATGTCATCCAGCATTTTTTTCAGCTGGACGATTTGCTTTTCCACCTTAATCTTACTTTCCATCAACAGAGAAACAATTTGTTGACGACTCATGTGAGACAACTTGGCAATCTGATCCACTGAACAGGACAATTTTCGATAGAATGAAATATCGCACAAATTTCGGATGGTTCGAATATCTGCCCAACGATAGTTATTCTCGCTCCGCTGAAAATGACACAATCCTTCTTTTTCATAATAGCGCAATGCAGATGCAGGTATTTGAAACAACTTAGAAATATCATTGATTTTTAATTTTTTCATTGCAAGACTCCTGGGAACTTATATAAAATCTTATGATAATATTTATGTGTTTTAACAGTTGAGCTTCAACTTACTTTATACTTTATACTATTACATGAAATAAAACACTCCTTATTATATCATTCCTATATAATAATGTACAGGAGTATTCACGAGGTGATTTTTTTGGAAGTTGTAGTAGCATTTGCCATCTGTCTTGCCTTTGTTGCGTTTGGTGACGTTGTTTCACTGATAACAAAAGCAAAAATTCCTGCATTGGCTGCCTCCATCATAGCATACCTGATTGCTATCTGGTTTTTAGGGATGCCAAAAGAGTTCCCGGATGTGTCAGGTTTAGCTGCAATTGGGAACACATTCTTCATCATCTTTGTAGCAGCAACTGCTACAAGCGTTACTCCTATTACAATGATACGAGAATGGCGTTTTCTGGTTATCGGATTAATCTCTGTTTGTACCGGTATGTTGTTTACCATTGGCATCGGCGGACTGCTCTTCGATCCAAGAGAAATGTTTGCCGGGGCTATGACAACTTGCGGCATGGGCTTTACAGGCGGAATGATTGTTATCGAACGTTTAGAAGCAATCGGTTTAACCAGTATGGTCACTGTTCCTCTCCTCCTTGCTTCCACAATGGACGCTATTGGACAGCCAATTGGCTCTTTCTTGACCAAAAAATACGTAAAAAAGCTGATTGTCTCGGATGCTTACTTAAAAACAGATAAAGAAAAAAGAATCCAAGTTCAGACTAACAAAGATCAGAAACTGAATCGATATGGTGTACCATTCAATTCTCCGGAAAATCCAAGCCCCTGGTTTACTGCCTGGATTCCGCCACAGTATGAAACTGAAGCAGTCGCTCTGTTCCAAATTGCCATTGCTGTTGCTCTAGGATATTGGCTAGGCGATATTACTGGCTTGGGTTGGACTTTGATGTTGGTTATCATCTGTCAGCTCGGAAGCTTGTTGGGATTTTTCCGTCTTAACATGATGGATCGCACAGTTTCTTCTGGTATTATTATGGCGGCTATCTTCACAATGGTTTTTCAGATGCTCAACGATTTAACCATTTCTGCAATCTTAGACAAACTGCTTACCATCATCGTTATCGTTGTTTTAAGTGTTCTTGGTCTTGTTATTGGTGGTATGTTGGGAGCAAAACTGTTTGGGTACGATCCATGGCTTGGTGCAGCATCCACTATCGGTCTGCTCTACCTCTTCCCTGGTATCAAAAACATCATCAACGAAGTATCCCGCAGTTATGCGAGAAACGATGACGAACATGCTTATCTTATCGAACAGCTTTCTGCTCCGTCCATTATAACCGCATCAATGGGTGGAAAAATGTGTCTGCTTGTTGGAACCATTCTAATGCCAATTTTGATTAAATAATTATACAACAGAAAGGACCGATTGTTATGAAAAAGATATTTATCAGTGCGGATATTGAAGGAACCGCTTTCGCTGCCACCTGGGATTCTACTCACATTGGAGGACATGATTATGAGAGGAATCGCCAAGAAATGACAAATGAAGTAATCGCAGCTGCTGAAGGTGCTCATGCTGCAGGAGCTGAGTTAGTTGTTGTAAAAGATGCACATGGCCCTGGTATCAACATCTATCCAGAACAAATGCCGGAATATGTACAGTTGATTCGCGGTTGGACCTTTGAACCTAGATGTATGGTTGAAGGAATTGATGAAACATTCGATGCTGCTATGTATATCGGATATCATAATGCTGCTGGAGAAGAAGGGAATGTCCTCAGTCATACCATTTCTGGTGGTGCAGTAGAATACA
>ENA-OURQ01002811-OURQ01002811.1-human-gut-metagenome-genome-assembly--contig:-NODE-2811-length-12414-cov-3.291124_pt1 | contig 12414 bp, 12 predicted proteins | sample MGYA00242105_ERZ508999 | MGnify/ENA primary metagenome ERZ508999 (study PRJEB26280, sample SAMEA2338771) | human gut metagenome | biome: human gut; feature: human-associated habitat; material: faeces...
GCTGAGCCGCGCTCAGGCCGCTACGATGTTTGTTCGTGCCGGCTGGACTAAGGCGGCAGATGTTGCCGAGATTGGCGAAGGTGAAACTAATGCCGTAATTTATGATGAAATCAAGGCGCTTGGCCTCTGGACCGAGGGTACAGATTCTGTTCATGGTGGTAAACAGCTGACAGCAAAAGACCCGAAGTATGGTGGTCTCACTGTAACTCAGGTCGGCAATCTTCTGTATATCGACATGAAAGAATGGAATTCGGCTGCATGGGGAAATGATCCCAATAGTTTCAAGGCTGTTGACGGTAGTACCGTAAAGGATATGTACGATTCCAATGGCAAAATGCTTTTGTCCAGCGGATTTAGCTATGACTCTCGCATGCTGGCCAAACAGATTCTGCAGATTGCATATCCGAATCATCCGGATGAGGCCATCAATGCATTTAAATCTGCATTTATGCAGGAAATTTGGGAGACCAATGAATATCCTTCTGCTCTACGTTGGATTGATAGTCGTGGCTTCAAATGCGGATATGGTGACCACTCCTTCCGACTTGCTATTTATGAGCTGAATGATGAAGATCACTATAATGAAGTACGCGCCAGCATCTCCATCGGAAACAAGTATAAGTTCTCTTCCTACACCGGAAGTATCGCTAACGATATCAAGGCATGGGAACTTACGAAGTGGTAATTTCATTTTCCTCAAAATAAAAGTTAAAGCGACAGGTATTTTACCTGTCGCTTTTCTTATGGAGAAATGGAGGCAAATCAATGCATAATATTAAGAAGCGTTTAGTGAGCGCATTTTTGCTCTTCGCAATGGCCCTCTCTTTTTATCCTTCTGCGTTTGCGGCAAATGAATCGCAAATTGACACGGCTACATCCAGTACCGTGACATCTAAGGTGGATGTGGACTCCTCTACGTCCAGCAGCGTAACATCTAAGGCGGATGACGCGACAGATGCAGATGACTCTACGCCGACAAACACAAAGAAGGATATCGCCAATCTGTTCCTTTGTGCAAGACCTACGCTGGGAAACAATAGCCCTCAGGGTTGGCAGTATGCCAGCTTTTTCACATGGATAATGCGAACAACTGGCTCTGAGCAGCTTATTCCTGCTGAATCGGCTAAAGATATTCAGCTTATGGGTTTTTGCAAAAATGAGCAAGGCGGCATTAGCAATGACTATGAAGTTCGCTTGAAGTATGACACCTCAAAAGATTACCTAGTTGACGCACCTATCGCTGCGAAAGGCAATGGTAAAGCAGAAGCTCGCATCACCATAAACCAAAACATGAAGGATGCAGTTGTCTACTACATTCAAGCTCAGCTTTATGATAAAGACCTGAAACGTGTTATCGACACTAAAATGTTGACGGTTACCGTTCAGATCACTCATAAGAAGCAAAATAGTGTGGGCTATCATCGAGTTGGTATGCAGGTTTATGATATCGATGGCGTGCCGTTTGGCCCATATGATTATACTGCATCTCAGACCGAGTATGTCAAGAACACTAAGGGCATTATGACCAGCGGTGGTACTGCACTGTATACTGCAATGGATGGTAAGCAGTACGGAAACTGCTACTTCGATATTGAGTACGCCAGTGATGGCCTGGAAGCAGGATATGGCATCACGTCGGAGTCGCTAGCCAATGCTTACGCGTTTATAGCGAAAAACTATATGACGTCAAACAAGGCAAAGCTGGATCGTACTACCGGTTCTATCAAACTGGAAGGCCCGGCGTATGTTGAATGCCAAGGCTTAGGTTCGACACAGCGCTATAATATGGCGTATTACAAGCCGAGCCAGACGACAGGTATTAACTCCTATGCGGATTGGGCAGAACAGAGTCGTTATCGAGACTTTATCGACTATCGTAAGCAGTCTATTGTGATCCCGCTGAAGCAGACGGGTGGTATTTCTGTAAACTATTACGACATTGACACTGGTGCACAGATCTCGGCTCCGACGACCATCACTACTGATGAGTTTAAGGATTTCGATAACTCTCAGGATGCTTTCGCTGAGTACGTCAGCTCCGTTGCTGCCGCCTACTCGCCGGCTTATCAGGCTGCGCTGAAGAATTGCGGCATCCCCCTGACCGATACCAATCTGGTATATGCATCTGACTTCAAGAAGGCTGCTGCTACATGGGTATTCGATAAGACAACCAACAAGCTGGTAGAAAACCCGAATTCGAAGGTTGCGGAAATCCGTGAAATCATCACTCAGCGTGAGAATATGATTAACGGAGAGGGTACTGGCCTGATGAAGAACAGTGCGACTTCACCGTATTTTGGCGCCAAGAAGGTTGGTCCGAAGGCAATCAGCGGCTATATGTTTGACTGCGGCTACGGCTACGATGCTCTGGCAGCTCTGGGTTACGGCAGCGCAATGTTTGTAACTGGCGACAATTACAAGAATGCTACTGTTGTTGTAAACAGCAAAATGCGTTCCGCTGTTGTAAACCTGTACTACAAGGCATACGGTCCGACTAAGTACAGCGTTAAGCTGCGTATCAACGGCACTATCAACGAGAAGTACACCAAGACCTATCCGGGCGTTGTAGATCAGGTCGTTAAGGAGTCCGATGTAGACAAGTCTATTGTTCCGCCCGGCTATACTATTAACAAGGTAGAGAACACTCCTCTGACATTGGTAAGAGACCCTGCTAAGAACATCATTATTATCGATGTTACGGCTCCGATGGGCGCATACAAGGTAGAGTATTATCTTGATGGTAAGCTGAAAGAATCGGCCACCTATGATGCTGATATCGGTACAACTATCAAAAATCCACCGCTGAAGGGCTATGATGGTTACTGGCTGGACAAGATCTCAGGCACTCCGCTTACAGTTGTAGACAAGAGCGGCGTTATTCGCGTTTATTACGTAAAAAACAACAACAAGCCGCTAGCTACAGGTTCTGTAAAACTCTTTAAGGACGAATACAGAACTGCGCTGACGAGCTCTAAGTCTGGCTATGGTGCATACGGTCTGTTTTATGTAGATGTATCGAAGTATGTTAATGCCAAGTCTTACCCGAGATGGACTGTCAACGGTGGTTGCAGCCCAGCCAACAAGAGTAAGACCGTGAACACTTACAAGAACATCGCAGTAACGGCTACAGCAACATGGAAGGAAGGTCTGCCGCTGACAAATGCCAATAAGAACGGTAAGAAAGTCACGGTAAATATGATCAAGGACTCTCGCAGCACTTCGACTGTATGGGTCTTCCGCCTGCCGAACAATAGCGGTAGCCCAAAAAGGTATGCAAAGGCCTACATTCCAATCAACTGGAAGAATAAGACCAACTGGACCGTAACCTGCAAGGCCACGGTTTCGTTTGACCACTATTACTGGACTACTACCACTGAGAGAACTCACTGTGGTGGACACAGCAGCAAGACTGGTAGATGGTATCATCACTATACTATCTTCCCGCTGAAGGAATGGTACACACACGAGTCGGCAACTATCACTGCTTCTAAGTCTGTATATGTAAATGGCAACATGTATCAAGACGACTTCACTGGCAGCGGAAAAAAACACTAATGTAATAATACGAAAAGGCGGATCGTTTTTGGTCCGCCTTTTCCATTTATTCGCCATCTCGTAAAGGGGGAACAATCATGGCAATTATTGATGTAGTTCGCTTCGATGGCCTGCGTAACCGAGATTGGTTTATCTACAAATATCCTTCGGACCAGCTGGTTATGGGTACCCAACTGATAGTGCAGGAAGGCCAGATTGCACTGTTTGTTCGAAACGGTATAGTCGCAGATATGTTTTATCCCGGTGCCTACACGTTGGCTACAGAAAATCTGCCGATTTTAAGGACGTTTGTTAATCTGCCATTTGGCGGACGCACGCCGTTCAGTGCAGAAGTGTACTTTATTAACACGACTACGCGTTTGGACGTAAACTGGGGTACGATTGATCCAATTCAGTTGGTTGACCCGAAATATTACGTTAAGCTGCGCGTTCGTGCTTTTGGACAAATGGGTTTGCAGCTTTCTAACCCGACTACTTTCTTCAAGGGTTTGATTGGTGGTATGCAACAAGCTGATGTCGTAAAGATGGACAAGATTAAGGAATATTTTCGCGGCATCATCGCCATCAAAGCGAAATCGGCCATTGCTGATGCAATCATTACGAACGGTACTTCTGCGTTGGAAATTTCCACGCAGTTAGAAAAACTCTCTGATTATGTACGGCAACAAATATTGCCCGCATTTGAACAATGGGGATTGACCATCGTAAATTTCTACATTCAGTCAATCAATTTTCCGGACGAAGACTTTGAGAAAATCAACAAGATCCTCGAAAACAAAGCTGCTTTTGAGATCATGGGAAACCAGCGATATATGACCCAGCGGTCAATGGATATTTACGAGAGCGCAGCGCAGAACCCGAACGGTGTTGCAGGCGCTTTTGCGGCAGGCGGCATGGGTGTTGGAATGGCAGCTAACCTTGGTTCGACGATAAATCAAGTCGTGCAACCACCAGCTCAAGCAACGCCATCTACAAAAACCTGTGTTTCTTGTGGCGCAACAATAGCGGTTAACTGCAGATTCTGCCCTGAATGTGGAGCTGATAATCGAGAGCACTTCTGCGAGTGCGGATATAAGTTGGTTCCTGGTACAAAGTTTTGTCCTCAGTGCGGAAAGAAGGTTTCGCCATGAAAAAGCGTGAAATAACTATCGCCTTATCGGCAATCCTTTTCGTTTTTTACGTTTCTACAATCTTGTATGTTTCCATCGGCGTGATGCACGTAGATATGTTGGTGAACTACTTCTCGTCAATAATCTATCAGGTCATTGGCTTTGTTTTTCTGGCATATTTCATTTTTTGCAATATCGTGTCAAGATCGATGAAAACAGGGTATCTTGTCCCACTGATCATAGCAACTGTTTTATATACCGTTGCAGTTAATGTTGTGAATGTCGCGCTTGTCGCGTCTATTCCGCACGTCTTTTTCGTGCTCATAAACAGAGGTCTACTGATTCTATATGCATTGGTTTCTATTCCAATGTACGTCATGGGCCGTAAGTAACAGGAGGTAAAATCATGACTGAAAACAAGTGTCCACAATGCGGTGCACCTCTTGATCCGGGTGCAACTGAATGCAAATTCTGTGGAGAAAAGATCGCCACACAACAGGCTGCGCAGTCGTTCCAGCAGGCACAGCCTCAGCCACAGGTTATCATTCAACAGGCGGCTCCTCAGCAGGTATATGTAACGGGCATTAACCCGTCGTGGCCTGTCAAGAGCAAGGTTGCAGCAGGCGTCCTGGCAATCCTGCTGGGCAGTCTGGGCATTCACAAGTTCTATCTTGGCAAGATCGGTATGGGTGTTCTTTACCTACTGTTCTGCTGGACGGGTATCCCGGCTATCGTGGGTTTGATCGAAGGTATTATCTATCTTTGCTCGAACGACGAAAACTTCCAGCTGAAGCATCATGTACGACTGCAATAAGTACGCAGAAGCGGTGGATTACAATGATCCACCGCTTTTATATAAATCATAAAGAATTGACGAAAGCAACTTTCAGTGTTTTCTGAAAATTGTTTCCGTGAGTTTTTTATTACCTGAAGAGGCAGCAAAACTTGATATATAAGTGGCTGCATGTAGATGTCTGCTGGTCGGATACCGGTTACGGAAGCCGAACAATACTGAAAACCGACAAAGAAATTGTTGCTTTAGGCGGACACAATAATCCTTCGTATTGCGGAGCAGCCTATAGCAATACGCCTGTGGCAGACGCTTAACACTAGGGAGGCTATACAATGATACCATACATAACTTCTATTTTTCATATCTGCACAATTATTTCGTTAATAGCGATGGTCGCACTATTTATCGCTTCTATTATGAACTATCAGCGAGAAAAGCAGCACGAGAATGACGTGAAATCAGCCGTACGCGAGTGCAAACAGTCGGGCTGGAACTTCTTCACCGGAGATAACACGAACACACTTGGTGCGACCTGTGGCAAATGGGAGTATCATTTTACGGATAGTTCATTCGCTCGCCATGTATGCCGAGAGGCTATTGCCCAAGGTGCTGCAGCTGCGGCAAAAATGTCTGACGCAGGAAAAGGTGTGTGCTGCTTCTACATAAACGGAAATGACATGGAAGCTCACAAACGAATGCTCGAATTTATGCTGTGCAAAAATTTGATACGGAGACGGGGAGATGGTGCATTTTTTGATACTCGCTTCATTTTTAGTCCTTTCGAAAAGAGTTCGCTTCAAACTGAGTGTCTCTCGGACATCAAACTAAGTCAGTTTGTCAATCTAAAAAAAGGCCGCATGCGAAAAGATATATAATCAGGAGGTTTTGTTTTGAATTTGCTAAAAAATCAAACAGACAAAATCAAATCACCAAACATGGATTTTGATTATCTGACAGAACAGTTTGATTTTGAGGACGATGGCTTGCCGGATTTTAGAGTTCGGACGCCGATTTTCAAACGGGTTGGGATTGCAGCAGGTATATTTGCCGTTTTAGTCGGCATGTACCTGTTTTTTGTATACACGTCTATCCCGGCTATCGCAAACCTGCGGACCATGTATATCGAAACAGCTATGAGCACAATGCGTCACCAATGGCTCGCAACTGCTTTCTTCCCGGAAAGCGTGATCAACGAGGTAATGGAGAATGTGCAGCGACAGATCGAAGAGAACATGGTTGCAGAGAGCAAACTGCCAACCAGAAGTTCGACTCCGATTGGGCCGCCGACGAAAGGCGTTTATACTCAATTTACAGAGTTGTTCCCTGAGATTGATATGGCGACGTTTCCAGAAGATATTGATCGTGACAGTTTAATGAGCTTACAGATCAAAGATATTGCCGACAAGGGCATAAAAACGTGTGCCGGTGATACCATTTGGGCTATTGATGCGCCCAATAAGCTGCTTATTGTAAATATATCTGGAGAAGGCTATCGCGGGAAGCTGGCCATTGTAAAAGACAGCTCACAGGTGTTCCTGTCACATAATACACTTTCGGACAGAGGACAGACTGTCACGGAGCAGTGTGACGCCAACAATGCTGTGCTTGGCATTAACGCGGGTGGTTTTCAAGACTTCAATGGCAGGGGAATGGGTAACATTCCGGTTGGCCTTGTAAAGTCAGAAGGGCAAATGGTTAATTCGGCGGTTACTGGCCAGTACCAGATTATTGGGTATGACAATGACGATAACCTGCGTATGGGATACAATCTCGATGTCTCAGAACTGAGAGACGCTGCACAGTTCTATCCGATTATTGTACTGAATGGTGAAAACCATACTGATGGCTCGTACGGCATGGGTATTCAGCCAAGGACAGCGATTGGTCAAACAGCGGATAAAACTACGCTTATGCTTATTATTGACGGGAGGCAGGCTTCCAGCCTTGGCACAACGGTTTCCGAGTGTGCCGAGATCCTGCTGCGCTATGACTGCTGGAATGCGATGAACATGGACGGTGGTTCGAGTTCCTCGATGACCTACATGGGTGAGATGATTACTCATACGAGTAGTCCGATGGCAAGCGGCCGCTATCTGCCAAATGCCTGGTTGGTAAAAAGGGCTGCATCTTAAGGCAGTTTGAGAAATACAAAAGAAGAAAAGGAGAGAGAAAAATGCAATATGAGATCAAAGGCGGAGTCTTCCCGGTTGTAATTTGCAGCTTGGAAAACGGAGAGAGGATGATTACCGAGAATGGTGGTATGGCCTGGATGTCGCCGAATATGAAGATGGAAACCTCGGGTGGCGGTATAGGGAAGATGTTCAGTAAAGCCTTTTCGGGTGAGGATATATTCCATAACATCTACACGGCACAAGGAAACGGCCTGATTGCTTTCGGCTCGTGCTTCCCGGGACAGATCCTTCCGGTTCAAATAACTACCAATATGGGCCTGATTGTCCAGAAGAGGGCATTCCTTGCTTCGGAGATAGGAGTTGAGCTGTCTATCCATTTCAACAGGAAGTTGGGAGCTGGTTTCTTCGGTGGCGAAGGCTTTATCATGCAGCGGCTTTCGGGTTCAGGCATGGCTTTCTTGGAGGTTGACGGTGAACTGGTAGAATACGATCTTGCTCCCGGACAGCAGATGATCGTTAATACCGGTAATGTAGCAGCATTCGAGTCCTCGGTATCTATTGATATCCAGCAGGTGCCCGGGCTGAAGAATAAGCTGCTCGGCGGAGAGGGCCTGTTTAACACCACTCTGACGGGCCCGGGAAGAATCTGGCTTCAGACTATGCCTATTTCGAATGTCGCAGAGTCCATCCGGCCTTTTATGTCTTCAAGTAAAAAATAAATTCAAACGGCGCAGTGTACCTAAAAGTTGGTATACTGCGCCGTTTTTTTGCTTTTTTGAAATTCTGTATGCATGCATACAAGATAATTCGATGTTTAATGGTTAATATCCTTTTATTGCTTTGACAATAGAGTTTGTATTCCACCCAACGGTAACGCCTGCAGCATTTTTGACGATCAGAGAAGTCCGTTCAGCTCCCCAGGGTTCAACAGCAACAATCTGTTTGTTCATGCTCAGAGCGAGCTCAATCTCGATATTTATCCATTTGCTATATGTGGAATATACCCCTGCCAAGATTAGCACGCAGCTTGCAGGTTGCATCTGCTTTTGAATTGCTTCTTTGAGTTGTTTATCATTGTGTGCATTATGTATTGGATTATCGTGTGGCACAGAATAATTTTTATAATCGAAATCTTTCGCTCCGTCTAGCAGATTTACAAGCCTGTTATATGCATCCGAGTAAGCCCATGAGTGGCTAATAAATAAATTGTATGTCATTAAAAGTACCATTCTTCCTAATGTTTTAATTTTTGTGCGAGTATAAGTATTATCGCAACGATATATATGATGGCAAAAGTAATGGGGAGAACCATTTCTAGCTTGGTGCCATCCATATATTTTTTGTTTCCTTTTAACCTATTCCACTCAGCATGGAATGGCTTTACAGGTAACTTTCCTTCGAGAGTGTTGATAACACGAAATTTTTCAGTATTCAATTCCTTGTAGTTGCGGATAAAAAAGTGCCATAGAACACAAGTAACGATCCCAGCTGTGAGAACGAGAAGTGACTTCAGTTCCCAGGTAACTGATACCGCAGTTATAATCGCTAAATTTAAGGTTATAAAGATGTTATTCATGGCATCTCTGCGTTGGCTCACAGTATTCGCCATTTCAACGCACGTCTGCCATTGTGCCAATATCAATTCGATATTCTCATCCGTATCTTCCATTAAATCATCTCCTATAATTAGTGATAAGATGATAACAATAAATCATATTCTCATGCATCTATTATACACTCAATTTCCATGTAAGACAATTAGTTCAACAACATTTTTCCAAATAAATGGCAACAAGCAAGGATTGCGGCTCTTGTCAGCCTGCACGGGCCATACCACTTTCACAATGGATAAAATCCGCACCGCAGTATTGGCATGCGTATTCTTGTCTAAGATGGCCATATCTCATTTCCGTTAGGCGTGGCCTTTACGGGACGTATATTTCTACACCTGAAAAGTTACGACTGAATGTTCTGGAGAAAATACCGATTTTGCAAGTCATAACTGATAAAATTATAATTTCAACATTGATATTCACTTATAGGCGTGATATACTGTGGTCAGATACGGAAAGGAGATTGAAGCCGATGATCAAACGAGAACTATATATGAGTCGTATTCGCCCATTTATCGGAACGGATCTGATCAAGGTTATGACGGGTATCCGTCGCTGTGGAAAGTCTGTCATGTTGGAACTGATTAAACAGGAACTCACGGGTTCTGGTGTTAGTCCGGCACATTTTATCTCCATCAACTTTGAAGATATGAGCTATTCCCATCTCCAGACCGCGCAGGCTCTGTACGATGAGATAACCCAACGAGCTGCGGCAATAGAAGGCAAAGTCTATCTGTTTTTTGATGAAATACAGGAGGTCAAGGACTGGGAGAGGTGCATCAACTCTTTTCGCGTTTCGCTGGATTGTGACATCTATATTACCGGATCAAATGCAAAGCTTCTGTCTGGTGAGCTTGCGACTTATTTGGGCGGTCGGTATGTTGAGTTTGTGATTTATCCATTTTCTTTCGGAGAGTTCATGGAGCTCTACCATTCCATTTCTCCCGATGCGTCTGTTCAGCAGTGTTTTCAAAAGTATCTGATTGCAGGAGGTATGCCATATCTCGCAAATCTCCGCTATGCAGATGAGCCATCCAAGCAATATCTTCATGATCTTTTTAACTCGGTTCAGCTCAAAGACATTGTGAAGAGAAACAAAATCCGGGATATTGACTTGCTGGAACGAATTATTGCCTATGTGATTGCAAATGTGGGTACAACCTTCTCTGCGACCTCTCTGGCGAAGTTCTTGAAAAACGAGAAGCGCACCGTTGCCCCAGAAACAATACTCAACTATATCAAATACTGCTGCGAAGCGTATCTGTTCTATCAGGTGAAGCGAGAAGATTTGCAGGGTAAGCAGATCCTTGCCTCCAATGAGAAGTATTATATTGCCGATCATGGTATCCGTGAGGCTGTTTTCGGCGGTAACATACGAGATATCAATCTCATTTTGGAAAACATCGTCTATCTTGAACTATTGCGTCGCGGCTATGAGGTAACTGTGGGTCGGACAGGTGATAAGGAAATTGATTTCGTATGCGATAAGCGCGGCGAAAAGTTGTATGTTCAGGTCACTTATCTGTTAGCATCAGAAGAAACGGTCAATCGTGAGTTTAGCGTGTATGATAACATTCGAGACAATTTCCCGAAGTACGTTGTTTCTCTCGATGAGTTCGATATGAGCCGAAATGGTATCAAACATCGTAATATCCGTGATTTTCTCTTAGCTGAGGAATGGAATTAAAAGACTTTTCTGAATCTGTTGCAAAAAATCTTTTTAGAGTATAATATGAATAAGAAAGCAGGCGACATCCTGCTGGTGTGACTGGCACTTAAAAATCCGATATTGATTCCAGACGTATGGGCTGGAGTGTTGGCGGACAACGATAAAATCAGTCATTAAGGGAGACGCACAGCACTAAGGTGTTGCAGTCTCCCTTTAAATTTCGTAAAATATATGACAAGAGGCTTGCGAAGAACAAACCATACGAACTCAAATTTTCGATTGCAAGTTTTCTTAGAATGTATTATACTAACTACAGTGATTAGGTTACAGATGCTCGCGGGGCCTGTGACCGGGGGGATTTCTTGCGAGAGGTCCCTTTTTTATTTGGACGAATGTTGGGTTAGAGATCTCAAAAGCCGAGCGGGAGACAACCATCTAATCAGACCAAAACAAAAGGAGCGGCCCAATGTTGCTCCTTTTGTTTTGGCACAGTTTGTGGCTGTTTTTTCTGTCGTCCGCCGCCTGCTCGGCCCGATGTCCGGCTACTATTTCGAATTTTAGGTGCCAGCCTCACCAGAGGGATGTCGCCCTCTCGCTATCTCCATTATAGAATAAACGGAGAAAATTACAATTAAGATAAAGCGAATAAACTCAAAACGCATGCTTATCATGCAAAAGATTGCATGATAAGTCAAGAAGTGATATAATAATAACAATAAAGACAAAGACTGTGAGAGATTGATGAGAGTTGCACATTTATTCCTCGAACACAGAGCATCGGATCTCTATCGCTACATTTTGATGAGTTGAGCTTGAAAATGAGTAATAAAACAGATAAACCTATGATGACGCCAGACCGGCTCATCGAAAAAATGCGAGATGAAAAAGGTATTACCTTCAAGTATACTACCGAAGAAAAAGCAAAAACGTATTTATCCAATGTTAATAACTATCTTCGGACAGCGGCGTATCGTCAAAATTATCAGAAGTATACCCTAGGAGTTAATACAGGCAAATACATAAAATTAGATTTTTCATATTTACAAGAGATGTCGACTATTGATATGCATTTTCGGTTTGTAATCAACAGAATGTGTCTGGATGTCGAACAGGCATTAAAAGTAAAGTTGATAAAAGATGTTACAAGCAACCCTTCTGTAGATTCATATAAGTTGGTTGAAGATTTTCTGAACAAAAATCCGTATGTTGTTAAGAAATTGGAAACCATGGTTTCGTCTCCATTTACGGGCGATTTAATACAAAAATATTTCACTATTCATAAAATGCCCGGTGGTAAAAAGCATACATGCGAACATAAGATATTGGCATATGATGACTGCCCGATTTGGGTATTATGCGAAGTCTTGACGTTTGGAGACATCATTACTCTATATGATTTTTATTATGGGAATAAAGCTCCTATTCCAGTCCCTGTTCTTAAATTGGTTAAGAATACATCGGCATCTTCTAACAGGCGGTATACGATCTCCTGGCCCTCTTTGGTCCTGGTGTCAATGCTGACAGCACGCTTGTTGGCGTTTAA
>ENA-OURQ01002816-OURQ01002816.1-human-gut-metagenome-genome-assembly--contig:-NODE-2816-length-12405-cov-20.041134_pt1 | contig 12405 bp, 8 predicted proteins | sample MGYA00242105_ERZ508999 | MGnify/ENA primary metagenome ERZ508999 (study PRJEB26280, sample SAMEA2338771) | human gut metagenome | biome: human gut; feature: human-associated habitat; material: faeces...
TTTTGCATCAGGTCAGCAGAGCCAGACGGAGCTGCGCCTTTACTTCGGGGTCTGCATTCTTCAGCAGTTCCAGCAGAGCAGTCATAGAGATGGTCGGTTCGCCTGCGGCGGGTACAGCCTGCGGGCTGGGGCTTTCGGACTTAGCATAGAAGCCTTCCTCGAACTTCCTGCCCAGCTCTACACGGGAGGACTGCTGGATGTGGGCGTAGGTGTTCACCAGCATATCTGCCGTAGCGTGTCCTGTGGTGCCTTGAACGGCCTTCACATCGTCGCCGGAGATCATCAGCTGATAGGTCGCACTGGAATGCCGCAGACCATTGGGCAAACGGAACAACATTCCGCTGTCATGGTAACGTGCAGGGTCTTTCATCTCGTCTGCCGCCAACTGATTCAGCCACTTCCTTCAATTCCTCTTTCAGAGCAGAGGTCATGAAGATGGTGCGGCAGGAGGATGCCGTTTTGGTGCTTTTCAGGATGAGGGAAGTAGTGCTGCGTTCCAGCTTGTCCGGGAATAGTCAGTGTTTCGGGCATGGAAGGAGCCACGCCGGAAGCACTGGAACAGCTGCGGCGCATCGAAGCCACAGCCGACCCCTACGCCATGCAGCCGCAGACCATTATGGAAGAACAGGAATCGCGCCGGGAACTGTACGATGGCCTGAAACGGCTGACCCAGCGGGAGCAGACTTATCTGCTGCACCGCTAAAATGGCTCTTTGTAACGGCATCAAAACAAGATCCGAACCTTTTTTCGGTAGGAGAAGGGTTCGGATTTTTCGCTTTGCCGTTCAAGAGCTAGGGTGCATATCAGAAATCTCGTGCTTTCTAATGGGCCATAAAGGATTCGCCCCTGCCGGAGCGGTTATAGGCTGCCAGCAATTTCAAAAGTCCGTTTTTCGCTAATCTACCTGCAGATTGCGTTAGCGGGAAAGAGCAAAGAAGGGGTATACTAGTGTCAGGAAACGCAGAAGCGAGCGTCGATGAGGAAATGGGCCGCTCCTGCAAAATGTCTTATTTTCCACGCTCGGAAGGGGGTGGGAAGATACATGAGAAGGAGAACAATCATGAAGAAATGGATCTCTCGCCGGAATTTTCTGAAGGCAACGGGTATCTCTGCTGTGGCAGCGGGTCTGACTGCCTGCGGTGGTTCGTCCAGCTCCACCAGCAGTTCGACGGCATCCGGTTCGGCAGCTGCCAGCGGCGAAATGCCCAAGGTCGTTATGTACTACCCTCTGTCCTCAGTCCAACCCGATCAGGAAAAGGTGTCTAAAGCCATTCACGATTATGTAGCCGATAAAAAGGGCATTGACTTACAGCTGGAGGTAGTACCCAATAGTTCCTATGACAATCAGCTGAACCTTGTGATGGCTGGCAGTGAGCAGATTGATTTGGCTCTGATCTGGGGCCGCAACGTTTCCAGTTTTGTGGCCAAGGGTGCACTGCTTCCGTTGGATGACCTGCTGGATGAATACGGTACGGATATTCAGGAATGTCTGGGAGATTATCTGCAGGCCGGTAAGGTGTCCGGTGTGACTTATCAGGTGCCGGTCAATCGCTCACTGTTCTATCAGGGCGGTATTGTGGTGCGTACTGATATTCTGGAAAAGTATGGGATTGATCCTGCTACGATCAAATCTACCGATGATTTAGATGGGATGTTCGAGACCATTCATGCGGGTGAGCCGGATATGGCCATGATGCGTCTGGAGAGCACCGGAACCTTCGTTTATGCGGATTTTGATTCGCTGGGTGACAACTTTGGCGTTCTGATGAATTACGGTCAGGATAGCGAGATCCGTGATCTGTTTGCCAGCGACGAATTCCGCATCGAGTGTGAAAAACATCGCGAGTGGTTCAAGAAGGGCTGGATTGCATCTGATATCTTGACAACATCTGACACTGCTGCAGAGCAGATCAAGGCTGGAAAGCTTCTGGGCTTCTACGGTACTGTTGGTCCTGGCACTGCACAGGACAAGACCAATCAGTGCGGCCGTGACATGACTGTGATCCCACTGAACACGGTATTCTCCTACACCACTAAGGTTAACACTTTTGGCTGGGGTCTGCTGAACAACAGCAAGAATCCTGAGGCTGCCATGCAGGTGCTGGATATGATGTACTCGGATCCCACCTTCCTGAATATGCTGGACTGGGGTCTGGAAGGTGTCCACTATAAGCTGAAGGAGGGCTCTGACCGTATCATCACCTTTGCTGATGGAGTGGACGCTTCTACCAGTGGCTATTTCCACAACTGGAGCTTCGCTTTCGGTGACCAGTTGAGCGCTTACTTCTGGGACGGCACAGAAGAGGACTTCCCGGAACAGGTGCGCGCCATGAATGAGAGCGCCATGCTGAGTAAGGCAATGGGCTTCGCTTACGATGTGACACCGGTAAAGACCGAGTATACGGCAGTAACGAATGTCTGCGATCAATATCTGAATGCACTTGCTTATGGCTGCATCGACATCGACGACAATCTGCCCAAGTTCCTCAAGGAACTGGAGAGCGCCGGTCTGCAGAAGATTATCGATGAAAAGGCTGCCCAGTTCGCTGACTGGAAGAAAGAGAATGGCGCTTCCTAACCGCGAAATACAGGGAACCAGCACGTGAAACACGATCCCCTGCCCTGATCCGGCAGGGGATTTTTGAGAACAGGTGGTATTTATGGAAAAGACCGTTACCGTCCCGAAGAAAAAAGTGAAGATCAAGCAGTTCCTCCCGCTGTATCTGATGGCGCTGCCCGGATTGCTGTATCTGCTCATCAACAACTATCTCCCTATGGCTGGCTTGAGCATTGCGTTCCGCAATGTCAACTATACCAAGGGAATCTGGAAAAGTGACTGGTGCGGTTTGGCAAACTTCAAGTATCTGTTTGCCACCAAGGATGCTTGGGTTATCACCCGTAATACCATCGGTTATAATCTGCTCTTTATCGTGCTGCAAACTGTAATGGCCATTGCTATTGCATTGTTCTTGAATGAGGTAAAGTCCAAATTCTGGAACCGTTTTTTTCAGACCTCGGTGCTGTTGCCTTACCTGTTTTCCTACGTCATCGCCAGCTACCTTGTATATGCATTCTTGAGCCCCACTACGGGTATGTTCAATCATATTCTCACAGTAATGGGAAAAGACCCGGTTTCCTGGTATATGGAAAGCAAATTCTGGCCCTTTATCCTGACCTTTGTGGAATTATGGAAGCGCTCGGGCTACACCGCCATCGTCTACTATGCCACTATGGTGGGTATCGATTCTTCTCTCTATGAAGCAGCCGAGCTGGACGGTGCCGGGAAGCTAAAGCAAATATTCTCAATCACCATCCCTCTGATCTCTCCTACCATCGTTATGATGTCGCTGCTGAGCGTAGGACGTATCTTCCATTCGGACTTTGGTCTGTTCTATCAGATTCCGATGCAGTCTGGTATTTTGAGCAGCGTTACATCCACCATTGATACATATGTCTACAACGGCCTGATGAAACTAGGCGACGTGGGCATGTCTTCGGCTGCAAGCTTCTATCAGTCTATTGTTGGTTTTATTTTGGTGATGTTCTCCAACTGGCTGGTGAAAAAGAGAAATATGGAAGGGAGCCTGTTCTGAGTATGGATACTACAACAAAAAAGAAAAAACATGTTTCCGGGGTGACGGTCGTCTCCTACGTTGTGCTGGCGCTGTTGTCACTTTCGGCCATTCTGCCCTTTGTGCTGATGTTCACTTCGTCCATTTCCAGCGAGGAATCTATTACCCGGAACGGCTATTCTTTCATTCCTTCGGAGTTCAGCCTGGCTGCTTATGAATATCTGTGGGGAAACCGTGCCATCATCGGACGGGCCTATCTGACGACCATTGTCATCGCAGTAATGGGAACAGCCATCAGTCTGGCAATCACCCTGATGCTGGCCTATACCCTCTCCCGCGAGAATCTGCCGGGACGGAAGGTGCTGAACTTTCTGGTGTTGTTCACCATGCTGTTCAACGGCGGCCTAGTGGCTACCTATCTGGTCTACACCGAGGTGTTCCACATCAAGAATACCTATTGGGCCCTCCTGATTCCCGGCCTGTTGATGAATGCCTTCAACGTCATGCTGGCACGGAACTTCTTCAGCAACAGCATCCCCAAACCACTGATCGAGGCGGCCCTCATTGATGGTGCTACGGAGTTTCAGGTTTTTCGGCGGATCGTAATTCCAATTTCACTGCCCATCATCGCAACGCTGGGCATGTTCATCTTCATGGCATACTGGAACGACTGGAACAATGGTCTGTACTATCTGACTGATACGCGGTATTATAATATTCAGAATGTCCTGAACGATATGCTTGCAAACATCCAGTTCCTGAAAAACAACAGTGAAGCGGCTGGTGAGATGATGGCTGCGGTCAGCAATCTGCCTACATCGGGTGTCCGCATGGCCATTGCATCGGCAGTTGCCATCCCGGTTTTGGCGGTGTTCCCCTGCTTTGAACGCTATTTTGTCAAAGGAATTGTGATCGGCGGCGTGAAAGAATAATCAATATTGTACCGCAAAGGTCTGGCAAACAAGATTGCCGGGCCTTTGTGGTGCTTTCAGAGGAAGTTGTGCCTATGAAACGACCATCCGTCCATCAAAAGCTTTTCTGGTTCTACAGTATCCCGGTTCTGGTTCTGATGTTCCTGATGCTCATCTGCTGCGGGCTGAGTATATACAATCTGAACCGCCAGGTGACCCAGCTGGATCAGGCGGCGCTGCAGAACTATGCGGATCAGTTGGAAACAAATCTGAACGCCATCGAAATGAATGTGCAGACCTTTACGACAGTGGATAACGATACCATTTATATGCAGTATCTGACATCCGAGGCAGAGCGTGTGTTTGCCACAACAAGGGTCTTTCGGCGGATGGCAGTGGACGTGATCGAGTATCCTAGCATGAGTGCAGAATTTCTGTGTCCTCTTGCACATGGGGCAGTCCTAATGGTTCGCGGAGAGGGCCAAAGTCTTATGGAACGTCAACAGGTGAATCATGCTATTGAGACGATCTGCCAAGATCTGGACGACTACCCCACCGGCACATGGCAGTATTACACAGATGAGGCCGCTCAGTATCTTCTGTACAGCTATCAGATGAACGATGCCTACTTCGGCTTTTTGCTGGATCCAGTGAAACTGATGACGGTTCCTTTTGCAGAGGATAGCAGCCAGTATGCGGAGACCAGCCTCTACCTAAACAACAAACGGATTGCAGGAGTGGAGGCCGGCCCGGAAAACTGCTTTTCGGCTAAAATCGGGCGCACCGGCTTTGAACTCCGGGTCAGGCTGGTGCGCACCGGTCTTACAAATGGCATCGTCTGGCTCAGCTTGTTGATGATGGTGATTCCGCTCTTGCTGCTGGCTGCACTCTTTCTGCTGTACCGTTTTGCCCGATTGCAAATTGTGGAACCCATTGATCGGATTTCACAGATCATGCACCAAGCCGGACAGGGAGATTTGAGCGTCCGGGTGGATACAAGCGGAATGCTGCAAGAGTTTTCCACCATTGGTACGACCTTCAACCTCACGCTGGAGGAGATCTCTGAGCTGCAGGAGCGTCAGACACAGATCTTACGGGAAAAGCAGATGAGCCAGCTGCGAAATCTACAGATGCAGATCAACCCGCATTTTCTGGGCAACTGCTTTAATGCGGTTTACAATGCCTCCCTTACCGGCGATTTTGAGCAGGTGTTGGCTCTGACCACTTACCTGAACCGATATTTCCGGTTTATGGCACAGGTAGAAAATGATTTTGTTCTGCTGGAAGAGGAGCTTCGCTTCACAGATGACTTTCTCTCCATCCAGAAACTCCGATTCGGCGATGCCTTTTCCTACACTATCTCCGTCCCGGCCTTTCTGCGGCAGGCACGCATTCCTCCTTCGGTCATCAAGTCTTTTGCAGAGAATGCGGTGAAATATGCGCGCAATATGAGCAGGGAAGCCAAAATCGACATCCGCGCCTCGATGCAGAACCGGGAGGGGGAAACCTACTTATGGCTAGAAGTGCTGGACAATGGCCCTGGCTTTTCGGATGAGGTGCTGCAGACTCTGCAGCAAAAGGCACAACCGTTTTTTGATGGGCGGGTCCACATCGGAATCGCTAATGTCCGACAGCGGCTGGAACTGCTATATGCAGGCAAAGCGGAAGTTCACTTGGAAAATCGGCCTGACGGCGGCACACATGTGAGCGTGATTCTGCCGCTGAACTACGGCACAGAACAGCCGGAAAAGGAGGAAACACTGTGACGACCGTTCTGATTGTAGATGATGAGGCGCTTGCAATCCAAGCCATCCGATGCTCGATCAACTGGAAAAATCTTGATGTGGACCGGGTGCTGGATGCCGCAAACGGCGTGGAAGCGCAGAAGATCCTTCGCCAGGAACCGGTACAGGTTCTGGTTTGTGATCTGGAAATGCCTCGGATGTCCGGCATTGAGCTGCTGGAATGGATGAAGACCTCCTGTCCCGATACCGAGGCCGTGATCCTGACCTGCCACGAATCCTTTCCCATGGCGCAGAAAGCGATGGAGCTGGGGTGTGTGGAGTATGTGCTCAAGCCAATTGCACCGGCAGAGCTTACAGCATCCATCCGACATGCGCTCAACCTTTGGAAGACGCAGGAAAGTATGCGCGGGACCCGCCGCGCCTATGAAAACGGGCGCAGTCTGCGCCGAGACCAGTATTTGCAGGACGTTTTAGAAAAAAACATCCTATCCACGGCGGAATCTCTTTTCAACTGTGCACAGAAGTATGATCTGGAGCTGGATGTCAGTGCGCCGCTGCAGGTGGTACGGGTATTGGTGCAGATGCCTGCTGCATTGCCGCAGAGCGAGCAGGAGCTGCTCGGATACGGCGTGTGCAATATTGCCAAGGAGCTTTGGGATAAAACCGGTACCGGCTGGACCTCTTTGCAGCGCCGAAGTGGACAGAGTTTTCTGCTCATCAGCGCTGGAATGGAACCTGTTGCGGCTGCGCATTTCGGGGAAGAATTGGGTCTGGCCTGCAAGACGATGCTGAAGCAGTCAGTAAAGGTCTCGCCTGCCGTGTCCAGCAGCATTCTGGGACTTTGTTCCACTGCGGATGCGCTGGAACAGTGGGAAACGAGCCTTCACAAGGAGTTGCAGAGCCCGGAGGAGGCCCGGATCCGACATTGGAAGACCCTGCTTTTGCAGGAAGATGCTCAGACTGTGCAGGCAGAGATTACCACCGAACTCAACCGGCTGTCCCTCAAGGCAGCACAGGAACGGATGCAGTGGATTGCACAGACCTTGATACAGGCGCTCCACTGCACGCTACAAGAGCGAGGCTGCCCGGAGGCAACAGAACTTGTGGAAGCGAAACCGGTGTTTGAATCGCTGCCGCAGTTTCTTTCGTGGGTGCAGGGCAACCTTGCTCGGACCGAAAGACTGCTGCGGCACTCGCCCGGCGAGGAACAGGTAATCCGCCGAATCAAGGAATACATCGAACTGAATATTCATCAAGAATTGACGCGAGAAAATATTGCAGCGGCCGTCTACCTGAATCCGGACTACACAGCCCGACTATTCAAGCGCAAGACCGGCCAGAGTTTGAACGACTATATCCAGAATAAACGCATCAATCTAGCAAGACAGTTGTTGGCGGGCACCGATATGCCCGTGGGCGATCTGGCTGTCGCACTGGGATATTCCAGCTTTTCGCATTTCACCAAATTGTTCAAATCCATTGAAGGAGTCACACCCAGCGATTACCGTAAGCAACATGCCCGAATGCCGGGATGAAATGGCCCCGGAAGGCCCTACAGGAAGGAGAACTACTATGGATGTCTGGACGCACGCAGTCGGAAGAATGCCCTATCGGTTTGACCGATTTCCCCGAACGAAAGAACACTGTCTGAATGGAGTCTGGGATTTTGCGCTGATTCCCCGTGCTGATGCCGATACACAGACCCCGGAACAGCTTGGGGCGTTGCCAAAGCCAAAAGCAATCTCTGTGCCCGGATGCTGGCAGCTGCAGGGTTTTGATAAGCCCAAATACATCAACACACGCTATGCCTTCGGGGCAGATGCGAACAAGCTGGAGCCGCCTTTTATTCCGGAAGGACAGGGGATGGTTGGCATCTACCGGAAAGATTTGACTCTGGAAGTTCCTACCGCGCATCACCGGATGATCCTATCCATCGGCGGTTTTTCCTCTGCTGTAACTGTTTTTTTGAATGGGCAGGTTCTTTGCTATGCGGAAAACGGGCGCACTGCCTGTGAGGTAGACCTGACCGATGCTGTACGGCCTGGGCAGAACCTACTGTTGCTTCGGGTGGATGAGTTCAGCCCAGGTTCCTATCTCGAATGTCAGGATATGTGGAGGCTGTCTGGAATCTTTCGCAGCGTTAAATTATATGAAATCCACGAGCTGCACCTTCTGGACAGCTATCTCTGGGCAGAGGTAACGCCGGAAAAGGCAGTTCTGCATACCGAAAGTAAAATTTTGAATTTGAGCCATCGCTGCGCTCCACGCATCCGGGTAGAAGTGGAGTTGCTGGATGCCGAGGCGCGTCCAGTGGGCAGTTGCAATGGAAAGACTGGCAACGACAGTGATCGTTTTGAGGAGGTCAGCCTGGAAGCGGTATTTAAAGAGCGTGGTTTTGATCCGGCCTGGTTGGATGGTGCATTGCAGATTCCGGCGGGCATCACCGCAACAGCGTATGGGCATTTGGAGCTGGAAACGCCGCACCTCTGGTCGGCGGAGACACCCTATTTGTATCAGGTGCGGCTGTCTACTTTTCTGGGAGAAGAAAAGCTGGAGGAAACCACCGTGCCCTTCGGCTTCCGCCATTATGAGATCGATGGAGAAGGCGTATTCCGAGTCAACGGTGCACCCGTCAAGCTGCGAGGCGTGAACCGACACGAGTTCGACCCTGTTACCGGCTATGCCATCACCGAGGAGAGCATGCGCCAAGATATTGAGTTGATGAAGCGATGCAATATCAATGCGGTTCGCTGTGCGCATTATCCCGATACTCCACGCTGGTATGAGCTCTGTGATGAATATGGCCTTTATATAATGGATGAGGCAAATCTGGAAAGTCATGGCATTTCTTACCGCAAGAATCTTTTGCCCGGCAACGATATGCGGTGGCTCCCCCGTGTGCTGGACCGACAGGCTGCCATGGTTCAAACCAATAAAAACCATGCATCAATCTTCTGCTGGTCCCTCGGCAATGAGATTGGTTATGGAGAGACTGTGGCACTGGCGGCATCCTACTGCCGCACTGCGGACCCCACCCGTCTGATCCACAAGCGCCAGATGAACAAGATTGCAGATATGGACAGCGAGACCTATCCTTCTCCTCAGAACATGAGGGAACGGGCAGAAGCAAATCCCAATCGGGCCTTTCTGACCAATGAGTACCTTCACGCTATGGGAAACGCATGCGGAAGCATGGGGGATTACTGGAAAGAAATCTATGAACACCAGAATCTGATGGGCGGCTTTATCTGGGAGTGGTGCGACCACGGTCTGCGCCAGACGAACCCGGATGGAACGACCTGGTATGCCTATGGCGGCGATTTTGGCGAGGAATTCCATGACAGCAATTTCTGCATCGATGGACTGACAACACCCGATCGTCGATTTACGCCTAAGCTACAGGAAGTTCAGACGGTGTACCAGCCCATCGACCTTCGGGTGAAGGACCTCCGGAATGGAATCTTTGTTCTGGAAAACCGTTGTGAGCAGCTGAACCTGAGAGATTTTGCAGCTCAACTGCGCCTGCTGGAAAATGGTGTCTGTCGGGAAATCAGAGAGCTCTCTCTGCCGGATTGCCCTGCAGGACAGTCGGTGGTATGGAAGGCCGACCTGCAGGATATTCCTCCGGCTTCGGGAGAACAGCTTCTGGAGTTCTTGTTCATGGAGAAATCTCCGGCCCATGCGGGATGCGGCCTCAGCGGATGGAAGCAGTTCCTTTGGAAAAAGGGATGTCACCCGGCTCTTGTGACAGAAAAGGTCACAGCTCATTTCTCAAAACAGGGAACTCTTCTGGTGGGCGAGATGGGTGACTTGACTCTTCGGCTGGATACAGAAACCGGAGCACTTCAGGTCGACAACGTATCCGGTGTGCTACTGCACGATCTGTTCTTCACCCCTTTTCGTGCCCCCACAGACAACGATGCTCACAGCCCACTGGTACTGGGTAAACAGAACTGGTTTACAAAGCAGTATGATCATCCAAAACGTACTTGTTTGGAAGTCCGGCAGGGGAACGGGGTAGAAGAGCCGTCTTTGACCTACACCACCGCATACCAGACGGAGAAGGACAGCTTCTATGTTACCGTTGGTTTATGGCAGGCAGGACAAAATCGTATATTTATTGACTGCAACGTGCAAGCTCCGGCAGATATGCTGTCTCCGGGGCGAATCGGGATGACGGCAATTCTTCCCGTGCGGTTTACGGCTATGAAATGGTATGGGAAGGGACCGTTAGAAACCTATCCTGATCGCCAGTGCGGCGGGCGCATGGGAGTTTACAGCGAAGATGTGAGAAATCAGCCGTTTTATCTACGGCCTCAGGAATACGGACTTCATACGGAATCTCGTAGTATGCGATTAACAGATCCGGACCGTGCGGATTTTGTACGGTTTGAGGCCGCCTGCCCCATGGCCATGAGCGCAGTGCCCTACAGTGATCTGCAGCTGTGGAATGCCCGGCATCCCTTTGAGCTTCCTGCACCGGAGGCCCTGTATGTGCATCTGGACTACGCCCACCGAGGTCTGGGCAACAGCAGCTGCGGCCCAGATGCTTTGCCGACATATCGCATCGACGATCGGCCTTGTCGCTTCGGCTTTGCCCTGGAGGCTGGACTGGGAGAACGGGAAGATAACCCCTTCGGCCCCATTCCGGAGGAGATCCCAGCTTACCACCCATGGAAAGCAGTAGGAGAGCAGGACAGGACACCAAGCTACCGAGACCCCTCGGACCCTGATCAGCGCAGCAACGCCGGTATGGTGTGACACTTAAAAAAGCATAAGTAAACAAAATGCGGTTGATTTCCGCGCGCAAAGTTTCCCTCTGTGCCTCGTCAAACATGTTCAAGCCCTCCCTGTTCTTTCTGCGCTGATTCCTGCTGGAATGGGGTCTTCTGGCGGAGCATTTCCAGTGCATTGCCTGCGCCGATAACCGCCAAGCGCCCCAGCAGATTCGCAATCATCCGCGCCGTTTCAATGTCGATTTGTTCTCGCACGCCGCGAATCGCCGTCACACCCGCGTGGACATCCTTGCGCATTTCCTTCCAATTGATGCGCTGCGTCGATGCCAGCAGGTCGAAGATAGCATCCACGAACTTGCGGCGCTGCTCGCGGGTGCACTGTGCCAGCCACTGATGCACCGTCTGGTTGACCAGAACGCTGCCCTTGTCCAGATCCTCGGCATGCGAGGGGAGGGTGATCGGCTCCACGATGAATTTGTTGGCCTGCATGGCGCCGAAGACCAGATTCGTGCCGCCTGCATCGAGGGTGATGACCACCCGGTTGTCGTAGCTGTACATATGTTGCGATGTTTTTCGGTTGATCGTGTTCGGGAGAGGAGTGCCGGGCGGTCACAGCATGTCGGAGGAGTCGGCACACAACCCTCCCGACGCTCTGTCGTCAAGCGCCTCATTTCCGGACACAAAATTATTTAAAAATATCCGGATTATCAAACCCTCCGGTAAATTTTGCGGCGGTTGTCGCTTGCGTGCATGCTGCGCAAACCCGCGCGCGGCGCACGAAATGTAGAGGGTGCAGGATGTGCGGCGATCTGTACACGGATTTCCTTTTTCTCGGGGGAGGGATTTCGGAACACCGGAGATGCGAAACGTGAGGGATCCGTGCGGTTCGGGTTCCTTGCGATGGGGTGTTGCGGGGAGATTCGTGCGGGACCGGGCGGATTCGGGAAATTCCGACGGTGGCACGAGTCCGGGAAAGATAAAAAAAGAAAAAGATCCGATTCTCATCGGATCTTTTTCTTTGGTACCCCCCCAGGGGCTCGAACCCTGGACCCCAACATTAAGAGTGTCGTGCTCTACCAACTGAGCTAGAGAGGCATCAATCATTTCCTGATTGCGAGTGCAAAGGTAGCTATAATTTTGATATCTCCAAAAAAAATCGAGAAAAAAAATCAAAAAAATGTGAAAAAACTGTTTTTTGCCCCTAATTGGCCGTTTTCAACCGGTCGCTGTTCCATTCACCGGCAGCTTCGGGATAGATGAACGGACGCTGCTCCGGAAGTTTTTTCATCCGCAGGTAGCTTTCATAAAGGTTGATTCCGTTCGCCGAGCAGGTGGCCAGCGAGAAGGCCACCACCGACGGATGTCCCTGCAGTGTGTAGTAGCAGTTCTCGGCCCGCTCGATGTATGCATCCCTCCAGGCGGGGTTGTTCGACGGGTTGCC
>ENA-OURQ01002833-OURQ01002833.1-human-gut-metagenome-genome-assembly--contig:-NODE-2833-length-12354-cov-2.503699_pt1 | contig 12354 bp, 9 predicted proteins | sample MGYA00242105_ERZ508999 | MGnify/ENA primary metagenome ERZ508999 (study PRJEB26280, sample SAMEA2338771) | human gut metagenome | biome: human gut; feature: human-associated habitat; material: faeces...
CCATTGCAGCCAGCAAAGGTGAAAAATTCTGCCCGGCCTGCCATAAGGCAGTTATGCGGGAAGCAAGTTTCTGCCCTTACTGCGGCGCCGCGTGTCCGACAGCAGAACTGGAAGAAAAAGCCACTGACGTGATCGAGCAGGCAGAGGAAGAACTGAAAGACGCAGCAGATGCAGAAGTTACGGAAGCAGAGGAAGTAACAGAGGCAGCAGAAGAAACAGAAACACCGGAGAAGGAAGTATCCGGAAGAGAAACGGAAACGATGAAGACTGAAGAAGCCGCTCCGGAAGCAGAGACTTCGGAAGAAACAGATACGCAGGAAGTGGTGGAAGAAGCAGAAGAAACTGCAACAGAATCTGAAGAAAAAACGGAATAAATATTTGAGATGTGGCAGGCTCCTGAGAGAAAGGGAGCCTGTTGCTGTATTTTTTACAGGGAAAGGAAACGAAAACACATGGAAAATACTTGCCTTCAATATGAGAACAGTCTCACAAGACAGGCAGAAGAATCAATGGATATATGGACGAAAGAACTGGCAGATATGAGTGAAGAACTGATGAACGATCCGATGGCTGTTGTCAGGAGCCTGAACGATGCCAGAAATCTCTGTACAGCCGGATTTTTGATGAGAAGGCAGATACAGGCATCTTTTTCTGAACTTTTGCGTGATGCTTCCGAAGAAACAGGGGAATCCTATGAAGATCTGACCGTAAATAACAATGTCCCATGGCCGGAGAAATTTCTTAAGAATCTGAGTTCCAGGCTGGAAAAATATATGTTAAAGGAACAGAACGAGGTAGTGAAGGCAATCGAATGGTTTCAATGGCTCAGTGACAAAAAATATCCCAGAAAAAGAGAACTTGCGGTAAAACTGTCTTTCCTTTTAAATATGGATGATTATACTACGACAAAATTTCTCCTTGCCTGTGGACACGAACCGTTCAGCGTAAGAAATCCGCTGGACTGTATCTGCCTGTTCTGTAAAATGCTGCGTCCCCAGGGTGACTGGACTAAAGTTAAAAGCATACTCAAAAAATATGAACAGAACAGACCACAGGATGCAGAAGATGCCGGGAAAACGCAGACTGTGGGAAATATCGGCATGACCAGAATGATCAGTAACCAGATACCGGAACTGGCCGGTATCAGTGTTCCGGAATCTGAGCGGGAAGATATGGAAGACAAACTGATCGAATATATGTATTCTGTAGATCCAGAGTTTACCAGACGAAAAATCCTCGTGAAGAAAGATAAAAAAACGAAAAAAGTGGTATCGGATAATCTTTCTGTTTACTATTCCGGATACTCCCTGCAGCGAAGAAAAGACCTGATGGAACTGACACGCTATCTTGTAAAACTGTATCCAACTTACGATTACTGGGCATATCACAAAGGTGACCGCAGAAACGATGCAGTCGGAAAGGTTTCAAATTCCGGAGATAACCAGGTTAAAGTTGAGATCGCGGAAGATGGTTATCCGGATATGGGAAGTCTGGCCAGGGCATTTATGTGTGCTCATGGCTGGCAGTTTGCAGAACCCGGGGAGCTTGGCCTGCCATCACATGGAAGTCTGAAGACGAAACATGACAATATACCATTTAATAAAGAAATTTATCTTGTGTGTAAGGCTTATGAGAGAAGCAACCGTCTGGGAGCAATCAGACGCTTTGTGGAAAAACCGGACAATGCGGCCATTGTTGAACGTAAAGATATACTGTTGCTTGCGTATCTTTTTATTTCCGGATATTCAAGAAATGAAAATGAAGATTTACGGAATGAACTTTATGAAATGGCAGAAGCAAACGAAGAAAAACATTTTTCTGAAAATATGGAAAACATTCTCGGGCAGCTGGAAGATGTTGTTGACAGCTGGGATGAATACGAAAAAATAGAAGGTTATATCAGCTGCATCAATGGATTTCTGATGATGTTTTCTTTTGAACCACTGTATCCGCCATTTCCTCTGGACCGGTTTGTTCTTTATGCGCTTGTGGCGGAGGAGATAGGAACACCGGGGCTGTCATGGGATGGAAAAACCGAGAATTTAAGTGATATGTGGCTGGAATCCGGATATGGAAACGTAGAAGAAGTGTGAATGAGAAAAAGGAAAAAACAATGCGAAAAGTACTGCAGGAAGGAACATGGATCCGTTTATCCCAGGGTGAACTGTATAAAATTACCGGAAAACCTATCGGAGAAGGCGGCGGAAGTATTGTATACCCATGTAAAAAAATATCTTATCTTGATGGGAAAATTACAGTCAGTGAAATTGACTATGCGTTAAAAGAGTGTTTTCCGCTGTCAGCTGCGTTTGTTTTTGAGAGAAGAGAAGATGGTGAGATCGTATCTGCGTCAGAAGATCCGGCATCCGTCCGTTATCTGGATTCTGTCAAAAAAATGCAGATGCAGGAGCAGGAGATAACAGGGAAAATTTACAATACCGCTGCCAGAACGATTCCCGTCATCAGCGCTTCCGGGGAAGTTGAGCTCTCTTTTGATGAGGGACATACTTTTCATCTGGTAAATAACACTGTTACAATCATGACATCACTGGAATCCAAAGGAAAAGCACTGAAATCTTATCTTTCCCAGGGAGAAAAATTTTCGGTTGTCCAGGCATTTCAGATCATAAAACAGGTATTATTCGCGGTGAAAGAAGTTCATGAAGCAGGTTTTCTCCATCTGGATATCCAGGACGGAAATGTATTTATAAAAGGAAGCCTCTCAGAGGAAGATAAGCTTGTTTCTCTGGTGGATTTTGGAGCGGCGAGACCTGTCTGTGAGGATGGATTATGTCCTGCGATCCGTGACAGGGCATTGTTTTCCACCATCGGATTTGAGTCTCCGGAGATTGTCGGGAGAAATGATGGAACTCTGAGGCTGGGAGCAGAATCGGATTTGTACAGCGTGGGATATCTGCTTCTTCTGATGCTGACCGGAAAGAGATACACTCAGAGGGAGCTTGACTCCGCGAATATCGGCCTGTATCTCTCAAAAAGAAAACTGAAAAAGCTGAACTGTCCGGCTCATATGGCAGATAAAGTCCATCAGATCATTTCGAAAGCGTTAAAGAAGACACCGGAGGACCGATATCATTCCTGTGAAGAAATGCTGGCAGATGTATCAGATCTTCTTCATGCGCTGCAACCATATAAGAGCGACCTTTCCCAGGTTGTATATGATGCGTTTATCTGCTATCGCCATGGGGAAACAGACAGCCAGGCTGCAAAAATACTTCAGCAGAAACTGGAACATTTCCACATTCCGTGGATGCGTAAAAATAAAATAAAAAAGATCAGACGGGTTTTTATGGACGAAGGGGAACTGTCATCCTGTTCTGATTTTGGGCTCCAGATCCGGGAAGCACTGAAAAATTCGGGATGGCTGATCGTGATCTGCTCTTCTGAAACCAAAGATTCCCCCTGGGTTAATCTGGAAATAAAAACATTTCTTGAATTTCATGACAGATCCAGGATACTTGCCGTAGTAACAGAGGGAGAACCGGAAGATGTTTTCCCAAAGGAACTGCTGGGCAGTGACAGGACCGCAGAGGTCCTTGCGGCCGATGCAAGAGGGGAAACACCGGAACAGGTGCTCCGAAATGTAAAGAAAAACGTACTGTTAAAGATTGCGGCTCCAATCTTAGGAACCACATATGATTCCCTGAAACAGAGGCAGAGAAATTATATCATAAAGAAATATGCAGTCATTGGATCTCTGGCTGTGCTGATGGCAAATGCTTTTTTCCTGTTTGCCATGGACAGAAACCACAGGATCGAAGAACAGAACCGGCGGATCATGGAAAACCGGGCGGAGGATCAGGTGGCTCTGTCTGCGGAACTTCTGAAGGAAGGAAACCGGGAAGAAGCGTTACAGGCTGCTCTGGAAGCACAGGAAGAAGGGGATACACCAGTGATCCCGGAAGAGATCTATGCATTGAATTCTGCCCTGTACAGTTATCATCATGAAGGAAACGTAGAAGGTTTCCGGCCGGACAGACAGGTGGAACTGGAAAATAATACAACGGATATCGGTGAAAGCAGTCCGGATGGAAAGGTGTTTTTCTGTCTGGATGAATCGGGAATCGCATATTTTTACAATATGGAAGACTGGTCTTTGAAGTGGAAGTGTAAACTGGAGGAGGAAACTTCTGCATTTATAGATGGAAAGTTTGTTTCTGAGGGAAAAATATTGTTGTTTTCACAGAACACAGCGTACTACACAGACATCGAACAGCAGAAATGTATAAAAAGGATTCCGTTAAAAGAAGAGGACAACATGCTGGAAACTCCGGTCTGGGCACTTCATGATGGAATGCTTGTATTTGGCTGCGAGTCTCTGGATGGAGTTTATGTGTATCGGTATGACCTGAACCAGGACAGCATGGAAAAGATCAGACTGACTGTGGATGCAATGGATCATATAACTTCCATCGCAATTTCTCCGGACGGAAATACTCTGGCAGTCAGCTGGGTTGATTATGCTTCCGGGGATATCTGGGACGGAGGCATTCAGACGGTTGATCTGAATACCGGAAAACAGACAACACTGGAAGCTAATCATGTTTCCGTGATCCGTTTTATCAGTAATTCGGAATTCCTTACCATAGAATGTGAGAACGTGCCTTTTGGAAGTGGTGGAATCGATGATAAAAAAAGATACCGTGAAGCAATATATCAGATGGAAAAGGGAAGAGTGTGGGAAAATACGACCCATTATCTGCGGACACAGTATGAAGATTCTCTGTATGCAGATGCAGCAGTATATGAAAATTTTCAGTTTGACAGTGAAAAAAAGGCAGACGTGATCTTGGTCAACCTGGGTACACATCTGATGATCATTGACAGGAATACATATAACATATTATGTGAAGAAGATTTTTCATATCCAATCGTGAAACTGGCAGTGTATAATGAAAGTACAGTGCTGCTTGGCCTTGCGGACGGAAGTGTGGAACGGTTCTGGATGGATGATCGTCAGAAGATTTTTTCCGCGGAAGACAGTTCTGTTGGCGGTTTTTTATATGATGCGAATAAAAAAGTGATCATTCAGATGAAGGACGGGACGCCGTTTCTGGTCATTTCTCAGATCGCGCAGGATACATCCATGAAGCCGGCAGAGACACAGGATATAAAAAAGAAAATTCAGACAGAAAAAACTGTGGAGAAGACGACAGAAGGAACACGGGTTCAGGGAGCGTCAACAAAGCGTTTTGCAGTCATAAATGATACATCGATCGATGTGTATGACGGAGAGAAGAAAGAGCCGTTTTTTACGATTTCCCGCAATGGGGCAGAGGAACCACTGGTGGCATTTTTTAAAGAAGATGAACAGCTGGTGGTATACTGCGACAGAAAAGTTACGATCTGGGATCTTGCTTCCGGAAAAAATATCGCCACACAGGTGGTGGATATGGATTCTGCACAGAAAACAGATATTTTGGCAGATCCGAAAGGCAGATATCTGGCGCTGTATACAAGAGAGGGCCAGGTAAGCGTCCATTCCCTTGCCGGATGGCTGGAAAGAGTACTGAATATCTATTCTGTGGATGAAAATTCTCAGCTGCACCCGTATGCGGATATTCCTTATGCTTATGTGGATCTTGAGAAAGAGATGATATATGCGCTGGGACGGGATGACGACAGATATTATGGTATTTCTTTCTACGGGTACAGAGAGCTGAGGGAGAAAGCGGAGCAGATCCTGGGGGACAGAAAAGAGAAAACGGTGGATATCACATATATTTTCGGATGATTTTGCAAAAATGTCCGGGGCACTGACGTCATTGCCTGGAACAGGGAGCATCTAACTCACAGAGCACATAGCTCATATCATCAAAATTTCTGGTGTTTATCATTTTCTGATTCAGGAGATCCTGATTCTGCACAGAAAAGATACCGGAAGTGAGTGGCGCGTTCAGGCCGTTCATTCCATCGGATAAGAGGATGATCCTTCTGGCACCAGGTTTTGTCCAGCGATAAAAGCGCAGGTAATAAAAAAGCGGGCAGTTCATGGTCAGATAGGTTGAATTTGGCTGATCTCCTCTCTGAGGAGAAGAGACAGTCTTAAGGAGATCACTGCTGCCAACGTTCCACAAGATGCTGCCGTCTCCCAGATGAACACCGACAAATCTGCCGTCATTGTCTATGGAAATGGCAAGCATGGTTGTTGCCAGCAGCCGGGGATCGATCTGCATTTCTTTTGCCATTTTTTTTAATTCAGTGTCCACAGTCCTGGTCAGCTGCATCCGGATATCGGGAAGGGCACCATGAAGATACTGTTCGAAATTAAGATGAAGATTTCCGGCCAGAGTACTGGCAGCTACACTGGCCGCAATGCCACCATAGGGGCTGCTTCCAGCCCCGTCGCATAAAACTATGGTTGTCTGTGTGGCATCGGAAAGTATTCTGATCTGATCCTGACACCGGCTGATGTCAAATCCGTGGCATTTTCCGGCAGTGCGGAAAGATCGAACATGTATCATAGGAAATGTCCTTTCAACGCATTGGTGGACGGTTTTCTTTCTGGAAGGAGAGAATGGTGATTCCCTGGTAGCGAAGGATTCCGATATCGCCTGCAGAAAAAAATACTTTACGTGGTTCGAAAGTTCTGAGTTTTAAACGTTCTCCGTCTTCACATTCAACGAGATACCATCCAACCATGTGTGCACCTGGAAGTTTTGCGAGGATTTTTACACGTTTTGTGATGACAGGCTTGGTTTTGTCGGAATTTTTTATAAAGTCTTTTAATGCAACAGCAATAGCTCTTGTTTTAACTCTTGTACTCTTTTCATAATCACGAGCCTTACTGCCGTAAAATTTATACTGTGTATCGTCCTTTATGCTGACTTGGTCGCCTCCGCGTCCAAGTGCCATATCAAGTGCATTTCTTGCATACATATCATTTTCCGACAGACTTCCGCCTACGCCGATACCGATACTTATACTTACCGGAAGTTTCATATCTTCACCGACTTTTCTCACCTTATACAATATATCAAACTTTTTACTGACATACTGTGCAAGATAGCGATGTTCAAAGAACATATAAAATCTGTCGCGGTCGGTTACTTTTAAAAGTGCATTTGATTCGTCTACCCATTCATTGATACATTTTCTTATTTGTGCCAAAATCTGTTGTTGCTCATTGTCATTGACACGTTGCAATACATCGTCATAATTATCAATATTGATAATCGCAACATCTGTTTTTTCGTTAACGTATTTTCTTTTTAATTCATATTCAACAGTTCTGTCAATAAGATAAATATATACGGATACCTTGTCCTCATCTTCGGAAATACTTATATTTCTGTTTCTGATTGTATTTGCAATAAGCAAATATCGCTTATCGTCAATTCGTATACGTTTTTCATAGTGTGAGGCTGATTTTAAAATTTCTCCCCACTTTATATCGGATATTGAATTTTCGAGTTTTGTGTCAAAAAGGTCCTTATTAAAAAACAATTCCGAAAATTTGCCGTTGTACCAGCATATAGAACCGTCTATATGCACAACAACAATAGGTATAGGAAAAGAGTCCATAATATTTGCCGAAATCGAATTTGAGCTTTTCGCCATAATTTCAAGAAAATTATTAACACTCTCATTTCTTTTATTTCTTATAAAAATAACCGCACAAAATGCTATTATCCCCGCAATTATCTCTAATATTGCTATAACCTTGCCTTTAATCGCATAACTGAGTACACCGCTTATGATCAAAAGTAGTGCTGATGCAAATGCTATCTTAATGCAAGTTTTAACAACTTGTCCGTAATGTTTTCTCATAAGTCCCTCCAAAGTGCATTAATGCACTGTAAGCCTTAGCGGCTCTTTAAATACTTCTTTAGTTCCGACATATCCGAAAACTCTATCTCAAGTTCGTGTCCGTTTTCTTCACCTATGCCGAGAAGTTCGGAAATTTTTTTATCTATGCTTGCATAACCGATTCCCAACCGTCTTGCAAGTATGTAATCCATAGCAATAACCGTTGCTATTTCATTTGTAACACTCTCATAATCGCCTATTTCGTCATAGTCCGCAAGAGTTCTGTAAAGATGTGCTATCTCCGATAAAATTTCACCTTTTATCATATCAATAGCTTTTAGATTTGTTGAAATGTTCATAATGATGCCTCCAATGATGTAATTAATTTTGTGTAGTCCTATCTAATTCTATATTCTACCACAAACTTCATATCAAGTCAACAACATTAAATAACTTTGCCATAAAGCAACAAAAACACTCTTTATGAGTGTTTTTGTTAGCATATTATATATTTTCCGCAATAAGTTTAGCCATTTCCTTACAGCCAACCTTTTTCATACCGTCTGACATAATATCGGTTGTTCTGTAATTTTGGTCAAGTACCTTATCTACTGCGTCATTTATTGCCTTTGCTTCTTCTACAAGACCGAATGACATTTCAAGCATCATAGCAGCTGAAACAATGGTTGCAATAGGGTTTGCAATATCCATGCCTGCAATATCAGGAGCACTGCCGTGAATCGGTTCGTACATACCGCACTTTGTTGCACCAAGTGACGCTGACGGCAACATACCGATTGAACCTGCAATAGCACTTGAAAGGTCTGAAAGAATATCTCCGAATATATTTGATGTAACGATTACGTCAAATTGTGCCGGATTAATTGCAAGCTGCATAGCTGCATTATCAACATACATATGAGTAAGCTCAACTTCGGGATAGTCTGCCGAAAGCTCAATCATAGTCTTTCTCCAAAGTCTTGAAGATTCAAGTACGTTGGCCTTATCAACAGATACAACTCTCTTATCTCTAAGCATAGCTGTTTCAAATGCAATCTTACCTATTCTCTTGATTTCTTCAACCGAATACTTTTCTGTATCCGATGCCCATGATCCGTCCTCGGCTTTCTTTCTTTCACCGAAGTAAATACCGCCTGTAAGTTCGCGGACAACCATTACGTTAAGTCCTTTTTCAAGCTTTTCGTCTTTAAGCGGTGACGCGTCCTTCAGCGGCTTTAGGATTGACGGACGAAGATTTGAATATAATTCAAGAGCCTTTCTTATGCCCAAAAGTCCTTTCTCAGGTCTGTTTTCAGACGGCTGTAAATCCCACTTCGGACCGCCGACTGCACCTAAAAGCACACTGTCTGATTTTTTACAAATATCAACTGTTTCCTGCGGAAGCGGTACGCCGTACTTATCTATGGCACAACCGCCCATATATACTTCCTGATAATTAAATTTGTGTCCGTACTTTTTGCTTACCGCGTCAAGAACTGTAACAGCACCCGATACGATTTCAGGACCAATTCCGTCACCCGGTATAAGTGCAATATTAAATTCAGCCATTTTATTACATTCCTTTCTTTATGTACTCAACCAAACCGCCTGCATTGATAATGCCCTGCATAAATTCAGGAAATGCAACTGCTTGATAAGTCTTATTCTTTGTCTTGTTTGTGATAACGCCTGTATCGAAATCAACTTCTACTTCATTGCCCTCGTCTATATCCTCTGACGCCTCTGCACATTCAAGAATAGGAAGTCCGATATTGATTGCGTTACGATAGAAAATTCTTGCAAAATCCTTTGCGATTACACATGAAATACCGCTTGCTTTTATAGCGATAGGTGCGTGTTCTCTTGATGAACCGCAGCCGAAGTTTGCACCGCCGACCATAATGTCGCCGTCTTTAACTTTATTTACAAATTCTTTATCTATATCTTCCATACAGTGTGACGCAAGTTCCTTATGGTCTGTTGTGTTAAGGTATCTTGCCGGAATTATTACGTCTGTATCAATGTTATCTCCGTATTTAATAACTTTTCCGTTTGCTTTCATATTAATCCTCCGTTCCAAACTTAACTCAAAATCAATTTTAAGTTGTGAAGTTTATTTTTTACATCACTTCTTCAGGTGCTGTTATCTTACCCGTTACAGCACTTGCGGCCGCAACTTCAGGACTTGCAAGATAAACTTCACTGTCAACGTGTCCCATACGTCCGATAAAGTTTCTGTTTGTTGTAGAAACACATCTTTCGCCTTCTGCCAAAATACCCATATGACCGCCAAGACACGGTCCGCAAGTAGGTGCAGAAATTACACAGCCTGCCTCAACAAGTGTCGATAATGTACCGTCTTTTAATGCTTCAAGGTAAATTGCCTGTGTTGCAGGGAATACGATAACTCTTATGCCCTTTTTAACGTGCTTACCCTTTAGAATTTCAGCCGCATGACGTAAATCCGAAATACGTCCGTTTGTACATGAACCTATTACAACCTGGTCAATTTCAACATCGCCCCAGTTTTCTGGTGTTCTTGCATTTTCAGGCAAGTGAGGGAATGCAACCGTATGAGGAACTGTTGCAAGGTCAATGTCTATTGTCTGTACATATTCAGCGTCATCATCAGCTTTAAATACTGTATATTCTTTGTCAGAATGATCTTTCATATATTCAACAGTCAAATCGTCAACTTCAAATATACCGTTCTTAGCACCTGCTTCAATAGCCATATTTGCGATTGAGAAACGGTCGTCCATAGTAAGAGTGTGCATACCCTCACCTGTAAATTCCATTGACTTGTAAAGTGCACCGTCAACGCCAATCATACCGATTATATGTAAAATAAGGTCCTTACCGCTTGTGTATTTGTTAAGCTTACCTGTCAGGTTAATTTTAATAGCCTCGGGAACTTTAAACCAAGCCTTACCTGTTGCCATACCAGCTGCCATATCTGTTGAGCCGACACCTGTTGAAAAAGCACCCAATGCACCGTATGTACAAGTATGTGAGTCTGCTCCGATAACAACGTCACCTGCAACTACCAAGCCTTTTTCAGGAAGAAGTGCGTGCTCGATACCGACTTCGCCGACTTCAAAATAGTTTACAATATCCTGTTCCTTTGCAAAAGTTCTGACCTTTAATGCCTGCTGAGCAGACTTAATATCCTTATTCGGTGTAAAGTGGTCAGGAACAAGAGCAACTTTTGCTTTATCAAATACTCCGTCAAGTCCTATCTTATCAAATTCTCCTATTGCAACAGGAGTTGTTATGTCGTTGCCAAGAACTAAGTTTAAATTCGCCATAATAAGTTCTCCGGCTTTAACACTTTCCTTTCCTGCGGCATTCGCAAGAATTTTTTGCGTCATAGTCATTCCCATAACAAAAACCTTCCTTTCCGAAATGTTTATTTTACTTTTATTACTATTGAATTATAGCACAACAAGTGATATAATTCAAATATATATAATTTATATTATTCATAAAAATAACTTATATGAGGTGTCAAATGTATAACTACGATAATCTTTCCAAATACAAGGTATTTCTTTGTGTTGCCGAATGCGGCAGTATCTCTCAATCTGCCGAGCAACTTTATATTTCTCAGCCGGCTGTAAGTATGACAATAAAAAAGCTTGAAGAAAGTCTTGGAACAACTTTGTTTTTACGAAAACCGAGAGGTGTTGTTCTGACCGAAAACGGCAGACTTCTTTATGACGGCGTAAAACAAGCATTAAATATGCTCTCCGATACCGAAAGCAATTTAAAGCACCTTGAAAACAACGGCAGACTTCGCATTGCCGCAAGTAATGTGCTTTGCAAGTACCTGCTTATGCCCTATCTTCAAAAATTCACCGAAAAATATCCTTTCACCGATGTTTCCATAACTTGTACATCATCTGCAAATGCACATAAAATGCTTGAAGAGTGTAAAATCGACGTTGCGCTTATGGCAAAGCCCGACAACATCAGCGGTCTTGAATATTATCCGCTCGGTGAAATACAGGACACATTCGTCTGTACTCCGTCATACTTGAAACGTCTTAACTGCAACGGTTTTGAAATTTTTGAACGTGGCAATATTATGCTTTTAAACAAAGACAATGTTTCCCGTATGCATATAAACAACTACTATGCCGAAAACAATATCAATCCTACGCATATCCTTGAAGTGAACGATATGGATATGCTTATTGAATTTGCCAAAATCGGCATAGGTGTTTCATGCGTGGTAAAGCAGTTTGTAAAAAACGAATTGTCTAACGGCTCACTTATCGAAATAAATCTGCCTAATGCAATACCGCCACGCGAAACAGGCTTTTTATATAATCAAAATATTCAGCCGTTTAATGATAATATTTTAAGGCTTATCAACATTAATTGATTATAGACAAAACCTTTACGGTTTTGTCTGCTTTATTTTAGGGAGTTTGATGGCGTATCGGAAAGACATCCGATGCTCGCAGAGCGGTTTTGCCGTAGGCAAAACTACTGAAAAAGCTAACCTCAAGTTTCAATCATTTCTGGCAACATGCGCGGCAGAAATGGCTTAAAATCTAAAGTTTCGACTTTGGAGGAACTTTA
>ENA-OURQ01002840-OURQ01002840.1-human-gut-metagenome-genome-assembly--contig:-NODE-2840-length-12338-cov-2.923064_pt1 | contig 12338 bp, 13 predicted proteins | sample MGYA00242105_ERZ508999 | MGnify/ENA primary metagenome ERZ508999 (study PRJEB26280, sample SAMEA2338771) | human gut metagenome | biome: human gut; feature: human-associated habitat; material: faeces...
GAATATCCGCTCGTTTGCAGGGTATTACGGGAAGGAGGCACAACGGGGTGCGGAGAGATTATATGATGCGGGATTGATTGATTATTATGCGGGGGATGTACACGGGATGAGGCATGTGGAGGCGATAAGGAGATATTTAAATCTATAAAATAATATACTATGAAGATAGCTATCGTGGGAACTGGCTATGTCGGGCTGGTATCTGGAACTTGTTTTTCAGAGATGGGAGTGGATGTGACTTGTGTTGATGTCGATAAAAATAAAGTACAAAATTTGCAGAATGGAATTATTCCTATTTATGAACCGGGATTGGAAGAATTGGTTCGTAGAAATATGGCGGCAGAGAGATTGCATTTCACGACTGATTTACGAGAAGTTTTGGACGATGTAGAGGTCGTTTTTAGTGCAGTGGGTACTCCTCCTGATGAAGATGGTTCTGCGGATTTGAAATACGTATTGGAAGTAGCTCGGACTATAGGACGTTATATAAACAAATATCTTGTCGTGGTAACGAAAAGTACGGTTCCGGTAGGTACGGCAATAAAAGTAAAGAATACAATTCAAGAGGAACTGGATAGGCGAGGTGTAAATATAGAGTTCGATGTCGCTTCAAATCCTGAATTTTTGAAAGAAGGTGCTGCTATTGAAGATTTTATGCGTCCTGATAGAGTTGTCGTTGGTGTGGATAGTGATCAAGCTAAGGAGATAATGACTCGTCTTTATCGTCCTTTCATGTTAACAAATGATCGGATGATCTTTACAGATATTCCAAGTGCGGAGATGATCAAGTATGCTGCAAACTCAATGTTAGCAACACGGATTAGTTTCATGAATGATATTGCTAATTTGTGCGAACTGGTGGGGGCTAACGTGAATATGGTTCGGAAAGGGATCGGTAGCGATTCCCGTATCGGTACAAAATTTTTGTATCCCGGTTGTGGTTATGGTGGAAGTTGTTTCCCGAAAGATGTGAAGGCGTTGATTAAGACTGCCGAACAGAATGGTTATGAAATGCGGGTTTTGAAATCGGTGGAAGAGGTGAATGAGAAACAGAAAACAGTGCTTTTTGACAAGTTTTTGAAGCATTTTAACGGAGATGTAAAAGGTCGAATTGTGGCAATTTGGGGCTTGTCTTTCAAGCCGGAGACAGACGATATGCGGGAAGCTCCCTCGTTGATTTTGATTGATTTGTTACTTGAAAAGGGTGTAACGGTAAAAGTTTATGACCCGATAGCCATGGATGAGTGTAAAAGACGTGTGGGTGACAGGGTTATCTATTGTAAAGACATGTATGATGCGACAGTTGACGCTGACGCTTTGATGCTTGTCACGGAGTGGAAAGAGTTCAGGATGCCGAGCTGGGGCGTGTTGAACAAGTCGATGGTTAACCACGTGGTGATAGACGGTCGGAATATATACGATCGAGAAGAGATTGAACGGATGGGATTTACGTATTATAAGATAGGGTAAAATGGGTTTCTAGTAGTCAATTGAGGGATTAAGGAACCAGTCTCTTCGTTTTTTGAAAAAAGATAAAAGTCATTTACTGCAGTCAAGATGTAGAGCGGTTTTACCTAGATAATCAAAGCGAGTGGATCTCATGCGGGTATGGTACTTTAAGCTTTTTGTTTGCTGTACAACGTTTCGTTCAAAGTAGGGGAAAACTCAGTGAAAAGCATCCATAGCCCCGTTATCTCCAGTCAAAAGAGGCGTAAGTATTAGAAGTCAAAAGATATCCATTATAATCCGTTTCGGAAACGGTACGGGAGTTTGTCGTAAAGTATGGATTGCCTCGGGTATAAAACTTGCGGTGGTGTATTACAGCATCGTGAATGTGTTATTGATAAAGGGAATATTAATTTGGAGATTTCCACGGGATTTCTTCAAGGGGGACGAGAAGCATCTCGCCCCCCTCTTGGAATTGATGGTAATGCGGTAAAATTCAATAATAATTCGTTGAAATTAATTAAAAACTAGAATGGACTTCTTAAAGGTTAGTGATTTTATATTATTGTCTTTTAGGTAGTTAAAATGATTACTAACAACTATGAGCATTTTTGCAGGTAAGACCCTTATGATTACTGGTGGAACAGGTTCTTTCGGTAACGCTGTATTGAATCGTTTTCTTCGTACAGATATTGATGAGATTCGTATTTTCTCACGGGATGAAAAAAAGCAAGATGATATGCGCCATGAATATCAGGTAAAGTATCCTGACGTGGCACACAAGATAAAATTTTTTATTGGCGATGTACGCGACTTGCAGTCGTGCAAGAATGCCATGCCAGGCGTAGACTACATCTTCCACGCTGCTGCCCTGAAGCAGGTACCAAGTTGCGAGTTCTTCCCCATGGAAGCAGTCAAAACTAACGTTATAGGTACAGATAATGTATTGACTGCTGCTATAGAAGTAGGTGTCGGTGCTGTTATTTGTCTTTCAACGGATAAAGCTGCTTACCCTATTAACGCCATGGGCATCACCAAAGCTATCGAGGAAAAAATAGCAGTAGCCAAAAGCCGTTACTCAGGCAAGACTAAAATCTGTTGTACTCGTTATGGGAATGTGATGTGTAGTCGTGGTTCTGTAATACCTCTCTGGATTGACCAAATTCGTAATGGCAACCCTGTAACATTGACAGAGCCTAGGATGACACGTTTCATCATGTCATTGGAAGAGGCTGTCGATCTAGTGCTCTTTGCTTTTGAACATGGACAAAATGGTGACATTCTCGTACAAAAAGCGCCAGCTTGTACCATTCAGACTCAGGCAGAAGCTGTATGCGAACTGTTCGGTGGTAAAAAAGAAGATATCAAGGTTATCGGCATTCGCCATGGAGAGAAGATGTATGAAACACTACTCACCAAAGAAGAGTGTGCTAAGGCAGAGGATATGGGCAATTTTTATCGTGTACCAGCAGATAATCGCGGTTTAAATTACGACAAGTTCTTTAAGGAAGGTGATACTAAGCGTTCTGAAATTGAAGAATTCAACTCAAATAATACCTATCGTTTAAATCTTGAAGAAACTAAAGCCAAGATTGTTGCGCTTGACTACATCAAAAAAGAACTGAGTGGCGAAGGAAACTTCGTTCAATAATATAAGTATGAAGATTTTAGTAACAGGAGCCAAAGGTTTTGTCGGGAGAAACCTTTGTGCTCAACTCAATAACATTAAGGACGGCAAAGTGCGCTGCTATGGTGACTTGAAGATTGATGAAGTTTTTGAGTATGACCTTGATTCCACGCGGGAGCAATTTGAAATTTGGTGTAAGGAGTGTGACTTTGTATTCAACCTTGCTGGTGTAAACCGCCCTAAGGATACTGATGAGTTTATGAAAGGCAACTTCGGTTTTGCCACTATTTTGCTTGATACATTAAAAAAGTATGGAAATGCTTGTCCTGTCATGCTCTCAAGTTCACAGCAAGCTTCATTGACAGGTCGTTTCGGTAACAGCGAGTACGGACGTAGCAAGAAGGCTGGTGAAGATCTGTTCCTTGAATATGGTAAAGAAACAGGAACCATGGTATTGGTTTATCGTTTTCCGAACCTCTACGGGAAATGGTGTCGCCCCAATTACAATTCAGCCGTAGCAACATTTTGCAACAATATTGCCAATGATTTGCCCATCACGGTCAATGATCCAAGCGTAGAACTTGAACTGCTTTATATTGATGACCTCGTTGACGAAATGATTCACGCCTTAAAGGGTGAAGAACATCATTGTGAGTTTGAAGGTTTGGATGTTATTCCATCAACTGAAGGTAGGTATTGTTTCTGTCCTATCACCCATAAGGTGACACTTGGCGAAATTGTCGATTTGCTTCATCAGTTTGCAGAAATGCCAAAGACATTGATGATACCTGAAATTCCTGCAGATTCTTTTGCCAAACGTTTATATAGTACGTTCCTTTCATATTTACCCAGGGAAAAAGCAATCTTCGATTTGAAAATGAACGTGGATAACCGTGGTTCATTCACGGAATTAATTCATACCTTGAACTGCGGACAGGTGAGCATCAACATCTCTAAGCCCGGTATCATCAAGGGGGAGCACTGGCACAACACCAAGTGGGAACAGTTTATCGTCGTCAGCGGTCACGGGCTTATCCAGCTTCGCAAGGAAGGTTCTGACGAAGTGTTGAACTACGAAGTCTCGGGAGAGAAAATCCAGTCGGTAATCATGCTCCCTGGTTATACCCATAACATTATCAATCTCTCCGATACCGAAGATTTAGTTACAGTGATGTACTGTAACGAGATATTCAATCCAAATAAACCGGATACTTTTTTCGATCCAGTAGATAAAAAAGAAAAATGAATATGGAAATAAAGCATTTCAAAAATAATGGTAAACTGAAACTGTTGATAATTGTAGGCACGCGTCCTGAAATTATTCGTCTGGCAGCCGTTATTAACAAATGCCGCCAGTATTTCGATGTGTTGTTGGCCCACACTGGGCAGAATTATGACTATAATCTGAACGGAGTATTTTTCAAAGACCTCAAGTTGGCAGATCCTGATATTTATATGGAGGCTGTTGGTGACGACCTTGGCTCTACCATGGGTAACATTATTGACAAGAGTTATAAAGTTATGGTTGAGACAAAACCTGATGGAGTGTTGGTGTTAGGCGATACCAATTCATGCCTCAGTGTAATCGGTGCCAAGCGTCTGCACATTCCAATTTTCCACATGGAAGCTGGAAACCGTTGCAAGGACGAGTGTCTACCCGAGGAGACCAATCGTCGTATTGTTGACATTATCAGTGACGTGAACATGGCATATTCCGAACACGCGAGAAGATACCTTGCTGACTGCGGTTTGCCTAAGGAACGTACCTACGTCACGGGCTCACCTATGGCAGAGGTTCTTCACAACAACCTTGCCGAGATTGAAGCAAGCGATATTCACCAACGACTTGGTTTGGAAAAGGGAAAATACATCTTATTATCTGCCCACCGCGAGGAGAATATTGACACAGAGAAGAATTTCGTGTCACTTTTCAATGCGATCAACCGTATGGCAGAGAAATACGATATGCCGATCCTCTATAGCTGCCACCCTCGTTCTCGCAACCGTCTTGCGGTAAGTGGTTTCCAACTCGATCCACGTGTTATCCAACATGATCCACTTGGTTTTCATGACTACAACTGCCTTCAAATGAATGCTTTCGCTGTCGTCAGCGACAGCGGCACGCTCCCCGAAGAGAGTAGTTTCTTCACTAGCGTGGGTCATCCTTTTCCGGCTATCTGTATCCGTACGAGTACAGAGCGTCCAGAAGCCATTGATAAGGCAGACTTCATTATTGCAGGTATCGATGAGAAATCTTTACTTCAAGCAGTAGATACAGCTATTGAACTCTGCAAAGATGGCCAGCACGGTATTCCTGTTCCTGATTATGTGGATGAGAATGTCAGCACTAAGGTCGTAAAGATTATTCAGAGCTACGTTGGCATCGTCAATAAAATGGTGTGGAGAAAATAATCAATTCTATTGATCGGATATACTTTATCCCCGATAGCAGTTATCTGCTATCGGGGATAAAGTATATCTGTTTCTCTGAAATAGATGAATATAAAACGACATGATATGAGAGAATATATAATGATTTGAAAATCGCAGTGGCAGTCGCAAGCCATTATAGCCGACCGCTACAATATATGCTTGGATGATGTGAAAGATTATATACGAGAGATATTTTCAAAAGAAATTAATCCCATGTTGAAATATAATATAGATTTGAAAGGCAAGACCATTTTGGTCACAGGTGCTGCGGGGTTCATTGGCAGTAATTTGGTAAAGCGGTTGCTGAATGACTTTGATAAAATAAAAGTTATAGGTATAGACTCTATTACCGATTATTACGATGTCCGTCTCAAATACAAGCGACTGCAAGAAATCGAAAGTTTGTCTAAAGAATGGACCTTCATCAAAGGTAGCATTGCTGTCAAACCCCTTATTGAGGAGGTATTTATAGAGAACAAGATAGATATTGTAGTCAACCTTGCTGCCCAGGCAGGCGTGCGCTACAGCATCACCAATCCTGATAGTTATATCGAGAGCAACTTGATAGGCTTCTACAACATATTGGAGGCTTGTCGTCATCATGCGGTGGAGCATTTGGTCTATGCCAGCAGTTCTTCCGTCTATGGCAGTAATAAGAAGATACCTTATTCCACTGATGACAAGGTAGATAATCCCGTCAGCCTCTATGCTGCTACCAAGAAGAGTAATGAGCTGATGGCCCATGCCTACTCAAAACTCTATAACATTCCTAGTACAGGCCTGCGCTTTTTCACAGTCTATGGTCCTGCTGGCCGCCCTGACATGGCCTACTTCGGTTTTACAGACAAATTGGTGAAAGGAGAAACGATAAAGATATTCAACTACGGAAATAGTAAGCGAGATTTTACCTATATAGATGATATTGTAGAAGGCATTGTCAGAGTCATGCAGCACGCTCCCGAAAAACGAACAGGCGAAGACGGCCTACCCGTTCCTCCCTATATCATATATAATATAGGCAACAACCAGCCCGAGAATCTCTTGGATTTCGTCACCATCTTGCAAGAAGAATTGGTTCGTGCCGGAGTGCTTCCCGAAGATTATGACTTCGAGGTTCATAAGAAACTTGTTCCCATGCAAGCGGGCGATGTGCCTGTCACCTACGCAGAAACCACACCCTTGGAACGAGACTTTGGTTTCAGGCCCTCCACTCCATTAAGAGAAGGTTTGCGGAAGTTTGCTGAATGGTACAAGGTAAAATAGAAAGTGATTTTTACTGATATTTCAGAGCAGATATACTTCTTCGGCAAAGTAAGTACTACTTCTCGGGTAAAGTAAGTATATCTTCTCTGAAAAAAGGAGCTTTTCAAGCTTCGCTCGGCTTTGCCGCTAGTCCAAGAAGATTAAAAAGGTTTTAACAAAAATGGAAATAATAAGGACAAACATCGACGGTGTGCTCATTATTAAGCCACGCATTTTTAAAGATGAGAGAGGTTACTTTTTCGAGAGTTTCTCTCGGAGAGAATTTGATGAGAAAATTACACCTATACTTGGGCATAGTATAAACTTTGTGCAGGACAATGAATCCATGTCATCATACGGTGTGATGCGTGGACTACATTATCAGAGAATGCCTTATACCCAGAGCAAACTCGTTCGCTGCGTAAAGGGTGCAGTGCTTGATGTAGCTGTGGACATTCGTAAGGGTTCTCCGACATTCGGACAACACGTAGCCGTGGAGCTGACTGAGGATAATCATTGCCAGTTTTTCGTGCCGAGAGGATTTGCACATGGCTTTGCCGTACTGTCAAAAACTGCAGTATTCCAATACAAGTGTGATAACTTCTATTATCCTATGGCAGACGGTGGTATCAACATAAAGGACGAATCACTTGGTATTGATTGGCGCATACCTGTAGAGAAAGCCATTCTCAGCGAAAAGGACTTGAAGCACAAATGTCTGAAAGACGCTATGCTTGATTTTGACATCAACGACAAACTGTACTAACATGAAGGGAATTGTATTGGCAGGTGGTAGCGGTACTCGTTTGTACCCGATTACCAAGGGCATTAGCAAACAGCTTATGCCCATCTATGACAAACCGATGGTGTATTACCCCATCAGCGTATTGATGTTAGCTGGAATAAGAGATATCTTGATTATCAGTACACCCTTTGACCTGCCGGGATTTAAAAGGCTTCTTGGAGACGGGTCTGATTATGGAGTACATTTTAAATATGCCGAACAAGCCTCGCCTGACGGTCTTGCCCAAGCCTTCACTATTGGTAGGGATTTCATCGGTTACGATTCCGCTTGCCTCGTCCTTGGCGACAATATTTTTCAAGGCAACGGTTTCACTGCAATGCTTCGTGAAGCAGTCCGCACGGCTGACGAAGAGAAGAAAGCTACAGTCTTCGGCTATTGGGTCGCCGACCCTGAACGCTACGGAGTCGCGGAGTTCGACAAGGACGGCAATTGTCTCAGTATCGAAGAGAAACCAGTAAAGCCAAAGAGCAACTATGCAGTTGTCGGACTTTACTTCTATCCTAACAAGGTGGTAGATGTTGCAGCCAACATCAAACCATCGGCACGTGGTGAATATGAGATTACCACAGTTAATCAGAAATTCCTTGAAGATGGAGAACTTAAGGTGCAGACTCTCGGGCGTGGTTTCGCTTGGCTCGACACTGGTACTCACGATTCGTTGTCTGAGGCATCTACATATATAGAGGTACTGGAAAAACGTCAAGGTCTGAAGGTAGGCTGTCTTGAAGGAATTGCCTATCGTCAAGGCTGGATAACGGAAGAGCGTATGCGAGAGTTGGCAAAACCGATGCTAAAGAACCAGTATGGTCAATACCTCTTGAAGGTAATAGACGAGGTAAAAGAATCAGGTCGTTAAAATCTTTGAGAAATGAATATACTTGTTACAGGAGCCAACGGCCAGTTGGGTAACGAAATGCGCCTTATAGCTAAGAGCTCTACAGATAGATTCCTTTTCACTGATGTGATAGAGCAAGATGGTGTTAAGACTACATATCTCGACGTTACCGATTTGGATGCTATTCGCAAAATTGTTGCTAACAATGCGATTGAGGTCATCGTGAATTGTGCAGCCTATACTAATGTAGATGCAGCAGAAAGCAACGTAGAGCTTGCGGAAAAGCTCAACGCTACTGCACCTGAAAATTTGGCTGTAGCCATGAAGGAGGCGGATGGTCTGATTGTACATATCTCTACAGATTATGTGTTCGGCAAGGAACCTTATAATACTCCATGCAAAGAGAGTCAACAAGGTACACCAACAGGTGTTTATGGCATGACGAAATTACATGGAGAGCAAAAAATCATTGCATCAAGATGTAAGCATGTTATCATCCGCACGGCATGGTTGTACAGTGAATTTGGCAAGAATTTTGTCAAGGCCATGTTGAATCTTACCACTACAAAGCCACAGTTGAAGGTGGTGTTCGACCAGTGCGGTACACCAACTTACGCATACGATCTCGCCGAGGTAATAATGGTGATATTGTCTCAATATAAGTCACAGACTCAGAATCGGTCAATGTTTGGTGTTTACCATTTCAGCAACGAGGGAGTTTGCTCGTGGTACGACTTTGCAAAGATGATAGCTGAGTATGCCGGTAATAACGACTGCGACATTCAGGCTTGTCATAGTAACGAGTTCCCTTCAAGGGTTATCCGTCCTGCATACAGTGTCTTGGACAAGACAAAGATAAAGGCAACCTTTGGTATCAAGATACCTTATTGGACAGACTCCTTGAAAGTTTGTCTTGAAAGAATGAATAAATTTAACGAATTATGGAATTCAAAAGGAATATAGTTATCACTGGTGGTGCGGGCTTCATTGGCTCGCATGTAGTCAGACTGTTCGTGAATAAATACCCTGGGTATAAAATCATCAACTTGGACAAGTTGACTTATGCCGGCAATCTGGCCAACCTGAAGGACATCGAGGACAAGCCCAACTACAAGTTCGTGAAGATGGACATCTGCAACTTCGATGCTTTCTACAAGCTGATGCGGGACGAGCAGATTGACGGTATCATCCACTTAGCTGCCGAAAGCCATGTAGATCGAAGCATCAAGGATCCCTTCACCTTTGCTCGCACCAACGTGATGGGTACGTTGAGCCTTTTGCAAGCAGCCAAGCTCTATTGGGAGAGTCTTCCGGAGAAGTATGAGGGCAAGCGTTTCTACCACATATCAACCGACGAAGTATATGGAGCACTTGCGATGAACCATCCAGAAGGTATCGAACCTCCCTTCACCACCAAAGCTTCTTCAGGCAAGCACCACTTGGCATACGGAGATGATTTCTTCTATGAGACCACGAAATACAATCCGCATTCTCCCTATTCGGCATCCAAAGCAAGCTCCGACCACTTTGTACGTGCGTTTCACGATACATACGGTATGCCAATCATCGTGACCAACTGCTCAAACAATTATGGCCCTTATCAGTTCCCAGAGAAACTAATTCCCTTGTTCATCAACAATATTCGTCATCGCAAGCCTCTCCCCGTCTATGGCAAGGGTGAGAATGTTCGTGATTGGCTCTTTGTGGAGGATCATGCCCGTGCTATCGATTTGATTTTCCATAAGGGAACAATTGCGGAGACCTATAACATCGGTGGCTTCAACGAGTGGAAGAACATCGATATCATCCACACCATCATCAAGACTGTCGATAAACTCCTCGGAAGAATACCATCCGAACTTCAGAACCTCAGAACCTCAGAACTTCCAGACTCGGCTTGTCCGGATGTGGATCTGATTACATATGTAACCGACCGCTTGGGGCATGATGCACGTTATGCAATTGACTCGACAAAGTTGCAGAAGGAACTCGGTTGGGAGCCATCTTTGCAGTTTGAGGAGGGCATTGAGAAGACGGTTTTGTGGTATCTCGAAAACGAAGCATGGATGGATAATATCACTTTGGGTGAGTACGAGAAGTATTACGAAGATATGCATAAAGGAAGTTAAATATCGTTGATCGGTTTATCTTTGTTAAAAAGTTGTAATATGATAAATTTTAGATACTTGATAATTCGAATTCTTTCAAAGATACATACATTAATTTTATCCAATTCTTATAATTTTATAGGTATTTTGAACTCAGATAAGGAAAAATACAAAAAGGTTTTGACAAAACGGAGGTTTTATGATACAATAGATTAGGAATTCTGTTTTGTGCAGATGAATATAATTTGAAAGGTATACTGAAATGAGCAACATCAATTTTGAAGCCGCACTTAAATACATCGACCTCGGCAGCTATGACAAGGCTGTTGAAAAGCTGAAACTCGCCATTGATGAAGAAAGCAGCAAAGACAATGATACCCGTGCAACAGAATATCACTGCGTCCTCGGCGAGCTTTACGCACAGCTCGGCAAGGAAGATGAGGCGCGTGAAGAATTCACACAGGTTATCCAATTTGCCGACGAAAACAGCACGCTCGATACTCAGCGTTCAATCGCTCAGACTTATATCAACGCCTTTGAGGGTCTCCTTCCTCCTATCCCTTCAGCAAACACTGAGCCTGCAAATCGTCCCGGAGATGTCCCGCTTGTTCCCAAGCCCGTACAGAACAAGGGCTTCATCAGCAGGCAGATGAACAAGAAGCACAGATGACCTCCGGCTGAAAGGCAGTAAAATGGAAAGACGCGACAAGACTAACTACTACCTGGACATATCCCAGACTGTCGCAGAGAGGGGGACCTGTCTGCGGCGGAATTTCGGCGCTATCCTCGTGAAAAACGACGAGATAATCGCCACCGGCTACAACGGAGCCCCGCGCGGGCGGAAAAACTGCTCGGATATAGGCGAATGCATGCGCGAAAAGCTCGGCGTACCGAAGGGTCAGCGCTATGAGCTGTGCAGAAGCGTCCATGCGGAGGCAAACTGCATCATCAGCGCTTCAAGGCATGATATGATAGGTTCCGCGCTGTACCTCGCCTGTCTTGACGCAAAGACCGGTCAGCTTTACGGCGATGTAGAGCCGTGCTCCATGTGCAAGCGCCAGATAATCAACGCAGGTATCGAAACTGTTTATATCCGGGTCACATCGTCTGATTACAGGGTTATCCACGTCAGCGACTGGGTGGCTAACGATGAGAGCCTCACCGGCAGCGAGGGCTACTGATGGAGCTTACAAATATCGGAGTAATAAAGGATCTTTTCGAGCGGCACGGTTTTTCGTTCACGAAATCCCTTGGTCAGAACTTCCTGGTAAATCCTGCGGTTCTGTTCCTCTGCCTCCAGCTGGTTTCTTTTTGCCATGGCCGCGCCGATATCATAAGTCTCCAAAAAGATTTTCTTCATATCACCAGCATAAGGGCTGTCCACTTCGTTTAAAACAGCCAGGCCCTCATCCACCTTCTGGATCAGCGCCAGGATCTCTTCCTTGATGGACTTCATGGTAGTGGAAGCCAAGGCATATCTTGGCTGCATCACACGTTCAAACGGAAGATACTTGCCAATGTCATGGATGTTATCCTCATAGAACTCCCTGACCTTGGCGGTCTTCTCCTCACGCAGGCGTTCCTCGTAGCCTTTGATCTGACCGTCAATGTTATTGATAGCCTTTTTAATGTTAGAGGCTGCTTTCTGGATCATGCCTGTGAGTTCCTGGACTTCTTTTCCGAACTGCTCATCCGGCTCCAGGAGCTTCTTACGGATACGGGTACGTTCCTTCTTTAATGCATCTGATACCTTATTCAGTTTGGCCCTGTCTTCCTTGGCCTTTTTGATCATGTCATCTGTATAAACAGAATTGGCATAGCTTTCTATTGCTGCTGCGATCT
>ENA-OURQ01002842-OURQ01002842.1-human-gut-metagenome-genome-assembly--contig:-NODE-2842-length-12335-cov-10.016124_pt1 | contig 12335 bp, 10 predicted proteins | sample MGYA00242105_ERZ508999 | MGnify/ENA primary metagenome ERZ508999 (study PRJEB26280, sample SAMEA2338771) | human gut metagenome | biome: human gut; feature: human-associated habitat; material: faeces...
AGGGGCAGGTTACTTACCCTATTTACATAGGACGGCTGGGCTACCTACCAGCTCTAGTACATTTTTAATGTACATTGCGTTTTTATCTTTGTATTTATAATCAAGCCACATGGCACGATTAACTTAATTCGGTAAATACCGCTTATAAAATACATTCATTTCACATAGGCACAGTATACCACATTTCCTGTGTCTATGCGATAACATTTACTGCTTCTTCCGATATGAACTCATCCTCTCCACAGTAACCTCCGGATAAAAGTAAGTAAGAATCGTTGCTTTCGGAACTCCTGCAGCTAATGCTTTCTTCACTTCCTCTTTCTGCTCCGGTGTATATGACCAGTGCAGCATTCTGTTTGTAATGGTATCCTCCCACTTAGGCTTTTCCCTCTCAGGATTCCTTGCAGGCTTAGTACCAGTATTTCCATTAGTAGCACTGGCACTTTCTGCAGCATCTGACTTCTGCGACTCATCAACATACTCAAGCTCATTTGCCTGCTCCCTGTCAATCTTTGCTTTCTGCTCTGCTTCATCCTGCATGGAGAATCTTCTGCTTAATTCCGCATCACCAAGCATCATAAACTGCTCATAGGTAAGAGAATCTATATACACATTCTCGCCCTTATCCTTCAGCTTTTCATAATACTTAACTGCCTTGTCTGAAAGAATCTCAAATGGCGGACCGATAAGATTATCTGCTCCTCTTATCTGATGAACATAAGGCTCTCCCTTGCCATCTGCTGTCTGGTTAAACATCGGATGATTGAATGGTATAAACTTATTGTCCATGATTGGATCAAAGCCACGGATAAAGATAATGCACTTCTTGTTATCCAGCTTTCTGACTTCATCGGGTGTAAACAGTTCTCTTCCTAACACATCATAATTCCTTGAAGAGCTTCCCTGTCTGCCCTTTGTCTCTCCACTTGACTTCTTATCAATCGTACCTTTTCCAAGCAGCTCCGACACATACTTATGCGTACTCTGCTCATTGCCACCAAGGTAGATGAAAGTATCACAGTTGCCGGGAATTGTCTCCCAGGTATCTTTGAAAAGTGCCTTTAACTGGGCAAAGTTCTGAATGATGATAATACTTGAAATCTCACGGCTTCGCATTGTCGATAACAGCGAACAGAAGTCATCTGGCAATGCGACATTCGCAAATTCATCTAACATAAATGTCACATGGATTGGCAGTCTGCCTCCGCAGTTAAAGTCTGCCTGATAGTACAATTCCTGAAACAAGTGATGTCGAAGCCAATATTTTGTTGGTGGATATTTTCTCTTTCATTGCATAAATTTCTCCTTCAACTTCCGATTTTGTAAAACACATCCGTTTCATATAGACACTTCATCCCACAATTACCGTACATATACAATATATATACTGCTGCTTTCATGATGGTGTCTTTACTTGAAGTCCCTTTTGTTCATCTTCTTCCCACTCCATGATCAATGTTGTCCACCCCACCTGACATACTCACATATTATACCACAAGCAAAACTTTTATCTCGATAATGAAATCATTTTCCTTTATTCTTGCACTTATATCTCCATTCATACGCTCCACAAGCTCTTTTGCAATAGATAAACCAAGTCCGGTTGAGGCTCTGCCTCTTGCCACATCTGCTTTATAAAAACGCTCAAACACATGGCTTAAGTCAATATTTTCAGGATGTTCCGCATAATTGCTGATTTTAAGCAAGGCGTAATTATCCTCACGGGTAAGCTTGATACTTATATTCTTTTTCCCATGATCAAGACCATTTTTTATGACATTCTGTATAACTCTCCTTAAACCCTGCTTATTACCTGATATATACAGCATTTCCTCAGTAATACTAATATCCGGGCAGATGCCCTGCTTCTTCCATTCATCATAATAAGAAAATACAGCTTCTTTTAATATTCTGTTCATACAACAATCCGTAAGCTCCAGCTTATATGAATCATTTTTCAGCTTAGTGAATGTAAAAAGCTCCTCCAGCATTTCATTAAGGCTGTTAAGCCTTTCTCTGATTATATCAAGATATCTCCTCTGGTCATCTATATTGTCACATTCCTCTATAAGCTGGAAATACCCATCCAGCGATGTAAGCGGTGTCCTTATATCGTGTGAAAGATTAGTATATGTATCTGCAATCAGCTCTTCTTTTTTTCTGTACTCATTTCTTTCTTTTTTACGCAGGTCAAGAAGCTCATTCAATTTATCTGAAAGCTCACCTATTCCCCCCATATCTATTTCACGTTGAATCAGCTTGTTACTATCGTGTTCCATAAGAAACGACAACTGGCGGCAGATGTCCTTAATCTGCCGCTGGTATTTCCACATAATAAATGCCTGTATAATAATTATTACTGCTAATATTCCAATAATAATCCTCATCCTCTAAATATCCCTTTTCTGAAAAATATAACTACTTAATGACAGCATTATAATAATAAATATAACTGCCACACACATTGAACTAACAACATCATCCCTGCCTGCATTCATAGGAAGCATTGCCATCCTTCCAGTTACTGTATACTTATAGATACTGAAGTTATGAAGTCCCTTTCTGTTAACTACATAATCTATAAAGGCATACACAATGCTCATTATATTCATGGTAAGACATACCGACAAGGTCATGCTTATGACATTGTTCTTAATTATAACTGCTATTGCCATACATATTAACACAAATGCATAATGAAGCGTAAGTTCCGTTAAGAAATAAGGTATTATCTCCTTCCAGTTACCCCACACCACACATTTAAACGCAAGCATATTCGCTGCTGCCTGGAATATAAATATCCCTGCAAAGGTAATTGCTGTAAATAAGGCAAGAGCAACTGCCCTTGAAACAATAAGCATACCCCTTTGTGACACCTGTCCACCAATATTCTTAATATAACCGCTCTTAATATCTGCTGTTGCAAACATAACCGCAAATATTACAAGAAAAAGTGCATAAAACTTTCCCTGTGCATTAGAAAAGAAAACATCCATTACCGTAACCTTCTTCCCTGGCTCCGTAGGTAATTCCACACTCATACCAATATTGACATTATCTGTATTCTGCTGCGAAAGCTGTTCCTTGTTGCTGTCATCTGCCTGTTGTTGCTCCCATTCCTTATTAACTGCATCATAATCTATTTTTGAAAGAAATGAGGTAAGCAGTGCTGATGCCAGCAATATAATCCATATTACATACATACTCTTTGTACGAAACATTCTGTATACATCCATCTTTATCATATTAAGCACGATTGTCACCCCCTGTAAGCCTTAAGAAATAATTCTCAAGTTCTTCACTTGTAATAGATATTCCTTTAACTGGAATTCCCGCCTTTGCAAGCTCCATGTTCAGCCTGGCACTTTCTCCCAGTCTTTCAAATATATGAATATGTTCTTTATCTATAACCTGATAGCTGCTAAAGCCCATATCATCAAGCACAGGAATAGCCTGTTTAGGATTATCAAGTGTAAGCTCTATGCGCTCACTGCATTTTTTCATAAGCTCTTCTCTTGTAAGCTCCTGCACAAGGCATCCATTATGAATAATGCCATAATCTGTAGCAATCTTTGATAATTCCTCCAGGATATGACTTGAAATACATATTGTCATACCTCGCTCCTTAGCAAGCTTCTGGATGGTTTCACGCACCTCCACTATTCCCTGCGGATCAAGTCCGTTAATCGGCTCATCAAGAATAAGCAGGTCAGGCTCACCTACAAGTGCAAGAGCAATTCCTAAGCGCTGCTTCATTCCAAGCGAATAATGCTTTGTTTTCTTTTCTCCAACAGTATCAAGGCCCACTGTTTTTAACAGCTCTTCTATATATCCTTTTTTCTTAATCCCCGTAAGCTTACATTTAATGTTCAGATTGTCATATGCCGACATATTACCATAAAGTCCGGGAGCTTCTATAAGACACCCTACTCTTGAACGTACCTTTTGTAAGTCCTTTCCCTTATACCCAAACATTTCTATTTCGCCATAAGACGGTGTTGACAGTCCACTAATCATCTTAAGACAGGTCGTTTTACCGGCTCCGTTTCTTCCAATAAAGCCATATATCGCACCCTTTTTAATGTGCATATTTACATCATCAACCGCCCTGTGTCTGCCATACTGCTTAGTCAGATTCATTGTCTGCAATAATAATTCACTCAAAGCTTTTTCCTCCTTTTCTTAACTGCTCTTATCATAAAAAATAAATCCTAATCAATCGCAAATAAATAGTAAAAAAAGAGTAAATTATTCATGCAGCCGATATCCAATCCCCCATATTGTTTCTATATATTCATCAGGTGTAACGTTTTTTATTTTCTTCCTGATATTGCTTATATGCACATCCAGGGTCTTTGTTTCACCCATATATGGCTCATCCCACGCATATTCAAATATATCCTCCTTGCTAAACACCTGCTTCGGGTTTTTAAGCAGCAATTCCAGTATTGCAAATTCCTGTTTTGTAATCTTAGGAAGCACCCTGCCACCGATACTTACCTCAAAGGTAGAGCGTGTAAGCACCATATCCCTGAACTCAAGCCTTCCGCTGCCTTGTCCTTCCTGTATACCATCCTTTATTATCACTTCCGTTTCTGCTTCTGTTTCTGCTTCTGCTTCACTTTTTGTTTCTGCCTCTATATGACGAAGCTGCACCTGAATACGTGCCAATACCTCTCTAATCTCAAAGGGCTTTGTTATATAATCATCTGCTCCGTCTGTCAGCACTCCGATTTTATCATCCATACTATCCTTTGCAGTCAGCACAATCACCGGAAGCCTTCCCTGTTTTCTTATCTCTTTTAAAACCTCTTCACCACTTGCACCAGGCAGCATTAAGTCAAGCAGTACAAGCGTATAAGCCTTTTCTTTTATATCCAGAAGCAGCTTTGCCTCTGTTCCTGAAAATGCCTGTTCGCATGTATAACCTGCCTTCCTAAGTACCTCACAAAGAAGGTTATTAATATTTATATCATCCTCTACAATTAATATATTAGGCATAATTTTTACTCCTGTATTTTATAATGTAAAATAGTCATCTACTTTATGAGAAATGGCATTAAATAAAATGGTTTCAGCATTAAATTTTCTTCTTTTCCAACATCTTTTTGTGATATTAAATATATCTTACTTACATTCTTTGAAAATTTTTTATAAAACTGTTTTATAGATTCGTGCTTTCCTGCCCCTGATGACTTAATTTCAAAGGCATTTACTTTACTTCCCTCAGAAATCAGAAAGTCAACCTCATAATAATGTGTGCTTTTGTCTTTTTCCCAAGTGTGATAATAAAGTTCCCTTCCCGCTGCTGTAATCATCTGTGCAATAAGATTCTCATATAAATAGCCCAGATTAGCTGGCAGCTTATCAGAAAGCAGCTTCGCATATACATTATTTTCTGTGACTGGACGGTCTATAAACATTAATGTAATAAATAATCCAGTATCCGACAGATACAATTTATAACTGTCAAAGTCCTTTGTATCTGTCAGGCTTACCCTTGGATCAGTTGAATTATAACAAGGTAAGACAGTCTTTGAATCAATCAGCTCATACAATAATTCTTCTGTTTTTGAATTATTCTTCTTTCCTATTGCCGCAGTAATCCTGTATTTTTTTGAATCCTTTGCAAGTTGTGCCGGAATTGAGTGATATAACGCAGAGATTCTTCCAGAACCATCAATCTTTTTAAAATCTTCTTCATACAATGATATAATCTGTCTTTTGACCATATCAATTTCAGAGAAATTCTTACCCTCTATATAAGCTTCAACTGCCTGAGGCATACCACCTACTGCCATATATATTCTTAAATCTCTCATCAGTTTACGATTAGTTGGCTGTCCAATAGCCTTACCTGTATTGTATATCTGACAAAGAAGTTCATAGTTTCCCCCCGTTGCATCACAGAACTCCTGATAATCCATTGGATACACCTGTATTTTCATTTCCTCCGATGGAATTAAAATATCCTTTACATTTTTCTTTATGGATATTAGTGAACCAGTTTCCAGATAACTGTATCTTCCATCTGCAACAAGATGTTTTATTGCCTGTCTTGCTTTCGGGAATAGCTGGACTTCATCAAATATAATCAGCGATTTATGCTCATATAATGTTATACCTGTTTCCGCCTGCAATCTTAAAAAAAATATATTTAGATTTGCTATATCATCAAAACACTCCAATATATTAGCTGTTGCTTTTGAAAAATCAATAAGAATACACGAGTCATATTCATTTTCTCCAAAGCTTTGGGCGATTGTAGACTTACCAACTCGTCTCGCCCCCTCTAACAACACCGCATATTTATCCGAATACTTTTCCTTCCATTCTAACAATCTACTATATACTTTTCTTTTAAAATTCATAGTCTTCCCCTTTCAGAACTATACTATATCATTGTCATTATTCTTTACCGTGCTAAAAGCACCCCTGATTTCTTTATATAATACATATTATAATGTAACTTTCTTCAATATTATTATCTCTTATTTTGACCGTTTCTTCAAGATTATTTTCACTCATTTCGCCCATTTATTCAAAGTTGTTTTGGCGTATTTTGTCCGTTTCTTCAAGATTATTTTTGCTCATTATGACCGTTTCTTCAAAAATATTTTCACTCATTTTGTCCATTTCTTCAAGCTTTTACTTTATTTATAAACATAAAAAACAGCACGACTATTCCCTTTATCCAGAAATAAATCGTGCCGTCTTATTTTTTATCTTATCTGTGTTATAATCCTAATTATTCTCTGCCCTCGCCATCGCAATCTGCTCCGGTGTTATAGGCAGCTCATAGAACCTCTTTCCTGCTGCGTGGCTTAGCGCATCTGTCACAGCCGGAAGTGGCGTGTTAATTACAACCTCTCCTATTGACTTAGCACCAAATGGCCCAGCATTCTCAAAGCTGCTTTCAAACTCAACATTAATATGTCCAATATCCATCCTTGATGGTATCTTATATTGCAGGAATGAGTTCTCATAAAGCTTTCCCTTATCAGAATATGTGATATTTTCAGACATTGCCATACCAATTCCCTGAAGGATTCCGCCTTCTGCCTGTACTCTTGCAAGATTAGGATTAACCGGTGTTCCACAGTCAACACATGCATCATATTCTACAACCCTGCTTTCGCCTGTAACAAGGTCAACTTCAACCTCAGCTGCACCTACCATAAATGGTGGTGGTGAAATAGGTGATGTATGTGTATTAGTAACAGAAAGTGCCATATCATTGCCACACATAGAAGCTGTTGCTATATCACAAAGACTTACTGATGCACCCTTGTGCTCTCCAGCCTCACAGCTTACACAGCTTCCGTCAAATGTAACCTCACTCTTATCACAGCCTATAAGCTTTGCTCCAAGACTTTCGATTCTGTTTCTTAGCTCTAAGGCACAGTTCTCAACAGCCTTTCCGGTAACATATGTTGTACTTGATGCATATGATCCTGAATCATAAGGTGATATATCAGTATCAGCACCGAATACACTTATGTCATCAGTACTGCACTCAAGCACCTCCGCAGCAATCTGTGCAAGTATTGTATCACAGCCTGTTCCCATATCAGCAGCACCGATATTCATTGTATACACACCCTCATCATTAAGCTTAAGTGTGGCACTTCCCACATCCACACCTGATATACCAGAGCCCTGCATAGCCATACCCATTCCGACAAAACGTGCCTTCGTATCAGATATCTTTCTCATAGGATACTTCTCATCCCATTTAATCATCTCTTTAACCTTTGCTAAGCATCTGTCAAGCGCACAGCTTGTATTTACCTGACCATAGTAAGCAGGCATTACATCGCCCTCCTTAACTATGTTTTTAAATCTTATTTCAAAAGGATCCATATGCAGCTTATCAGCAAGCTCATTTACAGCAGATTCAACGGCAAAAAGCCCCTGTGTGGCACCATAACCTCTGTACGCTCCTGCTGACATAACATTCGTGTATACAACATCACTTACAAAACGGAATGCCTCTGCCTTTCCATATAACGGTATTGACTTGTGTCCTGAAAGACCTACTGTCGTTGGTCCATGCTCCCCATAAGCTCCTGTGTTAGACAGAGTATATAAATCTATTCCTTTTACGATACCATCCTTAGTTGCACCGAGCCTTACATGCATCTGCATCTCATGTCTTGGAGATGAAGCTGATAATGACTCTTCCCTTGAGAATATAATCATAGCTGGCTTCTTAGTCTTCCATGTGACAAATGCCGGATATATTTCTGAAACTGAGGTCTGCTTTGCGCCAAAACCACCACCTATTCTAGGCTTTGTAACACGTATCTTTGATGGAGATATTCCAAGTGCGTGTGATATGATTCTTCTGCAATGAAATACTATCTGTGTAGAGCTTACAACATGAAGTCTTCCATAAGTATCGATTGTACAGAATGTCCTGAAGGTCTCCATCATACTCTGCTGGCATGCCTTTGTATGATATGTCCTGTCAATTACAATATCACAGCTCTCAAGCACCCTATCTATATCACCATTACTGCACTCATCATGTGCACATAGATTTCTTTTATTATCAGCTCCGACAGGACACATTGCTTCCCAGTTATCCTCCGGATGAACAAGTATCTCATTATCCTTTGCCTTTGTAAAGTCAAGCACTGGCTCAAGTACCTCATACTCTGCCTTAATAAGCTTCATTGCCTTATCAACACAGCGCTCATCCACTCCCGCAACAATCGCAACCGGATCACCTATGAATCTTACATGTTTATCAAGAATAAGCCTGTCATAAGGACTTGGCTCAGGATACGTCTGACCGGCACAGGTAAAACGCTTCATATTCTGGTCAACATCCTTATATGTATATATTGCCTCTATTCCGGGTACCTTCATTGCAATATCTGTATTAATGCTCTTAACATATGCGTTGGCATATGGTGAACGCAGAAGCTTTACAACAAGACAATCCTTTGGTGCAATATCATCTGTATATACTGGCTTTCCAAGAAGCAGCTCCATTGCATCCTTTTTTCTTACCGCTTTATTAACCGACTTCATTACTTCACCTCCTCTGCTATATTTTCTTTATTTTCCACACTGGCTTCCTTAGCCTTTTTTACCCTGAGGTAATCCAGAATTCCTCTTAACTGGCCTTCATACCCTGAACATCTGCACAGATTTCCTGAAAGAAACTCCTTTATCTCATCTTCATCAGGATAAGGATTCTCCCTAAAGAGTGCAATAGCATTCATAACAAAGCCCGGATTACAGAAGCCACACTGCTCTGCCCCCTGGTCAGCTATAAATGTAACGAATTCTGCGGCCTCCTCCTGTAAACCTTCAAGCGTTGTAACGCTGCATTTATCTGCTCTTACAGCAAGAACCGAACATGAAAGCACTGGTTTATCGTTAAGAAATACCGTACACAGTCCGCAGTTAGAAGTCTCACAGCCACATTTTACACTATAACAGCCATGCTCCCTCACGAAATCATAAAGAGTCATATCGCAGGCAACATCTGCCTTGACTGACTTTCCATTTAACTTAATATCTACTAACATATATTCTCCAATCCATACACTAATAAATCGATATATAAACAAATCTATATAAATAATACCTCAGCTATTAATAATCAATAACTAATTATTAATTATTTACAGCCCTTAATGCTCTCTTGGTAAGCTCTTCTGCCAGATGGCTTCTGTATTCAGCACTTCCACGCATATTACTCTCTGTAGAAACATTTTCCCTTACATATCTGGCGAAGCTCTCTATAGTCTCATCATTTACTACGCCCTTAAGAATACCTTCCTTATCTTCTACAACAACAGCTCTTCCCGGTCTTGCACCTATGCACATATTATATTCACCCGAACCGCTAAAGCCCACGCCAGCACAGGTAAGAACCGGAAGGTCTGTTTCTGTTATTCTTACTGCCTCATAAAACATCTTGACTGGCTTTTTCTTAACTATAATGCTTACAATAATATCCCTGTCATAGCTTTTTGCCGCATACTCCTTTAGGGAAACTATTCCACCCTTATGTAATTCAACGTATGAATCAAGTCCAATTAATAATGTAAGAACATCCGAAAATCCATATCTTCCATATATGCTTCCACCAACTGTTGCAAGATTTCTAAACTGCACGCCAACAATATGCCTTAGTGCTTCCTTAGCGCAGCCATTCGTATACTCATTAAACCCCTTATGGTTTTCCAACTGTCTTAGTGATGTCATACATCCAATCTTAAATTCTTCATCTGACTCTTCAATCTTATCGAGTCCTAGTCCTGACATGTCAATCGCGGTATTGATCCTGTTATCACCCATACGCATCCACATCATGCCGCCGACAATTCTGTTAGCCTTCTTCTGGTTAAGCTCGTAGGCCTCTTCAATACTTTCTACTTTCTTATAATTCTGTATATTAAGCATAAAAACTCCTCATTTTGATCATACTTATGCCAGAAATAAAAGTCCTGCTGTGCAGCTTTAAACAACCTTTAACCTTTTTCCTGACCGTTTCTTAATTACATCATAATGATGTCGGGGTCAAAAGCCCCCGACTTTGATACCTACGAATTGTTCCGTGCTACGCACTCCCACAATTCTCCCCAATATTCGCATATCGTGGGATTATATGCAAAAATGACTGCAATGGTATTATAACTTACACCATTGCAGTCTTTGCCGATACACCTTAAGACTATATCCATCCCTGTTATTCCTGCTTGTGAAACCCTTCTCTTGCTTTACTGTTTCACATTTTCACTTTTTCACCGCTACACCCCTACACTGTTTCACTTTTTCACTGTTTCACTATTTCACTGCTTTTTTATAATTATATACCAGTATTATTTCCATGATTAGAAATACTATGATAAACAGCAGTACACTCTTTAACCCATACCCATATGAATCAAACATCCTGTTTATATCCATCGCGGCTATTATTGACATTTTCTTTGCCAATCCTACACCAAGTACATATAAGACATGTGGAATGAGCATACACAGTGATATGATTACTGACACCTTATAACTAAATCTGTACGATACCATATATGCTATAACTGCTATAACTATCAGCCATAATAACCTGCATATATAATTAATGATAATATATGAACGTATACTTATATCAAACGGAAAATCTGCGAATTTCTGCAGACACAATATACTTTTATCAATCTGGTTATAGCTGTAGCAGCGTGTTATGTTATATATATTAATGCCAGCAGCAAGCCCCCATATAATAACCGCCAGCATAACAATCTTTGACAGCTTGATCCACCACAGCTTCTTTCTTTTTCCTGCTGTTCTTATATGCATATTCATTCCCTGCTGCCGCTCTGAGGCATAATCTCCTGCCGCTATCAGTATAATGATAACAACGGATATCAGATTCATTGTTTCATTGTTAGAATAAAGCCTGCTTCCAAATATATCATCATAATTATATGGATTAACTATAACCGTCTCTGCTTCACGGGACTCATTTATATTTTTAACATAATCATATTCCTTCTGCATTATGTCCACTGTACCAAGAAGCTTTTTGGCATTTTCCTTCTCATAAGAGCCATCTTCTTTACTGTCCTGCACTAGTACAGCCTCATCTCTTAATGCTTCAATATAATCACTGACCTCCTTATCTGCCTCATGCCCATCGAATTCCACATAAAAACTGTTAAGCTTATATGTCTTGTTATTACTGCCATAATCTATGCCCTTCATAATCTTAGCCGATGTAAACAGATATATCCCTGCCAGTATAAAAACAATCCCCTTCTGTACTATCATTGTTTTATAGATTTCCATAACATATAAAGGCATACCAGACACAAGCTTCTGATTAGACTGACTTATCTTTACCGCAGCAGCTTCTATGACACTCTTTTGTCTGATTGTATATTTTAATGAATAAGCAATCACATTTCCTGTCAGTCCTGCAGCAAGTAAAACAGCTGTAAGAATCCACGTTGTTGTACTTATATCTGTTATAAAGCCATCTCTTCCCCAGTTCTCATACATAAGATAAGAGCCTCCAGGAAATATAATATTGAATACATTAATATATTTAAGACTGTTAAATGTACTGTTATACTGTATTCTGCCATACAGCATATATTCACATAAAAGCACCGCTATAAGCAGCGTAACTGCTATCTTATAATTATTCACAAGATTTATCATAAGATATATCAAAAGACTTATGGCAGTCATGGCGCAGGCATATACTAATACATATATAACAAAAACCCGATTTACACTAACAGCATAAGGAAACATACTAAACATTTTCGAATTCTGTATACAGCAAGTTCCATCAACACCATATATCTTTG
>ENA-OURQ01002844-OURQ01002844.1-human-gut-metagenome-genome-assembly--contig:-NODE-2844-length-12330-cov-3.576701_pt1 | contig 12330 bp, 8 predicted proteins | sample MGYA00242105_ERZ508999 | MGnify/ENA primary metagenome ERZ508999 (study PRJEB26280, sample SAMEA2338771) | human gut metagenome | biome: human gut; feature: human-associated habitat; material: faeces...
CATTGTGAAATCGCGTCCGGGATAACGACCAACCAATTAAATAGTAAAACGGTGTTTCAATACCTATGCATTGAAACACCGTATTTTCTATAGTGATTTATGAATTATGAGAGAACCTCGTTCTTCAGCTCATCTCCATTGATATAAGCCTGCGCATTCTCCATAGTTGTCTCTGCAATGTTAGTGAGCGCTTCTTCTGTAAAGAATCCCTGATGGGAGGTCATGGTTACGTTCGGGAAGGAGAGAAGTCTCTGGATCAGGGAAGTCTGCATGATGCTCTCAGACAGATCTTCGAATACATAATCAGATTCCTCCTCATAAACATCCAGTCCAACCGCAAAGAACTTATGGTCGCGGATACCGGAAATCAGATCCTCCGTCTTGATAAGACCGCCACGGGAAGTGTTTACAAGGATAACTCCATCCTTCATCTGGGCAATTGTCTTTTCGTTGATAATATGCTTCGTCTCATCTGTAAGCGGGCAGTGCAGGCTGATCAGATCACTGGTAGCCAGCAACTCATCAAGAGAAACGTATTCCAGGAAGTCAAGATTCTTGTTTGGGAAAAGATCATATGCAATGACCCGCATTCCAAATCCCTTGCAGATTCTTGCCATAGCCTGACCAATTTTACCAGTACCGATAATACCGGCTGTTTTCTTGTAAAGGTTCACGCCCATAAGACCGCTTAAAGTAAAGTTGTTCTCACGGCATTTGATATAGGCCTTGTGAGTGTGACGGTTAGCTGTAAGAGCCAGCGCCATTGCGTGCTCTGCAACAGCCTCCGGAGAATACCCTGGAACACGCAGAACTTTTATGCCATATTTGTGAGCTGTCTTAAGATCCACATTATTGTAACCAGCGCAGCGCATAAGGATTAGTTTTACACCCTGCTGATGTAATTCTTCAATAACAGGAGCGCCAAGGTCTGCATTTACAAAAGCACAGATGGCTTCATAACCGTTTGCAAGAGAAGCGGTCTCCTCGTGGATATTTGCTTCAATAAATTTAATCTTAATATCTGGAAATTCAGGTAAAAGTTTTTCAAAAAACTGCTCGTCATAATTTTTGGTTCCGTAAAATAAAATTTTCATTATTTCTGGCTCCTTTCTTGTGGCAGCCGCTCTTTTGTCTGGGCTGTTCACCTTCGCTTTGTTTGTTTTAGTGTTCCTCAACTTACAGTGGGATTATACGTTATTTTTTTGAAGAAAAAAAGAGGAAAACGGAAAGTTTTTTAACTTCGTCGAAATCGTTAAAAGAATATCAATATAGAAATGAGATTAAAACGAATTTTAAAATTGCACAGAAATTAATACATGGTAAAATGTGCAATATGTATATTTTAAAAGAAAATATAAGCATATAATCTGGCAAAATATGACAGTTACACTAAACTAACATTGACTATTATTTAACATAAAATAAGAGGAATACACATCTAAAAAGGCAAAAAAACAGGAACCTAAATGGAAAAATGGTTACTTCTCACTCCGTTCACAGTAACGAAAAATGTTCTCATTTAAGTTCCTGCGGTTCAGATTATTCTCCTAACCGATACAGATCCTCATAAAATTCCGGATAAGAAATCTTCACACAATCTCCACCCTTAATAGAGAGCGGTCCATCACAGAGCAGTCCTGCAACAGCGAAAGACATAGCCACTCTGTGGTCCAGATAAGAATCAATCTCTGCGCCGTGAAGCGGCTTGCCTCCATGTATGATCATTCCGTCCTCTGTAGGTGTAATGTCCGCACCCATGCGGGAAAGGTTCTCGGCCATAACCAGAATACGATCAGATTCTTTTACCTTAAGTTCTTTTGCATCCTTGATCACGGTGGTTCCCTCTGCGAAAGCGGCCATAACTGCAATCATCGGAATCTCGTCGATAAGAGTCGGAATGATTTCTCCGCCTACTGTTGTACCGTGAAGAGAACTGGTGCGAACAAGAAGATCAGCGGTAGGCTCTCCTTCCATATTTACATTTAAGAGCGTAATGTCAGCCCCCATATCTTTGCACACACGAAGCAGTCCGTCTCTTGTGGGATTGATTCCTACATTCTTCAGAAGAATCTCACTGCCTGGCACCAGAAGTCCTGCAGCGATGAAATAAGCAGCAGAAGAAATATCCCCAGGTACTGTAATTTCTCTGGCAAAAAGAGATGGTTCCGGAGCAATGGAAGCGGTAGTTCCCTCAGAAGTTACCTGAGCTCCAAAATAGTTTAACATGATTTCTGTATGGTTCCTGGAAAGAACCGGTTCGGTGACGCTGGTAATTCCGTCAGAATACATTCCGGCCAGAAGTACACAGGATTTTACCTGAGCAGAAGCAACTGGGGAATCATAGTGAATGGCCTTCAGAGGATGACCTGTGATCCGAAGGGGAACACAGTTATTTCCCTTTATGCTTGTAATATCAGCACCCATGGAAAGGAGAGGCGTCATGATTCGTTTCATGGGACGGCTCTGGATGGAGTCGTCTCCGGTAAGCTCTGATACAAAATTCTGTCCTGCAAGAATACCGGAAATCAGGCGGGTAGTTGTGCCGCTGTTTCCAACATCCAGAATATCAGCAGGGACAGATAATCCGTGAAGTCCTTTTCCATGGACCAGAATTTCTCCATTGTTATTCTCAATATCAATGCCCATTTTGCGGAAACAGGAGATGGTGGAAAGGCAGTCTGCTCCTTCCAGAAAATGGGTGATCTTTGTGGTTCCTTTGGCAAGGGAACCGAACATGACGGCACGGTGGGAGATGGATTTGTCGCCTGGGACTGTAAGTTCTCCGTGGAGATTTGTAAGTTTTTTTATTTCCATAATAATCGTTCCTTAAATATAAAGTTTAATACAGCAAAAACGGGTATCGGCTATATTACTTATAAAGAATTAGACGAGTCAATATGGCGGTTACTTCATATTTGCTGTATTGATACAGAGTTTGTCTGAAAAATTAATTGTGATGTATCCAATAAACAACTGCCGGTGCGCAGGTTATCGCTCATAAACAATATAATTGCGCTTTTTCAAAAGTGCAATGGCCCGTTCCATAGCGTCTTCTTCATAAAATTCGATTTTCAGAACACCCTGCTCAAATTCACGGTTGTGGATAATTCCGATGTTCTTAATGCTGATCTTATCCATGGCAAGGATGGTGGCAATTGTAGCGATTCCGCCGGCTTCATCTGCAATATCCAGATAAAGCACATAAGCCTTGCGGATAGGACCATTATCCACAACATCAATGGAATCACGGTAATCCCTGGAGCTTGCAAACATCTGATAAATAGCATCTGCTTCCTTACCATCTGTAGCACAGTTGTCTACAGAACAGCGGATCTGGATCAGCATGCGGATGTAGTCGTCCAGAACATTGGAAATGTTCTCATGATTTTCCATGCAGATCTGCTGCCACATAACAGGAGAAGAGGAGGCAATCCTTGTGATGTCGCGGAAACCGCCTGCTGCGATGGTCTTCATGTATTCGGCATCGTTGTCCAAGGTTTTTACCAGATTTACAAGGGCGGAAGCAATAATATGGGGCAGATGGCTTACACCTGCTGTAATAAAATCATGCTCTTCAGCTGTAAGCACCATAGGGATAGCACCAAGAGAACTGATCAGCTCTGTAAAATCTGAAATATATTCCAGTCCCACTTCCCCGCCCGGAGTAAGAATATAGTATGCATTTTCCAGAATGCGCTCGTTGGAATGGTCAAAACCGGTTTTCTCAGAACCGGCCATAGGGTGACCGCCGATAAAGCAGTCTGTCATTCCCAGCTCATCCACCTTCTGATGGATGATTCCCTTTACACTTCCCACATCTGTGATAATGCAGCCTGGCTGGCGGATCTCTTTCAGATATGCAAGGCACTCCAGGTTGATCTCTACCGGAGCACATAAAAATACATAATCACAGGATCCAAAGCGTGGATCCTTCATTTCCTCACAGACACCATCTATAATGCCGGTGCTGATGGCGGAGGCAAGTGCTTCCTTACTGCGGTTATAGGCCAGAATGTGGTAATCCGGATGGTACTTCCGGATGGCCTTGGCGATAGAGCCGCCAATCAGACCGAGACCGATAAAACCGATTGTCTTCATAATATAATGTCGTTTCCTTTCCTTCGTTAAAGTGAAAAATTATCTTATGATATTGTACGAGATTCCTCGCAAATTGTCAATTCCTACAGAAATGACAAAATAATCTAAACTTTTTTGAAAAAAGACCGTCAAAATCCCAGAAAATACTTGAAATACTTCTGAATATTTAGTAAAATATGAACATATTAGACAAACAGGGAGGTATTACATATGGACGTTTTTAGAACTGACCGAATCAGAAATGTAGTGCTGTTAGGACACGGCGGTGCTGGAAAGACAACTCTGGCAGAAGCAATGGCATATCTTGCCGGCTTGACCAACCGTTTAGGCCGTGTAGAAGATGGCAACACAGTCAGTGATTATGATAAAGAAGAAATCAAACGACATTTCTCTATCACTACATCTCTGATTCCGGTCCCGTGGCAGAAGAACAAGGTAAACATTCTGGACACTCCCGGATATTTTGACTTCGTAGGAGAAGTTGAGGAAGCTGTCAGCGCTGCAGACGCAGCAATCATCGTAGTATCAGGTAAGGCAGGGGTACAGGTTGGTACCCAGAAGGCATGGAATCTCTGCGAGAAGTATAAACTTCCGCGAATGATTTTCGTTACCGATATGGACGTGGACGATGTAAGTTACCGTAAGGTAGTAGATCAGCTTACCGAGCTTTATGGCAAGAAGATTGCCCCGCTGCATTTCCCGATCCGTGAGGATGGCAAGTTCGTGGGATATGTTAACGTTGTGAAGCAGGCCGGAAGAAAATATATCGACAAGGGACAGAAGGAAGAGTGCGAGATTCCTTCTTATCTGGATGAGTACCTTGAGAAGTATCATGATATCCTGATGGAATCTGTAGCAGAGACCAGCGAGGAATTCATGGATCGTTATTTTGAGGGAGACGAGTTCTCCGTTACAGAAGTTTCCGCAGCACTTGCCGCCAATGTACAGGATGCAAGCATTGTTCCAGTATGCATGGGATCCCCGATCAATCTTCGCGGCGTATCCAACCTTCTGGACGACATCTGCGGATATTTCCCAAGCCCGGACAAACGTTCCTGCAACGGTATTTCCCAGAAAACCAACGAGATTTTTGAAGCAAATTACGATTTCGCTAAAGCAAAATCAGCATATGTATGGAAATCCATCGTGGATCCATTCCTTGGCAAGTATTCCCTGATCAAGGTTTGCTCCGGTGTTATCAAATCTGATGATACTCTTCTCAATGTTGAGAAAGGCACAGAAGAGCGCCTGAACAAATTATATGTTCTTCAGGGTTCCAAGCCCATCGAAGTTCCAGAGCTCCATGCAGGTGATATCGGTGCAATTGCCAAATTAGTAAGTGTTCAGACTGGGGACAGCCTTGCCACCAAGGCGAATCCGGTTCTTTATCCGAAAGCAATTCTTTCCACACCTTATACCTATAAGAGATTTAAGGCTGTGAACAAGGGCGATGAGGATAAGATTTCCCAGGCTCTTGCCAAGATCATGAGCGAAGACAGGACTGTTCGTGTTGAGAATGATGGTGCTAACCGTCAGAGCCTGATCTATGGTATGGGCGACCAGCATCTTGATGTTATTGTCAGCATGCTGAAAGAGCGCTATAAAGTCGATGTAGAGCTTTCCAAACCGAAGGTTCCTTTCCGTGAGACCATCCGCAAGAATTCTGACGTAGAAGGCAAACATAAGAAACAGTCCGGCGGACATGGACAGTATGGACATGTTAAGATGCGTTTTGAGCCGTCTGGCGATATGGAGACTCCATACGTATTTGAGCAGGTTGTTGTTGGTGGTGCAGTTCCGAAGAACTACTTCCCGGCAGTTGAGAAGGGCCTTCAGGAATGCGTTCAGAAAGGACCTCTTGCAGCATATCCGGTAGTTGGTGTAAAGGCTACTCTTTATGATGGATCTTATCATCCGGTAGATTCCTCAGAGATGGCGTTTAAGATGGCTACTATCCTTGCATTCAAGAAAGGCTTCATGGATGCTTCTCCGGTACTGTTAGAGCCAATCGTTTCCATGAAGGTTACAGTTCCGGATAAATATACAGGTGACGTTATGGGCGATCTGAATAAACGTCGCGGCCGTGTTCTTGGAATGAATCCGGATCATAACGGAAATACCATTATTGAAGCTGACGTTCCTCTTCTTGAGATTTATGGATATTCCACAGATCTTCGTTCCATGACTGGCGGAAGTGGTGACTTCTCCTACGAGTTCGCCCGCTATGAGCAGGCTCCTGGAGATATCCAGCAGAAAGAGATTGAAGCACGGGCAAGTAAGGTTGACGCTGCTGATGAATAAGTAGTATAATGAGACGGAGAATTTCTTGAAGAAGTTCTCCGTCTTTTATGATGGAAGTTCATATGAGGAAAGAAGGAGGAATATTATGAACAGAAAAGTAATCAAAAAGATTATGTTGTTTTTACTTGCTTTTATGCTTGTATTTCCGGTTTATTCATTTGGAAAAGCAGAGGCAGTTCAGGCAGCAGCATTAAAAGCACCGAAGCTTTCCAAGGTGGTACGTGTAAATAAAAGTGTTAAAATCACCTGGAAAAAGAGTAAAGGCGCTTCCGGCTACTATGTTATGCGTAAGACAGAAAATAGTTCCTGGAAAAAAATCAAAACTGTGAAAGGCGGTTCCAAAACATCTTACACAGATAAAAAAGTGAAGAGTGGAACTACATACTACTACACAGTAAAAGCCTACAAAGGAAAGAAAGTAAGTTCCTATAACAAAAAAGGACTGAAAATCGTTTATGAGGTTCCAACCACAACGAAACCAGATACTACCGGCGGAAATGCCACGGCTACAGGTTCCACTGTTGCAAATACAGCTTCCGAATATACCATTGAAACGGATATGGTACTTTCCGGTTCCGGTTATCATGCGAAGCTGGTTGCCTGCACAGCGACCTCTGCAGTAAGCTTTGGTATCCAGTATGACAAGCATGCAAGAGCTCCTTATACAGGTAAGGCATGGTTCATGATCGAGAATGTAGCCCACAATGGTGCAGGCGGTCAGAACTATATCTGGGTTCAGGAAGCGGCCAGAGGTAAGACTTACCATGTAATGCTGGCTGTGAAAAAAGACGGAACCTGCAACTGCTACATCAACGGCAAACTTGTCAAAACAGTTAAAAACAGCAGTCTTGCAAACACAACTGTCTATCTTCGCGTAGAGGGTTCTGCAAGATTAAACGGAGATTCTGTAAATGCCACATTCAGCAATATTGAATTGAAGGCTGACGGCAAATATTATGCAGATAAGATCTGGGGTACACATGATTTCACAACCAATAAGGGAATCAAGGCAGATGCTTCCGGATATGCGGCTTCCAAGCGAGTAACGATCAAGGGAAAAGTAAAAGGACTGGCAAGTGGTCAGGACTGGGATAGTGCATACGAGCAGGTATCCGGAATCATTCAGTTTGTGAACTGATAGATTGAAATGTAACAGAATGCATAAATCCTTCATATATGGTGATGCCGCCGACAGGTGACACGTCCGTTTAGTAAAAGAAATAAAAACAGCATTCAGACAGAAGTATAAAAAATATATTCTGTCCGGATGCTGTTTTTCTTATAAAATAATAATCTTAGTATAGCATTTACAGGATCTTAGTTGTCCATTTACTGCAGTCCCACACCTGTGAAACCACATCCTGATAAAATTCCGGCTCATGGCAGATAAGAAGCACACTTCCACGATATTCCTTTAGTGCCTCCTTCAGAGCTTCTTTTGCATCCACATCCAGGTGGTTGGTAGGCTCGTCAAGAAGAAGGACATTTGTCTCTTTGTTTACCAGCTTGCAAAGTCGGACCTTGGCCTGCTCACCGCCGGAAAGCACACGGACCTGACTCTCAATATGCTTGGTGGTGAGACCGCATTTTGCAAGTGCGGAGCGTACTTCGTACTGGGTATAAGACGGGAATTCTGCCCAGATCTCATCAATACAGGTAGTTTTGTTGTCACCTTTTACTTCCTGCTCAAAATATCCGATCTGCAGATTGTCTCCTAATTCCCTGGTTCCCTTCAATGATGGGATCAGACCAAGAATACTTTTCAGAAGCGTGGTTTTTCCAATTCCGTTGGCACCTACAAGCGCGATTTTCTGGCCTCTTTCCATGGAAAGGGTGAGAGGGCGGGAAAGGGGCTCGTCATATCCGATCACAAGATCCTTTGTCTCGAAGATGTATTTGCCAGGGGTGCGTCCCTGTTTGAAGTGAAACTCCGGCTTTGGTTTCTCGGCAGCCAGTTCGATCACATCCATTTTGTCCAGCTTTTTCTGACGGGACATTGCCATGTTTCTGGTGGAAACCCGGGCCTTGTTTCTGGCAACGAAATCCTTCAGTTCGCTGATTTCCTGCTGCTGGCGGCGGTAAGCCGCCTCTAACTGAGCCTTTTTCACTTCATAGACTTCCTGGAAGTGGTCATAATCGCCTACATAACGGTTCAGCTCCTGATTTTCCATATGATAAACGATATTGATCACATCATTGAGAAACGGAATATCATGGGAAATAAGGATAAAAGCATTCTCATATTCCTGGAGATAGCGTTTCAGCCATGCAATGTGCTCTTCATCCAGATAGTTGGTGGGCTCATCCAGAAGAAGAATATCTGGTTTCTCCAGAAGCAGCTTGGCAAGGAGCACCTTGGTACGCTGTCCGCCGCTGAGATCTGTGACATCACGGTCAAGTCCAAGATCCAGAAGACCAAGTGCCCGGGCAACCTCTTCTACTTTGGAATCAATTACGTAGAAGTCGTGCATGGTCAGGGTATCCTGGATAGTTCCCAGTTCCTCCATAAGAGTTTCCATTTCTTCCGGGGAGGCTTCACCAAGGGAATCACAGATGGTATTCATTCGTTCTTCCAGTTCAAAAAGCCAGGAAAAAGCAGATTTCAGCACGTCGCGGATGGTCATGCCAGGAGCGAGGACAGAATGCTGGTCCAGATAACCTACGCGGACATTTTTTGCCCACTGAATCCTGCCCTCATCTGGCATCAGTTTGTCAGTTACAATATTGAAGAAGGTGGATTTTCCCTCTCCGTTGGCGCCTACCAGGCCAATATGTTCTCCTTTTAAAAGACGGAAGGAAACATCATGGAAAATGGCTCTGTCACCAAAGCCGTGGGTAAGGTGTTCAACATTTAAAATACTCATAGGTAACTCCTGTTCTTAAATCAGAGCGCGTTTGAAACAGGCTCCGGTGTATATAGATAGCAGCTTGCGGTTTGCAGAGCAGCCGTTTCGCAAATTCAGGGCTGCATGCAAAGAGGGAAAAACGGTTACAATCAGGATAGCTGCTGGATTCCTGCAATATCTGGTGAAGCCATCAGAGAATAGTTTGTATAATAAACTACAAATCCCGGTTTGGCTCCAGCCGGCTTCTTCACATTCTTTTTCTGGAGATAATCAATCTCTACCTTTGGTGCAGTGCGTCCCTTGGAATAAAAGGCTGCAAGATTTCCTGCTTCTTCAAAGGTGCGGTCCGGAAGTGTGCCGTCTTTTGTCTTTACCACAACATGGGAGCCCGGCATCTTTTTGGCATGGAACCACCAGTCATTTCCTGTGGCAAATTTAAAGGTTAGCTCATCATTCTGGTAGTTGTTTTTTCCTACATAAATATCGTAGCCATCGCTGGAAACATAGTGGAAGGGTTTGGATTTCACCTGCATCTTGGCACCTTTTTTGTTTCCGTAGTGGCGCTTCACATAGCCGTATTCCATCAACTCTTCCTTGATCTGGGAAAGGTCGCTCTCCTCTGCGGCAATGTCCAGGGCATTGGATATGGATTCCAGATGCTCGATCTCGCTTGTAGTATCTGCAATCTGAACCTCCAGAGCTTCCTGGGTACGTTTCAGCTTGCCGTAACGATCGAAATACTTCTTGGAATTCTCCTGGGGGGTCAGGGTAGGATCAAGAGGAATAGTGATTTCTTCTCCATTATAATAGTTCACAGCCTTAAAGGATTTGCAGCCTTCTTCCAGGCCGTAGCCGTAGGTGTTGATCAATTCGCCGTAAACCTTGTATTTGTCCTTTTTCTCAGTGTCTTTCATCTGCTTCTGCTGAAGGCTTAATTTTTTGCGGTTGCGGTCAAGGGCAGTCTGGACGATCTTTCGGAGATCCGCGGATTTCTGGCGGATACGGGTGATCACGTCGCGGGAAGCATAATAGGTTTCCAGCATCTCTGACACAGATTCAAAGGTCCGGGTGGTGAAGCCTTCTCCATATTGGGAAAAAGGAAGAACACCGTATTCAACCGGCTCGTCCCCTTTGAAAACAATAACCGGGGTAAATTCTTCCCCACGGATCTGCTCCATTAAACGGGTAAATTCTGTATAAAGCTGCTCTTTGGTATTCTCATCTAATGTCTGGACATCATCATTTCCATCAATGGAAGTGCGATAGCAAAGTTCCTGAGCCATTACAGGGCTGAAACCGGTAAGCGTCTGATAGAGAGCTTTGGAGACGGCATTGGATCTGCCGCAAACTTTCTCCATGAAATCCTCTCTGGAAATGGTAAGAGGATCCAGCTTGTCCTGAGTGTGGGGGATGAAATAAGGGCGTCCTGGCAGAACTTCACGTACAGAACTTACGTTGCAGGATACGTGCTTGATACTGTCCAGGATCATATTATTATCATCACAGAAGATAATGTTGCTGTGCTTTCCCATCAGTTCCATAATGAGAACCTTATGACACACATCACCAAGTTCGTTCAGGTGCTCCAGCTCAAATTCTACAACACGCTCCAGACCAGGCTGGCGGATCGCAGTGATCCTGGCGCTTCCGATGTGCTTGCGGAGAAGCATGCAAAAATTAGGTGCAGTCAAAGGGCTGATCCGGTTTTTGCCTGTAAAATAGATCAGAGGCAGGGAGGCGCTGGCGGAGAGAAGCAGACGCTTCTGACCATTTGCACCTTTTCCGGTGATCAGCAGTTCGTCACTTTCCGGCTGGGCGATTTTGTTAATGCGTCCCCCGGAGAGATTTTTATTTAATTCAGAAACCATTGCAGCAATGGTAATTCCGTCAAAAGCCATAAAAAACTCCTTTCTGCTGACAGGTTACTGCTCACTTCGTGACCAGTAACCGTGACATGCAGACTTTATTATAACAGCAAAAAAAGGATTTGACTAGGGTTTTAGAATGAACTATAATAAATCTGTATGCGTAGGCAACTGTGAACGGTAACCTGCGTAGAGTTATTGCCTGAATATCAGAGACGATTCTGTTATGAGGAATGGTACTCTTTTCAGACAGTATTCGGAATAAAAATACAGAAAGAGATTACTATGATAAAAAGTATGACCGGCTTTGGAAGAGCCGAGGTGATTACAAAAGAGCGGAAAATCACCGTTGAGTTAAAATCCGTCAATCACAGATATCTGGATCTGAGTATCAAAATGCCAAGGAAGCTGGTTTTCCTTGAGGGCGCGATCCGGAATCTCATGAAGACCTATATGCAGCGTGGTAAAGTGGATGTGTTTATCACATATGAGGACTACACCTTAAGCTGTGGCGCACTGAAATATAATAAGGAGCTTGCAGGAGAATATCTTGCATATATCCGTCAGATGGCAGAGGAATTTGGCCTTGAGAACGATGTGAAGGCAGGAGCTCTTTCCCGTTATCCGGACGTGCTGACTATGGAGGAGCAGTCTGTAGATGAGGACGCATTGTGGGCAGTTCTGGAAGCACCGCTTCGTGAGGCCTGCGAGAAATTTGCCCAGTCCCGTGCAAGAGAGGGAGAGAATCTGAAGAACGACCTGATTGCCAAGCTGGATGCTCTTGATGAGAAGGTAAGTCAGGTAGAAGCCCGCTCTCCGGAGGTTGTGGATTCTTACAGAGAGAAGCTGGAAGCCAAGGTTCATGAGCTTCTGGAGGATTCTCAGATCGAAGATTCCCGTATTGCAGCAGAAGTTGTCCTGTTCTCCGATAAGATCTGCAACGATGAGGAGACTGTTCGTCTCCACAGCCATATCCAGGGAATGAAGAAGATGCTGGAGGAGAAGGAAGGCATCGGACGCAAGCTTGATTTTATGGCACAGGAGATGAACCGTGAGGCAAATACCATTTTGTCGAAATCAAGTGATCTGATTATCTCCAATATAGCAATTGATCTGAAGACAGAGATTGAGAAGATCAGAGAACAGGTTCAGAATGTGGAGTAACCTAGTACATCGTTTTCGAAATAACTATACCACTCACTTGTCTGTGAATCCGATTG
>ENA-OURQ01002849-OURQ01002849.1-human-gut-metagenome-genome-assembly--contig:-NODE-2849-length-12322-cov-3.797832_pt1 | contig 12322 bp, 10 predicted proteins | sample MGYA00242105_ERZ508999 | MGnify/ENA primary metagenome ERZ508999 (study PRJEB26280, sample SAMEA2338771) | human gut metagenome | biome: human gut; feature: human-associated habitat; material: faeces...
CTGGGGCAGCTTTTCTATTGATGGGCGCGAGGAGGAATACCGTTGGAGCGCGCCTTATATGATGAGCCGTCAGGTGGTGGCAGTCAATCGGGACAGCGAGATTAAAACACTGGCGGATTTGGAGGGCAAGCGCATTGCGGTGCAGTCCACTACAAAGCCGGAGGCGCTTTTTCTTTCGCATACGGATGCAAGACTTCCTGTCCTGCGCGAGGTGTTTTCCATGCAGAATCGGGAATTGATTTATCCCTGTCTGAGCAAGGGCTATGCGGATGCGATTGCCGCGCATGAAACGGCAATTTTGCAGTGCATGTCCGATTATAAGCTGGATTATCGGATTCTGGAGGAGCCGCTGCTGACGGTCGGCTTGGGCGTGGCGTTTTCCAAGCAGGATGATCGCGGTCTGGAACAGAAGCTTTCCGAAACCTTTGAAGAAATGCGTGCGGATGGCACGATGGAGGAAATCATCGGGAGATATCTGGAAGAAAACGATATGGGGGTGATTGCGGATGTGGAATGAAGCCTCTGCAAAGCCCTGCACGCGTATCCTTTTTTTACAGCTTTTACTGGGTGTTTTGCTTTTGGGCGGCGTATTTTTGCTTGCCGTAAATGAGGATATCGCTGCTACACAGCGCACCATGGTGAATACGGTCAATTATGTGAAGGAGCAGTGTAACCGCTATAGCCGCATTGGGCTTGCGGATGAATCCAAGAGCCTGATGCGGATTGTGGAAAGCGCAAACCAGACGGCGCACCGATTGGAGGAAACCACAAGGCCTGTCAGTGCGGATTTTCTGCATACCTGTGTGAAGGACTGCTACGTTTCGGGGATTCTGCTTCTGGATGAAGCAGGAAATATTACTGCCGCAAGCGAAGCAGCGGATATGGCAGCTTTCGTGCATGAAAATCTGGATTCCGAAGCCCTGCTGAATACGGCGCGGTATCCAGAAAAACGCTATGCCGTACGGCTTTTCTGCCCTGAGGGGTGTTATCTGGATCTGGCGGCAGTGCAAAGACTGGATGCACCCGGCATTGTTGTTGCCTATTATCATACACCTCTGGATTATATCAATTCCTTCAGTCTTTCGATTTCTTCGCTTCTTTCGGGCTATGACCCTGCGGAAAACGGAACGATTGTGGTCAGCAGTGGGAATGAAATCATTGCTTCAAACGAGGAAAGCTTCATTGGTGGAAATACGGATACATCCGCGGTGCTTGAAGAAATCAGAGCCGCCTCCGTAAGCGACAGGCTTGTTTCTGCGAGGGAGAACGGCGTGCGCTATTTTGGGCTGATGGAGCATGGGCGGAATGTGTATGTTTATGCTTACCTGCCGCAACGCGCTGTTTTTCGCACCACGCCTGAAAATATGCTTTTCGCCATGGTGATTTATCTTGTTATTCTTGCGGCTATTCGTATGGTGCGCTGGAAAACGGCACAAAGCTATCGAGAAAAGCAGCTTGCCATCCAAAAGGAATATACAGAGCAGCTGCAGCTGAAAAATGAACAGCTTTATGCAGCGGTGGAGCAGGCAGATCGTGCCAATGCCGCAAAGACAAGCTTTCTTTCGCGCATGAGCCACGATATCCGCACGCCCTTAAACGGCATCATCGGTCTGCTGGAAATTGATGAAGCGCATGCGGAGGATCATGCCCTTATCCGCTCCAATCAGAAGAAAATGAAGGTTGCCGCCAAGCATCTGCTTTCTCTTATCAATGATATTTTGCAGATGAGCAAGCTGGAAAGCGGCGAGGTTATCCTTTCCCATGAAATCATTGATTTAAATCAACTGACGAGGGATATTCTGACCATTATGGAACAGCGTGCCGCGGAAGCAGGCATCACGCTGCGATATGAAGGAGGCTTCGCGTGCATGGAAATCAGCAGAGTTTATGGCAGTCCCCTCCATCTGCGGCAGATTTTCCTGAATATTTATGGCAACTGTATCAAATATAATAAAAGCTGCGGCAGGGTGGAAACGGCTGTCAGCTGTCTTGGCATTGCGGACGGAAGGGTTACCTATCGTTGGGTCATCCGTGATACGGGTATCGGCATGAGCAAGGAATTTTTGCAGCATATCTTCACGCCCTTCTCGCAGGAGCGCAGCGACAGCACCCGTCAGGGAACGGGGCTTGGCATGGCGATTGTGAAAAGCCTGATTGATGAAATGCAGGGAACGATTACGATTGAAAGCGAGGAGGGCGTAGGCTCTGTTTTCACCATCACGCTGCCCTTTGAAATTGCAGCAGCGCAGCCGCAGACAGAACAGCCTGCCCCTGCCAAGGCGGCGGATATCAGCGGTCTGCACCTGCTTCTGGTGGAGGATAATGCACTGAATGCGGAGATTGCCGCAGCACTTCTTGCTGATCGCGGTGTCAGCGTGGAGCTTGCGAGGGATGGCAGTGAGGCGGTGCGGATGTTCCGTGAAGCGCCTGCCGGCACCTACGCAGGCATAATTATGGATATTATGATGCCTGTGATGGATGGGCTGACCGCAACCAGAGCCATTCGCGCACTGGAACGTGCGGATGCAAAAACCATCCCCATCATTGCCATGACCGCCAATGCCTTTGAGGAGGATGCCCGAAAATGCCTCGATGCAGGGATGAATGTGCATTTGGCAAAGCCGCTCTGCATGGAGGAGTTGGTTGCCACTTTAGCGCGGCTATGCGCTTAAGTCGAAATTTTAACTGCGGAGGGGTTCGGGAACCCTGTTTTCAACTTATGTGTGCCGACACACGTCAAAGCAGCACTTTTTGATAGAAAGTATCTATTCTTTCATAGACACCTTCGATATGTCAAAAAAGTGCTGCTTTTTCTGTCTATTTTTATCCCGCTTTTAGCTGCTTTTTATACCCTGCAATGCGTAATCACGAACTGCTTAAATCTCTGTACCACAGGGGGGAGATATCTGTCCTTGAGGGTTGCCATATAGAAATTTCGCTCCCAATAGGGGTAGGAAATCTGGATGATTTTGACATTCAGCCGCAGCAGCTCCTCCATGTAAGGCACAACGGCAATGCCAAACCCCTGCGCTACCAGCCCTGCGATTACCTGATCCTCTTGAATCTCATAGGCAATATTCGGGCGTTTTCCGATTTTTTCAAACAGACGGTCAATGACGATGCGCAGACCCGATTTTTCCGCAAAATAAACATGCGGATAGGGCAGGGTTTCCGTCAGATCAACGGTGTAGCGGTTCGCCAGAGGGTGATTTCTCGGCACGATGAGGACTAAATCCTGCTTGGAAACAGGGATAAATTCAATGGTTTTCTCGTTTTCCAGCTGTGTGCAGAAAACCATGTCGTATTTTTCATCCTTCAGACCCTGCAAAAGCGGCTGTGTCACGTCTGTGTAGAACTTGAACTGGATGTGCTTGTCCCTCTGCTCCTGTAAAAAGCCGTTTGCCAGCTCCGGAATGAGCGAAAGCCCCAATGTACGCAGAAAGCCAAGCTCAATGCAGCCCTCCCCACGGGAGATATGCGCCATGGTTTCAATGCCTTTATCCAGAATTTCCAAGGATTTTTCCACATAGGAAAGGAACTGCATACCCTCCTTTGTCAGCGTGGAGGAGCGGTTTTTGCGCTCAAAAAGCACCACCCCAAGCTCCGCCTCCAGCTGTGCGATGGCATGGCTCAGACTTGGCTGTGCAATACACAGACGCTCCGCCGCTTTGCCGAAGTGCTTTGTTTCCGCCAGCGTGACAAAATAGCGCAGCTGATACAGATTCATAGAGATCCCCCCGTTTTTCAAATAATTTTAGAATCAGCAAATAATATGCCATCTGATTTTTCTATTTTCAGTATACCATACGCTATAGACAAAATCTATCAAAACATATAAAATAATCAATTTGTGCTTTTTTAATTTCTGCGATACACTGAGCCTGTAAGACAAAGCGCGCAAAAAAAGAATTCAAAACACGAAAGAAAAGGAGAATCCTCTCATGGATATTTCAGGAAAAACAAGGCTTTTCGGGTTAATCGGTTCTCCCGTAGAACATTCAAAATCCCCTGCCATGTATAATTATTGCTTTGATAAGTGGAAATTGGATTATAAGTATCTTGCGTTTGATGTAGACAAAAATCAGACATCGGATGCCATCCAAGCCTTCCGTACCTTTCAAATGAAGGGGGCAAACATCACGATGCCCTGTAAGCAGGAGGTACTCAAGTATCTGGATGAAATTTCCCCGGCGGCGCGTCTGGTCGGCGCATGCAACACCATTGTGAACCACGACGGTGTTCTGACAGGCTACATCACAGACGGCGAGGGCTACATTGAAAACCTGCGCCACGAGGGCGTAGAGGTCAAGGGAAAGAAAATCACCCTTCTGGGGGCAGGCGGTGTTTCCTCCGCCATTCAGGCACAGGCGCTGCTGGACGGCGCAAGAGAGATTGCCGTTTTCAATAAGAAGGATGCCTTCTGGGAGAAGGCGATTGCGAAGGCGGCGGAATATCAGAAGGCCTTTCCTTCTCAGAAGATTACGGTATACGATATGGACGATGCCGAAAGGCTGGCAGCGGAAATCCGCACAAGCGATATCCTTTCCAATGCCACAAGGGTTGGGATGCACCCCTTGGAGAATATCAGCATCATCACAGACCACTCCCTGTTCCGCAAGGAGCTGGTAGTCACCGATGTGGTCTATGAGCCCGAAAAAACAAAGCTTTTACAGGATGCCGAAGCGGCAGGCTGCAAAACAGTCGGCGGTCTGGGGATGCTCATCTATCAGGGCGCGGCGGCAGCAAAGCTGTATACCGGCTTGGATATGCCTGTAGAAGAGGTCAAGGAAAAATTTTTCCAAAAATAAAATGCTTCAAAAATAAAGAGAGTTAGAAATTTGAGAAAAGAGGAAAGAAATGAATCAGAAAAAGTATTATCCTACGGCGGTGGCGTTATACATCACCTACTTCATTCTTGGTATTGCCGTAACGATTATGGGTCAGTATAAGCAAAGCTTTGCAGCCATGTGGGGTGCAAATCAGCTGGCAGACGGCAGCTTCGATGTCAGCAAGGTTATGGCAATCATTGCGGCTGTCGGTCTGGGGCGGTTAATTGCCTTTCCGTTTGCAGGGCCCTTTTCCGATAAATACGGCAGACGACTGAGCGCATTGGTTGGCGTTGTGTTCTTTGCCATCTTCTTTATCGGCATTACCTTTACACACAGCACGGTTTTGGCATATATCCTGATGATTTGCAGCGGCATGGCAAACTCCTTTTTGGATACAAGCATTACGCCCTCCTGCATGGAAATCTTCAAGGAAAACGGTGCGATTGCAAACCTGTTTACAAAATTCGCAATTTCTATGGCACAGTTCCTGCTGCCATTTTTAATCACCTTCGTTGCAGCAAGAGATATGTCCTTCCGCACACTGTATTTTCTGGCGGCAGGCATCATCATCGTAGATGGTATCTTCCTTGCCATTCTGCCCTTCCCTCCCAAGGAGGAGGCACCTAAGGCGGCAGACGGCACAGTGGAAAAGAGAAAAATGAAGCTGACACCCTCCGCAATTTTGCTGGTCTGCATCGGCTTCACCGCATCCACAACCTTCATGCTGTTCATGAACTGCAATCAGGAGTTGGGCAAGCTTTATGGCATGGCAAATCCCTCCATGATTCAGTCCTTCTATTCCGCGGGCATCATCTGTGCAGTCCTTCTGACAGCGGCACTGATGAAAAAGGGTCTGAAGCCCATCCGCGTTCTGGTTATCTATCCTTGTGTTGCATTCTGCGCGCTGCTGCTGATGTATTTCGTGCAGATTCCGCAGATTTGTATGATCGGCGGCTTCTTAATCGGCTACTTCGCGGCAGGCGGCGTATTGCAGCTGGCAACCTCTACGGCGAATGAAATGTTCCCCAGAGACAAGGGCAAAATCACAGCGGTTGTTATGATTGCATCCTCCATTGCAAACTATGCGGTGCTGAATGTGGCGAGCCTGCTTTCCAAGGTGGGCGGCGTAGAGGGCCCCAGATATATCCTGCTGTTCAATGCAGTAGTAACGGCAATCGGTATTGTGTTTGCCATCATTCTGAACCTGCGCTTTGAAAAGGACGCACAGTAATCACCTTTTACAAAAGATAAAAATTACAGAAAAACCTTGCAGCAGAAAAGAGGAACCAAATGGAAAAAGAGCTTACCTGCCTGAGAAGCATTATTGCGGATTGCGATGAGCGCATCACCGCTGCACTGAAAACCAGAATGGAATGTATCGAAGGCATCATTACATACAAAAGAGAAAACGGTCTGCCCGTTTTGCAGCCGGAGCAGGAGAAAAAGCAGCTGGAACGGGTTGCCGCTGAGGTAGCAGGTACCGTATTTGAGGAGGAAATCCTGCATATCTTCGAGGGCATCATCGAAAACAGCAAGCGGATTCAGGCGAAAACGCTGTTTGATAAAAATATCCTGCTCATCGGCTTCATGGGCGCAGGCAAAAGCACTGTTTCCGCCAAGCTGAGCGAGCTTCTGGCAATGGAAATCATGGAAATGGATGCCCATATTCAGGAAAAAGAGGGCATGAGCATCAAGGAAATCTTCGCAGTCAACGGGGAGGAATATTTCCGTAACTGCGAAAGCAATACCCTCATCGAATTACGAGAGAAAAAGCACATGGTTGTCTCCTGCGGCGGCGGCGTACCCCTCAGAGAGAAAAACGTGGAGCTGATGAAAAACAGCGGCTATGTGGTCTGGCTGACGGCAACGCCCGAAGCCATCTACGAAAGAGTAAAGGACAGCACGGAGCGCCCTCTTTTAAATGGCAATATGAATGTGCCTTTCATTCAAAACCTTATGGAAAGCCGCAGAGAGAAATACGAAAGAGTGGCAGATATCGTGATTGATACTACCGGAAAGGAAATTGAGTCGATTTGTGAGGAACTGCTGCAAAAGCTTTCCGCACTGAGAAAATAAAGAAGGATAAGAGAAAAAAAGAGAACTACAAAGGAGGAACTATCTCATGTCTAAAAAATATCCCATCACAGTCAGCTCCTGGACACTGGGCGATCAGTGTACCTTTGAGGAAAGAGTAAAAGCAGCCAAGGAGGCAGGCTTTGAAGGTATCGGTCTGCGTGCGGAAACCTATGTGGATGCACTGAATGAAGGCTTGTTTGATGCAGATATTCTGGCAATTCTTGAAAAATACGATATGAAGGTTACAGAAGTGGAATATATCGTGCAGTGGGCGGAGGATCACCGTTCCTATGAACAGAAATATAAGGAACAGATGTGCTTCCACATGTGCGAGCTGTTCGGCGTGAACCACATTAACTGTGGTCTGATGGAAAACTATTCTGTTGCACATACTGCACAGAAGCTGAAGGAGCTGTGCCACAGAGCAGGCAAATACACCATCGGCGTAGAGCCTATGCCTTACAGCGGCCTGCCCGATGTGAAAAAGGCATGGGCAGTGGTAAAGGAAAGCGGCTGTGAAAATGCAAAGCTGATTCTGGACAGCTGGCATTGGCTGAGAGCAAATCAGCCCGTAGATCTCTCTGTTCTGGAGGGGATTCCCGCAGAAAAGATTGTTTCCGTACAGATTAACGACGTTTATGAAAGACCCTATGCAGCATCCATTCTGAGAGATGAATCCATGCATGACAGACTGGCACCCGGCACAGGCTGCGGCAATACAGCAGCATTCTGCCGTATGCTGAAGGAAAAGGGCGTTGAACCCAAGGCAATGGGCGTTGAGGTTATCAGCGACGCTATTCTGGCAAAGGGTGTAGCGGCAGCGGCAAAATTTAACTTTGACAATACCGTAAAGGTGCTGCAGGAGGGCTGGCCTGAGGCAATGCCCGAAAAATAAGAGGAGGAACCATACATGGTTGTACTGATTGCAAAAAACACCGTAAAGGAAGGCTTACAGCAGGAGTTTCTTAAGCTTGCGAAGGAAATGACTGTAAAAACAAGACAGGAAAAGGGCTGCATCAGCTATGATCTGGCAAGCGACCAAAGCGATGCACAGGTGTTCTACTTTATCGAAAAATATCAGGATGAAAAGGCGGTGGAATTTCATCGGGCAACCGAGTATTTCCAGACCTTAGTGCCACAGATTGGTGCGCTGCGTGTGAAGCCCTCCGAGGTCAGCACCTGCACCGTTGTGGAATAACAATAAATAAAAGAAAAACGGAAATGAAGCACGAAGGAAAAAACAAAAAGAGAGTAAGAAACGGAGGAGAAAACATGAAATTTGAAGCTATGTTCCAGCCCATTCAGATTGGTCCCATGACAGTGGCAAACCGCTTTGTTATGTCTCCCATGGGCAATAACTTCGCAAACACAGACGGCACCATGAGCGAACGCTCCGCATCCTATTACGGCGCAAGAGCAAAGGGCGGCTTTGGTCTGATTACATTCGAGGCAACCGTTGTTTATAAAGAAGCAAAGGGCGGCCCCAGAAAGCCCTGCCTGTATGATGACAGCACAGTCAGCAGCTTTCAGGCAGCCATCGCGGCCTGTCACCAGGCAGGCGCGAAGGTTTCCATCCAGCTGCAGCACGCAGGCCCCGAAGGCAATACAAAAATCACAGGCTACCCTCTGAAGGCAGCAAGTGCTATCCCTGCCTCCTGCGGCAGAGAAACACCCGAAGCCATTACAAAGGAAGAGCTCTATCGCCTGATTGAATGCTATGGTGATGCAGCAGTCAGAGCAAAAAAAGCAGGCGCAGATGCCGTAGAAATCCATTGCGCACATGGCTATCTGGTTAGCACATTTATCTCCGCAAGAACCAATAAGCGTGTGGATGAATTCGGCGGCTCCTTTGAAAACCGTATGCGTCTGCCCAAGCTGATTATCGAAAATATCCGTAAGAAAGCAGGCGATTCTCTGGCGATCCTCTGCCGTATCAATGCAACAGATGACGTTGAGGGCGGTCAGACTGCACAGGATGCCGCAGCAGTTGCCTCCTATCTGGAAAAGGAATGTGGCGTAGATGGTCTGCACCTTTCCAGAGCCGTACATCTGCATGATGAATGTATGTGGGCGCCCAGCCTGATTCATGGCGGCTTCAGCGCAGATTATGTCACAGAAATCAAGCGCGCGGTTTCCGTTCCCATTATTACAGTCGGTCGTTATACAGAGCCCCAGTATGCAGAGCTGATGGTTGCGGAGGGCAGAGCAGACCTGGTTGCCTTCGGCAGACAGAGCATCGCAGACCCCGAAATGCCCAATAAGGCAAAGGCAGGCAGATTGGATCTGATGAACCCCTGTATCGGCTGTTTGCAGGGCTGTGTTCCCAATATGTTCAAGGGCGAACCCATCACCTGTCTGGTCAACCCTCTGGCAGGCAGAGAAGCAGACTTTAAGCCTGCACAGACAAAGAAAAATGTTATGGTTATCGGCGGCGGCCCCGGCGGTCTGTACGCAGCATTTACCGCAGCGCAGAGAGGCCATGCTGTAACACTGTATGAAAAAGGTGACATTCTCGGCGGCAATATGCGTCTGGCTGCATACCCTCCCGGGAAGGGCGATATCACAAATATGGTAAGAAGCTATATCGCAAAATGCGAAGAATATGGCGTAAAAATGGTTATGCACACGGAAGTGACTCCTGCTATGGTTGCAGAAGCAAAGCCCGATGCAGTTATCGTTGCAACAGGCTCCAATCCTCTGGTACTGCCTATCCCCGGCATCAATGATACAGGTGTCATCCATGCAGGCGACCTTCTGGATGGTAAGGCATCCGTAGGCAAAAAGGTTCTGGTTGTCGGCGGCGGCATGGTTGGCTGTGAGGTTGCAGACTTCCTGGGCGAGCTGGGTCACGAGGTATCCGTAATCGAACTGAGAGATCAGCTTGGTCCCGATGTCATTCCCGAACACCGCAAATTCCTCATGAAGGATTTTGAAGCTTATAAAGTACAGGGTGTAACAGGTGCAAAGGTAGCGCAGTTCTTCACAGACGGCGTATCCTACACACTGGCAGACGGCACCGAGGGCAGATTGGAAGGCTTCGACAATGTGGTTCTGGCAATGGGCTATCGCAATAACGATACCATCAGCGAGGAAATCAAAAAAATCGTTGCGGAGACCTATGTCATCGGTGACGCAGTGAAGGCAAGAAAGGCATTGGATGCAACCGCAGAAGGGCTGAATACCGCACTGGAAATCTAACAAAAGAAAAAAATAAAGGAGGAAAAATACAATGGAAAAAAGAATCACAGGCAGAACAGGCATGTTTTGTTTGATTGGTACCCCCGTAGGGCATAGCGGCTCTCCCGCCATGTATAACTACAGCTTCGCACAGACCGGTCTGGACTATGCTTATCTGGCATACGATGTGCCTCTGGAAAAAACAGAGGAGGCAGTCAATGCACTGAAGGTGCTGGGCTGTAAGGGCTTCAACGTAACCATGCCCTGCAAAACAAGAGTTGCAGAGCTGGTGGACGAGCTTTCCGATGCGGCAAAGCTGATTGGTGCTTGCAATACCGTTGTGGTAAAGGATGGCAAGCTCTACGGCAATAACACAGACGGCATGGGCTTTGTCAGAAACCTGAAGGAAAACGGCGTTGATGTCAAGGGCAAAAAAATCACCGTGATGGGTGCCGGCGGTGCCGCAACCGCAATTCAGGTGCAGTGTGCATTGGATGGCGCAAAGAAAATTTCCATCTTCAACAGAAAAGATGAATTTTACGCAAACGGCGAAAAAACGGTGAAGAAAATTCAGCAGATGGTTCCCGACTGCGAGGTCAGCATCCATCCTCTGGAGGAAACAGATGCACTGTATGCCGCAATCAAGGATAGCGATATTCTGGTAAATGCAACAAAGGTTGGCATGAAGCCTCTGGATGACCAGTCTCTGGTTGAGGATGTATCCGTATTCCACCCCGATCTGGTGGTTGCAGATGCGGTTTATAATCCCAAGGAAACAAAATTCGTGCAGTCCGCAAAGGCGGCAGGCTGTAAGGTCGCTGTCGGCGGCACAGGTATGCTGATGTGGCAGGGCGCTGCGGCATTCAACCTCTTTACAGGTAAGGATATGCCCACCAAGGAAGTATACGAACTGTTCTTCAAATAAAAAAGAACGGAATTTGCGGAGGGGTTCGGGGAAGTTTTATTCCCCGAATGGAATCCGCAGAGGGGGCTTTGCTCACTCGAGGAAAACTGCAAGTTTCTAAGCATTTATGCTGACGGAACTTGTCAGTTTATGCCTCTGTTTCAACAAGTCGAAATCCTGATTTCGACTTAAGGTGTTGATTCAGTCGACACCGCAATGAAATACCTTCTCCATTCAAATTTAAAGATTTAAAATAAGAAACAAAAACCTCAAAAACATAATGCTTGTGTATAAACAATAAAGAAACGAAAACTATTCTAAATTCCCTAACTCATATAAAAAGCGGCTATCTCCTCGGATAGTCGCTTTTCATATCTTCCCCATTGCCTGCATATACATAACCAAGCGATAATCAGAGGAGTGCTTGGCTTGAAAACGTATATTGAGGAAAGGGCGGTTGAGGTTGCGAAATTTATGATACACACCAATGCAACAGTGAGAGAAACGGCGAAAAAATTTGGTATTTCAAAATCTACCGTGCATAAAGACATCACCGACCGTGTGGAGCGCATTGATCCGGAGCTGGCAAAATCCGTCCGTGCGGTTCTGGAGGTCAATAAAGCGGAGCGGCATATCCGCGGCGGGCTTGCGACGAAGGAGAAGTACGAGCATGAACATCAGCTGCAGGCCTGCAGCAGGGTGGAGATGTGAGAGGGAAACTGCTGCGGATATTTTGAGAGAAAAAATCTCAGTATCGACAAAAGGTCTGAAAACTGTTGAAAAATCCGATTGAATTTTCGAAATACATGCGATAGAATGGGAGCAGGACTGTTTCTGCAAGGGGAAACCCGGAAAAGATTCCTTCCGGAACAGCCTTATCAGAGGCAGAAAAAGTGACATGAAAGAAACGAACGGAGGAATAAATCATGAGCAAAATAGAGGCAATAATCGAGAAAGTTAAAGCACTTATCAATGCGCCGTCCTGCTGTGCGGAGGCAAATGAAGCTGCAAACAAATGGCTTGAAGCCGTCAATACAGAGAAACAGGACGAGGCAGCAAAGGCGCTGATCGAGGAGATCGCGGCAGATATTATCCCGATCGATGGTCTGATCGCTTTTGCGGGATCTGAGGATGGGAAGAAGATCTTTGGAGAGGAAAAGGCAGCAGGAATCGAGGCTCACGCGAAGAAGATCAAGGCAGAGGGCGCGAGATTCTGCGACTGTCCGGCATGCACAGCTGTTGCTGCAATCTTAGCTGACAAAGCAGATCTCTACGCACCGACATACAGCCTCACATGGACTGTTACCGATGATATGACTGCAAAACGCATTGGCAG
>ENA-OURQ01002853-OURQ01002853.1-human-gut-metagenome-genome-assembly--contig:-NODE-2853-length-12307-cov-2.981799_pt1 | contig 12307 bp, 10 predicted proteins | sample MGYA00242105_ERZ508999 | MGnify/ENA primary metagenome ERZ508999 (study PRJEB26280, sample SAMEA2338771) | human gut metagenome | biome: human gut; feature: human-associated habitat; material: faeces...
GTTGGTTTATTTCTGATAACACTTGTTATTGCGATGATATATCCAGTTGTAGATATATATAGGGGGCAGGCATATGATAAGATTAGATAAAATAACAAAAATATATGATGCAAAGGTTGAAAATAAAAAAGCGTTAGATGAGGTATCATTAACTATAGATAATGGGGAGTTTGTAGCTATTATGGGACCATCAGGGAGTGGTAAAAGTACACTTCTTAACATAATAGGCTGTATGGATAGTGTTACAGACGGAAGTTATTATGTTGATGACATAGAAGTGTCACGATTGAATAAATTGGACATACATAGATTTAGAAAGAAGAATATAGGATTTGTATTTCAACATTTTGCATTAATGGATTATTATACAGCTTATGAGAATATTGAGCTGCCGTTGCTGGCTAACAATATAAGACGAAAAGATAGAAAAAGAATAATTAATGAACAATTGAAAAAGTTGAATATTGTGGAAGAAAAAGATAAATTGCCAAAGAAAATGTCGGGAGGACAGCAACAGCGCGTGGCAATAGCACGCGCACTTGTAACTAATGCAGATATTATTCTTGCTGATGAACCGACTGGTGCATTAGACCAGAGCACCGGACAAGAAGTCATTAATATTTTAAGAGAAATTAATAATCAGGGTAAAACGGTTGTTCTTGTTACGCACGATATCAATATCGCCAGCAGCACTAACAGAATTATTAATATATGTGACGGAAAGATTATAAGTGATGAAATGGTATAATTGACTAAAGAGTTGCCTTGCAACTCTTTTTTATTTGTGTAAAATGTGGTATTCTATTATTTATTAAGATAATTTATCAAATAAAATATGAATTTTAGCCGTAGAACATATGTAGTATTTTAAAGAAAGCTAGTACATATATTTATTCAATAATGGAAGGGAAAATGCTATGCCAGTAACAGAATATTTAATAAGAAATGCCGAGTTATACCCCGATGAAGTTGCCTTGGTTGAACTAAATCCAGATGAGAAAGATACAAGGAGAACAACTTGGAAAGAATTTGATTTAATACAGCCAAGTGCCAATATGCCATATAGGCGTGAGATTACATGGAGCGTATTTAATGAGAAAGCCAATAGGTTTGCCAATATGCTTATAAGCCGTGGAGTTAAGAAAGGGGATAAGGTTGCTATTCTTATGTATAACTGCCTGGAATGGCTGCCAATATATTTTGGTGTATTAAAGACAGGTGCAATAGCAGTGCCATTTAATTTCAGATATGACTCAGATGAGATATACTATTGCGCTGAACTTGCACAGGTAGATGTCATTGTATTTGGCTTTGCATTCATTGGAAGAATAGAGGTTAATGCTGAGAGATTATTAAGAGGAAGACTTCTTATATATGTAGGAGACAACTGTCCAAGCTTTGCAGAAAGCTATCACGAGCTTGTTGCTGATTGTTCAAGTAAAGAGCCAGATGTTAAGATAACGGAAGATGATTATGGTGCGATATATTTTTCATCAGGAACAACAGGATTTCCTAAAGCAATACTTCATAAGCACCAAAGCCTTACACAGGCGGCTGTTATGGAACAGAAGCACCATTCTACTGGCAGAGATGATACATTTTTATGTATACCACCACTTTATCATACAGGAGCAAAGTTCCACTGGATGGGAAGCCTTGTTGCAGGAAGTAAGGCGGTTCTTCTTAAAGGAACGAAGCCGGAACAGATATTGTCAGCAGTATCAAGTGAACACTGCACTATAGTATGGCTGTTAGTGCCTTGGGCACAGGATATTCTTGATGCATTGGATTCAGGAAAGATTAAGTTATCAGATTACAATTTATCGCAGTGGCGTCTTATGCATATAGGTGCTCAGCCAGTTCCACCATCACTTATTAAGAGGTGGAGGAAATATTTTCCTAATCATCAATATGATACTAACTATGGTTTGTCAGAGTCAACTGGACCGGGCTGTGTTCATCTTGGAGTTGAGAATATAGATAAAGTTGGTGCAATTGGAATTCCGGGTTATGGCTGGGAATGTAAGATTGTTGATGAGAATGATAATGAAGTCTGTCAGGGTGAAGTCGGTGAGCTATGTGTTAAAGGACCCGGAGTTATGACTTGTTATTATAGAAATGAAGCTGCTACAAAGGAAGTATTAAAAGACGGCTGGCTGTATACAGGTGATATGGCTATGCAGGATAAAGATGGCTTTTATTTTCTTGTGGACAGGAAGAAAGATGTTATTGTATCAGGTGGAGAGAATATATATCCTGTGCAGATAGAGGATTTCTTAAGAAGATTTCACAAGATAAAGGATGCGGCGGTAATTGGTCTTCCTGACAGGCGTCTAGGCGAGAAGACAGCAGCAATTATAGAGATTAAAGACGGAGTCAGTTGTACAGAGGAAGAAATCGAAAAGTTCTGTCTTGAGCTTCCACGTTATAAAAGACCTAAGCAGATAATATTTGCGGATATACCAAGAAATGCAACAGGTAAGATAGAGAAACCAAAGCTTCGTAAAATATATGGAGCAGATAAGCTTGTTGCGATGGAGAACAAAGCATAATTGTGATTATAGATTAATATGCAATACAGATATTATTATAGATGATGGAAGGAAAAGGTATGAAAGAGTTAATGTTAGGCAACAAAGCGGTTGCCAGAGGGTTATATGAAGCTGGTTGTAAGGTTATATCAAGTTATCCGGGAACTCCTAGTACAGAGATTACAGAGGAGGCAGCAGCTTACAATGAGATATATTGTGAATGGGCACCTAATGAAAAGGTTGCATTAGAGGTGGCTCATGGAGCAACACTTGGTGGTGTAAGAGCGGCGTGTGCTATGAAGCACGTAGGCTTAAATGTTGCGGCAGACCCATTATTTACAATATCTTATCAGGGGCTTAATGCAGGACTTGTAGTGTGTGTTGCAGATGACCCGGGTATGCATTCATCACAGAATGAGCAGGATTCAAGGCATTATGCAATTGCGGCGAAGCTTCCAATGCTTGAGCCATCAGACTCAGAGGAGTCGAGAGTATTTGTTAAGAAAGCATTTGAAATGTCCGAAAAGTTCAATACACCAGTCCTTTTAAAAATGGTCACGAGAGTAGCCCATTCACAGAGCATAGTTGATACAGAGGAAAGAGTTGAGCCAGATAGAGTTCCTTATGTAAAAGACCCAGCTAAAGTAATGATGACACTTAACTCAAGAAATGCTCATATAAGGGTTGAGGAGAGAACTAAGGCATTGATAGAATATGCTGAAAGCACAGAACTTAACAGAGTTGAGATGGGTGAGGATACAAGTGTGGGAATTATCACAGACTCTACTTCATACCAGTATGCAAGGGAAGTATTAGGTGATAAAGTTAGCATATTAAAGCTTGGAATGATTAATCCACTCCCAGAAAAGCTTATAAAAGACTTTGCACAGAAGGTAGATAAGGTTATTGTTCTTGAAGAGTTAGACCCTATAATTGAAAATCACTGCAAACAGCTTGGAATTAAGGTGGCTGGTAAGGATACATTTCCTATATGCGGCGAGTTCTCCCAGAACCTTGTAAGAAAATGTCTTGGTATGAAAGAACCAGAGCATATTACTATAGAAGAAAATGTTCCAGCACGTCCTCCAGTTATGGGTGCAGGCTGCCCACATAGAGGAATATTCTACATTTTAAAGAAGAAAAAATGTATGGTATATGGTGATATTGGCTGTTATACATTGGGCGCAGTTGCACCGCTTAATGCAATGGATTTGAATGTCTGTATGGGAGCTTCCTGTTCAGGACTTCACGGCTTTAATAAAGCTATAGGTGAGGAAGCAGAGAGTAACAGCGTAGGTGTTATCGGAGATTCAACATTTATTCATTCAGGAATGACAGGTATAACAGACATTTCTTATAATATGAGTAATTCGACAGTGATTATCCTTGATAATTCTATTACAGGAATGACAGGACACCAGCAAAATCCAACTACAGGAAAGAACCTTCGTGGTGAACCAGCAGGAAAGGTTGATCTTGAAGCATTATGCAGGGCATTGGGCTTTAACAGAGTAAGGGTTGTAGACCCATATGACCTTAAGGCAGTTGAGGAAGCTGTTACAGAGGAGCTTGCAGCTAAAGAACCATCTATTATTATAAGCCGCAGACCTTGCGTTATGATTAAAGGAACAGTACATAAACCACCAATCAGTGTAGATGAAAGCAAATGTGTTGGCTGTAAACAGTGTATGAGCATAGGCTGTCCAGCAATTGCAGTTAAAGATAAGAAAGCACATATTGACCCTACACTCTGCATAGGCTGTAAAGTATGTTCACAGATGTGTAAGTTCGAGGCAATATAATGTTGTAAGGCGATGTATATTAGGTGTTAATGGAATAGAAAAAAGTATTAGATGTCCGATTTGTTCAAATTAGATTTGCTTGATGTGAAATTAGGCAGGGCATCTGATAATGTCGGAAATGAGGAATATGTATGAGTAATTCAGTTAAGAATATTATGATTGTTGGTGTTGGCGGACAGGGAACACTTCTGGCAAGTAAACTGCTTGGTTATGTTCTTATGCAGCAGGGATATGATGTTAAAGTGTCAGAGGTACACGGAATGAGCCAGCGAGGCGGAAGTGTTGTTACTTATGTAAGATTTGGAGATAAGGTATATTCTCCAGTTATTGATAAAGGTGAGGCTGATTATATTCTTTCATTTGAGAAGCTTGAAGCGTTAAGATGGATTGAATATTTAAAGATTGGCGGACAGATAATAACTAACACGCAGGAAGTTGACCCAATGCCGGTAATTACAGGTGCTATGCAGTATCCAGATAATATTATTGAAAAGCTTGAGAGTGCAGGTGCAAAGGTCGATGCTAAAGATTTCTTATCAATAGCAGAAGAAGCAGGGTCGGCCAAAGCGGTTAATATTGTACTTATGGGAAGATTATCAGATTATTTCAAAGACATTCCATATGAGGTGTGGGATAAAGCAATAGATGAGATAGTCCCAGAGAAATACAGAGAGCTTAATCATAAGGCATTGAAGCTTGGCAGAGGCTGAGTAAATGTAAAATAATAAAGGTAAAATGGATATACATTTGTGATATTATGGTATCATATGTATATCCATTTTGTAATATTAGTGGCAGGAGTTATTATATAGAATTAAAGAGGCTTATATGTTTAATCTAGAAGAAGAATTAAAGAAGCTCCCAGATAAGCCGGGAGTGTATATTATGCACGATAAACACGACACAATTATATATGTCGGCAAGGCTAAGATATTAAAAAATCGTGTAAGACAATATTTTCAGAGTAATAAAAATCATTCGGCAAAAGTTGTCCAGATGGTTTCACATATTGCATATTTTGAGTATATCGTGACAGATTCTGAGCTTGAAGCACTGGTGCTTGAATGTAATCTTATAAAGGAACACAGACCAAAATATAACACGATGTTAAAGGACGACAAGAGTTATCCTTTTATTAAGGTTACTATTGGAGAGGAATTTCCAAGAGTGTTATTCTCAAGAACAATGAAGCACGGAACTGGCAAATTCTTTGGACCGTACACATCAGCAGGTGCTGTCAAGGAGACAATTGAACTGCTCTGTAAGCTTTACAAGGTAAGAACGTGCAACAGGAGACTTCCTAAAGATATAGGCAAGGACAGACCATGCCTTAATTACCATATCGGACAGTGCAATGCACCTTGTCAGGGTTATGTGAACAAAGATGAATATAAAAAAAATATAGATAAAGTAATAAGCTTCCTTAATGGTAATTATTCTGAGATTATTAATGAGCTGACGAATAAAATGCAGGATTGTTCCGAGCGTATGGAATATGAGGAAGCCGCTAGATACAGGGATTTGTTAATCAGCGTTAAGCAGATCGCACAGAAGCAGAAGATAACAGCAGATGATGCAACAGACAGAGATGTAATTGCGTGCGCTATGGACGCGGAAGATGCAGTTGTACAGGTATTCTTTATAAGACAGGGCAAGCTTCTTGGACGTGAGCATTTCCATATGAAGGTTGCAACGAATGACAGCAGAAGCGGCATTTTGTCAGAATTTATGAAGCAGTATTATGGTGGAACACCATATATTCCCAATGTGATAATGACACAGGAGGAGATTGAGGATGCTGGTACAATCGCCGACTGGCTTTCAAGCAGGAAGAAGCGGAAAGTTACAATTATCACGCCAAAGAAGGGCGATAAGGAGAAAATGGTTGAACTTGCCCATAAGAATGCACTTATGGTATTAACTAAAGATGCAGAGAAGATTAAGCTTGAGGAGAAAAGGACAACAGGTGCTATGAAGCAGATAGCAGACTGGCTTGGGCTTGTTTCGATAAGGCGTGCAGAGGCTTATGATATATCTAATACAAGTGGTGTTGAGTCAGTTGGTTCAATGGTTGTATTTGAGGACGGAAGACCTAAGAAAAATGATTATAGAAAGTTCAAGATTAAGACGGTCAAAGGGCCTGATGATTATAAGAGTATGAGAGAAGTACTTACAAGACGTTTTACAAGAGGAATGAGAGAGCGTGCAGGTGAGGAAGAGACAAGGGGGTTTGCTGTGTACCCGGACCTTATAATGATGGATGGTGGACGAGGACAGGTGAACATTGCACTGGAGGTTCTTGATGAACTTCATATTAATATTCCTGTATGCGGTATGGTTAAGGACGATAACCATAACACAAGGGGACTTTACTATAATAATGTAGAAATTCCAATAGACAGGCATAGTGAAGGTTTTAAGCTTATAACAAGGGTTCAGGATGAGGCACATAGATTTGCGATAGAATACCACAGGTCATTAAGAAGCAAGAAGCAGGTAAGCTCAGTTCTTGATGAGATTGAAGGAATCGGACCAGCAAGAAGAAAAGCGTTGATGAAACATTTTCTTGATATTGACAAAATCCGTAATGCCAATGTAAGTGAGCTTATGGAGGCAGAAGGAATTACAGAAAATGTAGCGCAGAACATATACAAATATTTTCATTGATGTGTTATTTTAATGTCTTTCAATATTAATTGCACTGTGTTAAACTATTAATAATAGATAGTCAGAAGATATATAGTCTTAAGTAAGGCAATGAAATATAAAATGTGGCATAATTGCGCAGGATTGGAGTAGATATGAACGGAAAAGAAAGAGTTAATTTATTCAAGGTAATCGAGAAGATGAATCTTGTTAATCTTACACCTGATATTGATGTTAAGGGAATATGGATTCACGTTCCAGAATTTAACAGGCCAGCGTTACAGCTCACCGGATTTTATGACCAGTTCGATAATGACAGAATACAGATTATAGGTAATGTAGAATATGCTTATCTTAAGAGCCTTTCAGAAACAGAGCGTTATGAAAGATATATGCAGTTGTTATCAAGCAATATTCCCTGCCTTATCTTCTGTAGGAATTTAGAGCCGGAGGCAGAGATTATAGAGCTTGCAAAGAAATATCAGATTCCAATATTAAAGTCTGCTGAGTCAACATCTTCATTTTCAGCAGAAGTTATAAGATGGCTTAAAGTACAGCTTGCACCTTGTATAGTAATACACGGTGTATTAGTTGATGTATATGGCGAAGGTGTGCTTATTACAGGTGAGAGTGGTATAGGTAAGAGTGAAGCAGCACTTGAGCTTATAAAGAGAGGCCACCGTCTTGTAACAGATGATGCTGTCGAGATTAGAAAAGTAAGTGATGAAACATTAGTTGGTTCAGCACCCGGAGTTACTAAGTATTTCATAGAGTTAAGAGGTATTGGTATTATTGATGTAAAGACACTTTTCGGTGTAGAGAGTGTTAAGGAAACTCAGGAGATTGATATGGTTATCAAGCTTGAGGACTGGAATAAGGACAAGGAGTATGACAGACTTGGACTCGAAGAAGAATACACAGAATATCTTGGCAATAAAGTAGTGTGTCATTCGCTTCCAATAAGACCAGGACGTAATCTTGCAGTAATAGTTGAGGCTGCGGCTGTAAACCACAGACAGAAGAAGATGGGTTACAATGCGGCTAAGGAGTTATATAGAAGAGTACAAGAGAACCTTATGAGGGGTGATGATGAAGATGAGTTTATTTAAGGATATAGTTCTTGGCATTGATATAGGTGGAACAACTTGCAAATGCGGCGTGTTCACAACAGATGGCACGCTTGTATACAAGGATGAGATACCAACAAGGAAAGATGAGGGTGGAAGTCTTATTTTATCAGACATTAAAGAACATATTCCAGAGCTTGTGAAAGCGGCAGGACGAAGCTGTGATGAGATTAAAGGTGTTGGAATAGGTGTTCCAGGTGCAGTAAGAGAAGATGGAACAGTCAACAAATGTGTTAATCTTGGCTGGGGTGTATTTAACGTTGCACAGACTTTTAAAGATATGACAGGCTATGAAGTTAAAGTTGGCAATGATGCCAATATGGCGGCACTTGGTGAATACTGGATGGGAAGTGCGAAAGCATATTCAAGCGTTGTATTAGTTACAATAGGAACAGGTGTTGGCGGCGGAGTTATAATTGACGGTAAGCCAATATGCGGATACAATGGTGCTGCGGCAGAGATAGGACATCTGCCTATAGTAGAGGAGGAGACAGAATACTGTAACTGCGGTAATAAGGGCTGCCTTGAGCAGGTGGCATCAGCAACAGGCATAGTCAGAACAGCGACAAGAATGTTAAATGCAACCGATGAGCCATCGGCACTTAGAGCACTTCCTTATATATCTGCTAAGGCAGTATTTGATGAAGCTAAATCAGGAGATTCGTGTGCCATAAAGATTGTTGATTATGTATGCAGATATTTAGGAAAAGGCATTGCCTGTGCTTCTGCTATGACTGATACAGAGGTTATATGTATTGGCGGCGGAGTATCAGCGGCAGGTGATTATCTTATAGAAAGAGTTGCTAAGTATTACAAAGAATACGCATTTCACGCGTGCAAGAATACTAAGATAGTCAGGGCTGAACTTGGTAATGATGCAGGTATGTATGGAGCTGCCAAGCTGGCATTAGGTTAATATAAAAGATTGGAGAGTAAGAAGCTTATGGATAATAATGAGCTGTTAGATAATCTTAAATTAATTGTGGGTGACACACAGGTAAGAACTGGTGAACCTATGAATATTCATACTACATTTAGAATTGGAGGCTGTGCAGATTATTATGTACAGCCATCTTCTATTGAGGAGTTACAATCATTAATTCGATTTTTGAATAAATCGGACATAGAATGCTGCGTTATAGGTAACGGAAGCAACCTTTTAGTATCAGATAAAGGAATAAGAGGAGTTGTAATACAGCTTTCAGATACATTTGACGAGGTAGAATATATTGATGATGTTACTGTAAAGGTTATGTCAGGAATGATGTTGTCAAGACTCGGTAACAAGCTGGCAGATAAGGGACTTGCAGGCTTTGAATTCGCAACGGGAATACCGGGAAGCGTAGGCGGTGCAGTTAGAATGAATGCAGGTGCATATGGTGGAGAGATTAAAGACATAATAGTTAGTGCCGATGTACTCGACCGAAGCGGCAGGCTTATAAGCCTTAGCAGGGACGAACTTGAGTTAGGTTATAGAACAAGCTGTATAGCGGCTATGGATTATATAGTTGTCAGTGCTGTGTTCAGATTACAGAAAGGTGATACTGACACAATCAAGGCACTTATAAAGGAACTTGCTGTTAAGAGAAGAGCTAAGCAGCCTTTGGAATATCCTAGTGCAGGAAGTACATTTAAACGTCCACAAGGCTTCTTTGCAGCTAAGCTTATAGAAGATGCAGGACTTAAAGGAGTGTCAGTTGGCGGAGCAATGGTTTCAGAGAAACATTCTGGTTTTGTTGTTAATACAGGCAATGCAACAGCAAAGGATGTGTGTATGCTTACTGATATGGTTAAGGATAAAGTTAAACAGCAGTCAGGTGTAGATCTTGAACTGGAGGTTATAAAGCTCGGAGATTTTAGTTAAATGCCGTGGAGGAACTTATGAAGATAGTTATTGTAACGGGAATGTCAGGTGCAGGTAAATCAACAGCATTAAATATGCTTGAAGATGAGGGATATTATTGTGTTGATAATATGCCTATATCGCTTATACCTAAATTTGCGGAGCTGGCAGACTGTCAGGAACAGGATAACGGATATAATAATATAGCATTAGGCGTTGATATAAGAAGCGGACATTCTCTTGCAGAGTTCGAGTCCGTACTTGATTATATGAAAAAACGCCAGTATAACTATAAAATATTATTCCTTGAATCTAGTGACGAAGTGCTTGTAAAGCGTTATAAAGAAACGAGAAGGACACATCCGCTTGCGAAGGACGGACGAGTTGACAGAGGTATTGAGCTTGAGAGGAAACAGTTAAAGTTCCTTAAGCAGAGGGCAGATTATATTGTTGATACAAGTACGCTTCTTACAAGAGAATTAAAGCAGGAGTTACAGAAGATAATTCTTGAACGTAAGGAGTATAACAATTTATTTGTAACTGTGCTGTCATTTGGCTTTAAATACGGAATACCAGTAGATGCAGATATTGTATTTGATGTAAGATTTCTGCCTAATCCATATTATGTTGAAGAATTAAGGCCGCTTACAGGCAATGACAAACCAATACAGTCATTTGTAATGAAAGCACCAGAGGCGAAAGAATTTCTTAATAAGGTAGATGATCTTATACAATTTCTTCTTCCTAACTATGTAAAAGAGGGCAAGTCAAGCCTTGTTATAGCTGTTGGCTGTACAGGAGGAAAGCACCGTTCAGTAACACTTGCCAATGAGCTGGCGGCAAGAATAGCAAGTACACCATATGGCTGTAAAGCTGAACATCGTGATATAGACAAAGATGCTAAGAGAAAGGGAGATAAGTAATGTCGTTTTCTTCAGATGTTAAAGAAGAATTAAGCACCAGAATTGATATGGCAAGACACTGCCAGATAGCTGAATTTGCTGCGATTATGGGAATGTCAGGACGTATCAGGAGAGCATCGGGCAAAAGAATGCAGATAGAGATGTCTACTGAGAACGAGATTGCAAGATACAAGTTTATAGTATTATTAGAGCAGATATTTGATATTGATACAGGCGATATAATATATGTTTCAAAGAGCAGTCGTGACACAACAATCAGAATAGAAAATCAGGAATATGTCGCTAAAATATTGCAGACACTTAAATGGGCTGATGAAACATTTGATAATATTGAACCTGTATTTGTTGACCCAAGAATAGTGCAGAAGGACTGCTGTAAGAAAGCATTTATAAGAGGTGCATTTATAGCGGCAGGTTCTATAAGCGATCCTAATAAGTTCTATCATTATGAAATAGTATGCGACTATGAAGAAGATGCACAGTGCCTGTGTGATATGCTTATATTCTTCGGGCTTGATGCTAAGATTACAGTCCGCAAGAATGATTATATAGTATATATGAAGGAAGGCAGTAATATAACAGATGTGCTTAATCTTATGGGAGCATATGTTTCGCAGATGAATCTCTACAATGTTATGATTCTTAAAGAAATGCGTAATGACGTGAACCGTAAGGTTAACTGCGAAACTGCGAACCTTAACAAGACGGTTGCCGCTGCGGTAAAGCAGACTAAGGACATAATATATATAAGGGATACAGTTGGTCTTGGAAGCCTTAAGGACAGCTTAAGACAGGTTGCCGAGGTAAGGCTTGAACACGAGGATATGAACCTTAAAGATATAGGTGCATTGTTAGACCCGCCTGTTGGCAAGTCGGGTGTCAATCACAGACTCAGAAAGATAAGCGAATACGCAGAACAGTTAAGACTTGAAAGAGGGGATTGACAACAAGCGTATAATAAAAATTAGGTAAGGTAAATTATTAGTTAAATGTATAGACAGAATGGAGGATAATATGACAAAAGTAGATATTATATCAGGATTTTTGGGAGCAGGTAAGACTACTCTTATTGCAAAGCTTTTAAAAGAAGGACTTGCTGGTGAGCAGGTTGTGCTTATAGAAAATGAATTTGGCGAGATAGGTATTGATGGCGGTTTCTTAAAGGAGTCAGGCGTTGAAATCAGAGAGATGAATTCAGGCTGCATATGCTGTTCTTTAGTTGGTGATTTCGGAACATCTTTAAAGGAAGTTGTTGAGAAGTACCACCCAGACAGAATTATTATCGAACCATCAGGTGTTGGAAAGCTTTCAGACGTTATTAAGGCTGTAAAGGATCTTCATATTGAGAATGAAATCCGTTTAAACAGTGCTTCAACAGTAGCCGATGCTTCTAAGGTAAAGGTATATATGAAGAACTTTGGTGAGTTCTTTAACA
>ENA-OURQ01002860-OURQ01002860.1-human-gut-metagenome-genome-assembly--contig:-NODE-2860-length-12279-cov-5.172775_pt1 | contig 12279 bp, 5 predicted proteins | sample MGYA00242105_ERZ508999 | MGnify/ENA primary metagenome ERZ508999 (study PRJEB26280, sample SAMEA2338771) | human gut metagenome | biome: human gut; feature: human-associated habitat; material: faeces...
TTTAGCCTTGTCAAAGGCGAGAAAAGAACACGAAGTGTTCGAAATGCGAATGTGGGAGAGGGGCGTCCTGAATAGTTACGAAATATCATAAAAATAAGGAGGGGCAAGTATGAAGTTAAAACGTTTTTTATCATTATGTGCTGTCTGTATTTTCGCGACAGTATTGCTTGCAGGATGTTCCTCAGATAATACACAAGACACTCAGACACCAACAGATACAACATCCTCAAATAACTCACAGACAGATACTTCTTCGGATTCACAAGATACTTCTTCGGACAAAACCGAGAAGGACACCCCTTCGGTTTCCATTCCGTGGAATGAAGTGTCTGATGATTATGAAGATACTGCAGTCGAGGCAAAAAATGAGATAACTGGCGCAGATTCCATTTCCGCGAGTACATTGAAATCTCTTGCCGACACCATCCGTAAGGACTACAAAGCCATCAAAGACGGAGTTACCAAATCAAATAAAGAGTCCGCAAAGGAAATGTTTGTCACCGGTGCGAAGATTGAGGCTCTTGCCGAACGTTCCAGCGATGTTTCGGATGAAGAATTTATTCGCCTTGGCACCAGCGCAAAGGTTTATGTCAAAGCACTTCACGGTGGTGGATCCACTTCCCTTTCCGATGCCTATTACGATTTAGACACCGGGCTTACCGTAACGAAAAACCTTGGAAATGATAAGTGGAATGCCTTAGCAAAAAAATTGAATTAACAATGTAACTATTCAGGATCAATGTATGGAAATCAATGAATCGTCGTGCTTGCACGTAAGAGACTTTGATTTCCATACATTGAGATCCTAATAGGGCTCCCCTCCACATATGAGCATTTTTAGCCTTGTCAAAGGCGAGAAAAGAACACGAAGTGTTCGAAATGCGAATGTGGGGAAGAGGGGGCCTGAATAGTTACTTAACAATTCAAAAGGGATGTTCTCACATGAGGGCATCCCTTTCTTTTACTCTTTTCGCTCTATGATTTCTGCATACAGATCCAATCCGTAACTTGTCTCCGTCGGCTCATGATCGATCATTTTAAAAGTACGTGTTCCGTCTTCTTTTCGCTCTGCACTTAAAAATCGTGCTCCTTGCAGATTTTTCGCATACATCTGACTTGCAAATGCAAAAAGGTGCGTCACCATAAACACACTCACGCCACTGTCATACATCGCCTGAATGATGTGCTCCGCGATCTGGCTCCCCTCTTTTTCCGTCGTACTGGAGAACGACTCATTGAAAAGGATCAGACTTTGATCCGTCACCATGTCCACGATGCGGTTCACACGTTTCATTTCCTCGTCCAGCCGTCCGCTGTTCATGCTGCTGTCCTCACGTCTGGTAAAATGTGTCAATATGTTATCATACAGCGGGCTCTCAAAATACACCGCCGGAACAAACATACCCGCCTGCATCATTACCTGCGCAATGCCGACACTCCGCAAAAATGTCGATTTTCCGCCCTGGTTCGCCCCACTGATCACATGGAGATGGCAGGAATCGGTAAGGGAATTGTCCACCGGATTTTTCAGCGTTTCAAGCGCAAGTCCCAGTTCATACAGATGCCGGTACTCGATGTGCCCCTTTTCATGGCTCACACGCGGATAGCATGTTTTCATTTTTAAATTGTGCAGGCTCCGCCCCAGATTCGCGCAACCGACATAAAATCCGACCTGAATCTGCAGCTGGCTGAAAAATTCCTGGAATTGGTACAAAAACTCGCGATAAATTTCCTGTGTATACAATAGTCCGTTTTCTTCCATTCGGATGGCATCCTGCTTCAACGCTTCCTGATTAAGCAAAATGGCCTCCGGAGATGCAAGATGCAGAAGAAGCCACCGCAATGTCCTGCGGAATTTTCCCATTTTTCGGTAATCAACCGGGTCAAGCCGGTTCACCATCGCATCGCCGCATTTAAGACCGCCAGCCACTCCGGCCGTCAGAATCAGTCTGCCGCCCTGCATCAGCACAGACATATCGTCGATGTGCCGTTCCAGATCTTTCGCAAAATCATCGGTAAAATGTTCTCTGAATTTTGTCGTAAACAGATACATAGCATCTGCTTTTTCTGCCTGTTCACTCCGCAAATGCTCTTTTAAGTACCGCAGATATTTTAAAAGAATCCGAAGCAGATCCAGCGACTCTGTTATCTGCACCACCTTATTGCTTGTCTTTTTCGATGTGTATTTGTGAATTTCCTGCATCGCCTCTTTCGCGATACGGTACATTTCCTCGTAAAATTCCGGATGCGACACGGCATCAGACACCATCTGCTGGCGGAAATGAAGCGTCTTTTCATCCATCACCGGGCATAAAAGCACGCGCTGACAATTGGTAAATATTTCCTCATCCTCTTTTGCCATCGCCCGAAGGATCACCGAAAGATTCAAATCCTTGCTCATATCCTGCGGCATGCCATACCGTTTTGCCGCCCCCTGCTGTTTGTCCGGATACAAAAGTGCTACCTCAAACATGATGAATCCTCCTTTTAATTTCCTCATAAGTCAGCCCATATTTTTCCACAATTGGCTCGACATATCCTTTGCCTTCGGCCTTTTTCCGGTGGATCTTGAACGTCCGCACTTTGACATTTCCCTCGATCAGCGATGCCACCTGGCTGACGATCTGTTCATTTTCCTGCGCAAGTTCCTCAATGTGCGTGACATAAATTCCGTAGCAATCGCGGTCAAGAAAATGATCGATCACGCGACGTCCCATATGATAGGCATCGTACGTCGCCGCCGACGTAAAAAGTTCATTGATGATAACAAATACGTTGTGCTTTTCCGCATGCATCATCCCGGACAGGCGCACCAATTCTTCTTTCAGTTTTCCGCGGCCGCTCTGCATGCTCTCTTCCACGGAAAAATGTGTCAATAAGCCGTCAAAAAGTGGAAGCACCGCCTGCTTTGCCGGCACCGGAAAGCCCATCAGCGAAAAATACACAAGCTGCCCTGCCGCTCTCGCAAATGTCGTCTTTCCTCCCTGGTTTGGCCCCGTTATAACGAAAAACCGTTCTTTTCCACGATAATAATAATCGTTCGCTACCGTCTCTTTTCCCTCTTTTTGATTTTTCAACGCCAGCGCAAGATCGTATCCACCAGTCACTTCAAATGCCGCATCCGAAAACTCCGGCATGCAAAAATCATAATGGAAATATTCCATATGATGCTGAAATTTTAATATCGAAAGATACACGCAGATTTCCTTATGAAACTGCATAATCCCCGGCTGGTAAATGCGCGCCTCTTGTTTTCCAAATTCTTCCAGTCTTTTAAACTGCTGTGAAAATTTTTTCTGCAAATATTTGAAAATGCGCTGTTCCAGCGGTGTTCCCGCTTTTCCTCCCGGCAGAAGGTTTCCCATTTTTCCGGGATGCTTTATCATCTGCGGATATTTTTCGCACAATTCCTTCACATAATCGTCTTCCACCACCGACGGCAGGATCGCGACATGGTCTCCCTCGATCCGCAGACTGTAACGAATTTTCTCAAGTTCCTCACTCGTCGAAAGTGCCGCATCGTGATACGCCCTCACTTCCGGCTTGCCGCTCTCTTCCTTACACATTTCCAGAAACTGCTGCCAGCCGCGTGCCCTGCACTCGCGCTCTTCCAAAAAAGCAATCAGTTCATCCACCGCCGTAAAATACATTACAGCGACTTCCAGTTTCCAATGCTCCTTGCTGAGTTCATCTGTGATCTGCTCGCCTGTCTCGGAATTTATGTACGCTTCGTTTTCCTGCGCCTGCCGGATTCGATTGACAAATTCTGTAAGTTTTATCTCCATTTCTTCATCGATTTCCTGCAGCACTTCCTGGCGGAATCGGATCTGCTCCCTTCCATCAGGCATCTGCCGGAAATACTCCCGAAGATCATAAATGCCGAGCTGTCCATTGATTTCCTCGATCCACTGTGTGAGATTGAGATCATCATAAAACTCCGGCCGTTCTTCTTCCGATTCCCGGATTTTTCCTAAAATACTAAATGACATAATCACCCTCGCTTTCTTTTCACAATTTTGCTGCTTTTATTATACCGTATTTTTACATTTTTGTATAGCGGCAACATTGCGATTCAAATCTGAACGATTTCATACTTTACTTTTTCTTTACCAATTGTTTATGTGTTTAGGATTGAAAAAATTTCCCGGAACGTATATAATATCCTTGAGGTATTGTATTTATTAACATCTTATTGGAGAGATTTTATGGCACGAAAAAGGATTGGCGTCTTATTGGCGCAAGCAGATGAAACAACTCAAAATCATTTTATGCAGGGTTTTTTGCAGGAAGCATTTGCCTCTGACTATGATGTCTTGATTTTTTCAATGTATGTAAAATATCAGCAGACAAATCTTCGTGAACTAGGGGAGTCAAATATCTACGAATTGATCAATTACGACATGCTTGATGCTATCGTTATTCTTCTGGATACGCTACAGACAACCGGCCTTTCGGATTCCATTCAGAAGAAAATTCACGACAAATTTGATGGTCCGGTTCTGGTCATTGATCAGAAAAGTCCGTATTTTCCATCCGTTATGAATGATCACTGCACTCCGATCCGCCGTCTGATCGACCACTTGATCGAGGTGCATCATTATAAAGATATCGTTTTCTTAAATGGACGTGAAGCTCATATTCATTCGATTGAGCGTCTGCGTGGCTATAAGGAGAGCATGGAAGCACATGGTCTTCCGGTTCTTGACGAAAACATTTACTGCGGAGATTATTGGTATACAAGCGGTAATCAAATGGTGGAACAGATGCTTTTGGAACGCCAAAAACTTCCGGAAGCAATTGCCTGTGCCAATGACTGTATGGCGATAGGCGTTTGTTCCGCGCTTACTGAGCATGGCATCAAGGTTCCTGATGATATCGCTGTGATTGGGTATGACTCGATTCAGGAGGGCCGTTACAGCCCGGTTCCATTGACTTCTGCGGAAATCCCGGCGAAGTCTTGCGGCAAATACAGCCTCCGGTGGATTGATGCTTCTCTCAACGACAAACCAATTCCGGAATATGTACCGGAGACAGACCTTTGGATTGGTGGAAGCTGCGGCTGTTCGACGGATAATCTCACCCTGTTGTCGCCACTTCGCGACCAATGGGAAACAAATCTTTCTTCTAACAGTTATTATTCCTGTTTTAACCATTTGATGGAGGATTTGCTATCCCAGCATTCTTACCAGGACTTTTTTAACATTGTTTTTCAATATACCTATCAGCTGGGGAATTATGACAATTTTCACATTTGTCTGAACGAAAACTGGAATCATGCATCAAAGATGATCGGTGATGAAGCTATCCGTCTCGGCTATTCCGACCGCATGTATCCGGTTGTTCATTGTAATAAAAACTATAGCACAGAAAATCATATTGATTTTTCGAATTCATTTGATACAAAACTGATTTTACCGGAACTTCATGAAGACCATGAAAAACCTTCGGCTTACATTTTTACACCGCTTCATTTTGACGACCAATGTTTTGGTTACGCAGTCATCAGCTACGGCGACGAACCCCGCGTATACGATGAAAGCTACATTTTATGGCTTCACAATGTGATGCAGGGAATGGAATCCTTCTACCGGCAGGACATTTTGCGCCAGTTATTAAATGAAATGGAGTCCGCACAGATCCGTGATTCATTAACCGGTCTTTACAATTACCGCGGTCTGATCACACAGACGAAGCAGCTGATTGCCGAATCCGTGCATGCACACGATACACTTTCGATTACTTCCATTGACCTGAGTGGTCTGAAAGATATCAATGCCGGCTACGGCCGCACAGAGGGCGATTTTGCGATTACTGCCTTGTCTCACCTCATTCAGGAATCTACCTTTTCCGACGAAATTTGTGCCCGGACGGGAAACGATGATTTTATTGTCTGCTCCATTATTTCTGACAAAAATGTACATCGAGCAGATGAATTTATAAGCACTTTATTAAAGAAAATAAATATATTTAACCAGCAAAACAGCCATTCTTTCCAGATCCATATCTGCTACAACTGTAAATCTGAGCCGATTGGACAGATTCATTCGCTCGAGCCGCTGATCAATGATACGATCAGTGAAAAAAACGGAAAAAAATTACAAGAGTTGCGACAGCGTGATCCTTCTACTCATTTATCTGAGAAAGACAAGGAACAGGATTTGGTAGTTATGAATCTGCTTGACGATAATAAATTTATATATTATTTTCAGCCAATTGTCGACGCACGAACCGGTAAAATTTTCTCTTATGAAGCTTTGATGCGTGCCGATACAGAACAAAAAATTTCTCCACTGGATATTTTGACTAGTGCCAAACGCCTTGGCCGACTCTATGACGTGGAAAAAGCAACACTATTTAATGTACTTCATTACATGAAAGAAAACCCGCAGAAATTTATCGGAAAGAAGACATTTATTAACAGCATTCCGGGGGCTCAACTTGTGGATTCCGACAAAGACCGCCTCCACGAACAATTAAATCAACACCGCGGACAAGTTGTTGTGGAACTTACAGAGCAGGAAGAATTGGACAATAAGTGTCTGTCCGACATCAAGCAATCCTATGCCAAACTTAAGGTTGAGACGGCAATTGACGACTATGGTTCAGGGTACTCTAATGTAAATAACCTGCTTCGTTATATGCCAAAATATGTAAAAATTGATCGTATGCTTATGGAAGAAATTCAGAACAATCCGCAAAAGCAGCATTTTGTAAAAGATATTATTGATTTTGCACATGATAACAATATTCTGACGCTCGCAGAAGGTATTGAAACTTCAGAAGAGTTGAAGGAAGTAATCCGCCTCGGCGTGGATCTCATCCAAGGGTATTATACCGCTCGTCCAAATCCGGAACCTTTGGAACAGATCGACCCTCACATCCAGATCGAGATTTTGGAATACAACAAAAACCGATCGTCTTCCATGGTCCGCAAAGATTACATCGTCGACAAACCACAATCCATCTCGCTGGTTCAGATGGCACTTGGCAAATATACTGACATTCACATTGCCCAGCAGGCAGGTAAGAATCTCCCAATTAAATTGATCGGTGCTACCGGTTTCCAATCCAACCTCCGTATCTGGTTCGAGGATGGCTTCCACGGCACTCTGATCCTCAATACCACACATTTTTCCACCGAAAAATGTGTGCCTTGGCTGGAACTTGGTGAATCCGTAGATCTTACCATTCAACTCAAAGGAAATACCAACCTGAAGATGGCCGGTATCCGTGTTCCAAAGAGTTCAACCCTGCAATTTGTGGGAGAAAATTAGATTTTAAGAAGTTGACACAAAGTGCATAACTGTTTGAAGAGGTTTCACAGAATAGAAAAAGCCCGGCTGCATTTCTGCAGCCGGAGCTTTTTCATTTTATGAAACCTCAAGTTTTATGCACTTTGTGTCGGTTTTAACTTCTTCGAAAGAAAAATCAAGCATTCTCCTTCAAAGAAATTTGTTCCTGCAAGGGAAGATGTCCGTGACTACTCTTCTACCGGATCAAATTCCTCATCGAAATCATCTTCGGCGATGTCAAGAGCGTCATCGTCCTCATCTTCATCCATCATAAGAAGTTCATCATCTTCCACAATGTCTGTTTCCTTATCATCCTTTGTGGATTTCTTGCCTTTGCCCTTCTTACCTTTTTCCTCTTCTTTTTCCTCCGGCTCCTCTACCGGTTCCGGTGGCTCAAGGCTGTCAACCAGATCACTGTGAAGGCTGATATTGCGGTAGCGCTTCATACCTGTTCCGGCTGGAATCAGTTTACCAAGGATAACATTTTCCTTCAAACCGATCAATGGATCGATCTTTCCTTTGATTGCAGCATCGGTAAGAACCTTTGTAGTCTCCTGGAAGGAAGCTGCGGAGAGGAAGGAATTTGTTGCAAGAGAAGCTTTTGTGATACCAAGGATGATCTGTTTACCTTCCGGTACCTCTTTACCCTCTGCTGCAAGTTCTTCCACTTTATCTTCATATTCGAGCGTATCAACCATCGTTCCCGGAAGGAAGTCAGAATCACCATTGTTCTCGATGCGGACTTTCTTCAGCATCTGGCGGACAATGACCTCGATATGCTTGTCATTGATTTCTACACCCTGAAGACGATATACACGCTGTACTTCACGAAGCATGTAATCCTGTACGGCACGCACGCCTTTGATCTTCATGATATCGTGTGGGTTGACACTACCTTCTGTCAACTCGTCACCGGCCTCAAGCACCTGACCATCCATAACTTTGATACGGGATCCGTATGGAATCAAGTAAGCTTTTGTCTGACCATTTTCTTCATCGGTAATGATAACTTCACGTTTCTTCTTCGTATCACGAAGAGTAACTTTTCCGCCAAATTCGGAAATGATAGCAAGACCTTTTGGCTTTCTTGCCTCAAAAAGTTCCTCGACACGAGGAAGACCCTGTGTGATATCGTCTCCGGCTACACCACCGGTATGGAATGTACGCATGGTAAGCTGTGTACCAGGTTCACCGATTGACTGCGCAGCAATGATACCAACTGCCTCACCAACCTGTACCGGCTCACCGGTTGCCATGTTCGATCCATAACATTTTGCACAGATACCGATATGAGATTTACATGTCAAAATCGTACGAATCTTAACTTTCGCAGCATCTCCGGCATCAATGATCGCTTTTGTATTTACGATGCGGGCAGCACGTTTTGGTGTGATCATATGATTTGCCTTTACGATCAATTCGCCTTCATCGTCATACATATCGTCGCAGGCATAACGGCCTGTAATACGCTCTTCCAAAGTCTCGATGACTTCTTTTCCATCCATGAATGCACTGATCCACATTCCCGGAATCTCGTCTTTTCCTTCACAACAATCCGTCTCACGGATGATAAGATCCTGTGATACGTCTACCAGACGACGAGTCAGGTATCCGGAATCGGCTGTACGAAGTGCTGTATCGGAAAGTCCTTTACGAGCACCATGCGCGGAAATGAAGTACTCCAGTACGTCAAGTCCTTCACGGAAGTTCGATTTGATCGGCAGTTCGATCGTACGACCGGATGTATCTGCCATCAATCCACGCATTCCGGCGAGCTGTTTGATCTGTTTGTCAGAACCACGGGCTCCGGAATCCGCCATCATAAAGATGTTGTTATATTTGTCAAGTCCGGTAAGAAGTGCCTCTGTGATCTCATCATCGGCCTCTTTCCAAGTCTCGATAACCGCTTTGTAACGTTCTTCCTCGGTCAAAAGACCACGACGGAAGTTTCTGGAAATATTTTCAATGGTGCTTTCTGCTTCTGCAAGAATCTCTTTCTTTGCTGCCGGCACTTCCATATCGGAAATAGATACCGTCATCGCTGCTCTTGTAGAATATTTATAACCGAGAGACTTGATCGCATCCAATGTCTCCGCTGTCTTTGTAGCACCATGATTATTGATACATTTCTCAAGGATCTGTTTCAGCTGTTTCTTTCCTACGTGGAAATCAACTTCCAGAAGGAGTTCATTTCCTTCTACTTCACGGTCTACAAATCCAAGATCCTGTGGGATGATTTCATTAAACATGAAACGTCCGACTGTAGATTCTACAGTTCCTGTCTTCACGGTTCCGTCCGGCATCTTCTTAGATACACGTACTTTTACACGTGAATGGAGTGTAACTGCTGCGTTCTCATAAGCAAGCAGTGCCTCGTTGAAGCTCTTGAAGATCATACCCTCTCCCTTGGCACCAGGACGCTCCTGAGTCAGATAGTAGATACCAAGTACCATATCCTGTGAAGGAACGGCTACCGGACCACCATCAGACGGTTTCAGTAAGTTGTTTGGTGACAGAAGTAAGAAACGGCACTCTGCCTGGGCTTCTACTGACAGTGGCAGATGGACAGCCATCTGGTCTCCGTCGAAGTCGGCGTTGAACGCTGTACAAACAAGTGGATGAAGCTTGATAGCCTTACCTTCTACAAGGATTGGCTCGAATGCCTGGATACCAAGTCTGTGCAGTGTAGGAGCACGGTTCAACATAACCGGATGCTCTTTGATTACTTCTTCCAGAACGTCCCATACTTCTGGCTGAAGTCTTTCTACCATCTTCTTAGCATTTTTGATATTGTGTGCTGTTCCGTTCTGAACCAGTTCTTTCATAACGAATGGTTTGAACAGCTCGATTGCCATTTCTTTTGGCAGACCACACTGGTAGATCTTAAGTTCCGGTCCTACGACGATAACGGAACGTCCAGAGTAGTCAACACGCTTACCAAGCAGGTTCTGACGGAAACGTCCGGACTTACCTTTCAGCATGTCAGAAAGAGATTTCAGTGCTCTGTTACCAGGTCCTGTTACCGGACGGCCACGGCGGCCATTGTCGATCAGGGCATCTACAGCTTCCTGAAGCATTCTCTTTTCGTTTCTAACGATAATGTCCGGAGCGCCTAATTCAAGAAGACGTCTCAGACGGTTATTTCTGTTGATGATTCTTCTGTACAGATCATTCAGGTCAGATGTTGCAAAACGTCCACCATCCAGCTGTACCATTGGACGAAGATCCGGCGGGATAACCGGGATATTTGTCATGATCATCCATTCTGGTTTGTTACCAGACTCACGGAAAGCTTCTACTACTTCCAGACGTTTTACGATTCTTGCACGTTTCTGTCCGGTTGCACCCTTCAGGCCTTCTGTCAGTTCTGTATATTCTTTCTCAAGATCAATGTTCTCAAGAAGCTCTTTGATGGATTCTGCACCCATTCCTACACGGAATGCGCTTCCCCATTTTTCTCTTGCTTCCTGATATTCAGCCTCTGATAATACCTGTTTGTACATCAGGTCTGACTCGCCCTTATCCAGTACAATATAAGAAGCGAAGTACAGTACTTTTTCCAGAGTTCTTGGGGACAAATCCAGGATCAGTCCCATACGGCTTGGAATTCCCTTGAAGTACCAGATGTGTGATACCGGAGCGGCAAGGGCGATATGGCCCATGCGCTCACGACGTACACTTGCTTTTGTTACTTCAACACCACAACGGTCGCAGACCACACCTTTATAGCGGATCTTTTTATACTTTCCACAGTGGCATTCCCAGTCCTTGCTTGGTCCGAAGATCTTTTCGCAGAACAGTCCGTCTTTTTCTGGTTTTAAAGTTCTATAGTTGATGGTCTCTGGTTTGGTAACTTCTCCTTTTGACCATTCCAGAATCTTTTCAGGTGATGCCAAACCGATCTTGATCGCATCAAAAGTCATTGGCTGATAAGTTTGTTCCTTATTATTTTCTGGCATACTTTGGACCCCTTCCTATTCATCGTCAGATGAATCGCCGAAATCATAGTCATCATTTTCTTCAAAGTTCATATCGAAATCATCGTCTGATTCTGGTTCTTCTTCTACATCAACCAGTTCTTCACCCTGGAATTCCTGTTTGCTGTATCCGTGTTTACCAAAGTCTTCGTCATCATCATTACGATATCTTCTGTCTCCCTCGATCAGAGAACGGAAATCTGTCTCTCCCATATCGGAAGTTTCCATGATCTCCACTTCTGTATTGTCATCACGTAAGACACGTACGTCCAGTCCGAGTGACTGTAACTCTTTGAGCAATACCTTGAAGGATTCCGGAATTCCCGGTTCAGGAATATTTTCACCCTTGATGATTGCTTCGTATGTCTTCACACGTCCGATGACATCATCTGACTTCACAGTCAGGATTTCCTGCAGTGTGTATGATGCACCATAAGCTTCCAGTGCCCATACCTCCATCTCTCCGAAACGCTGTCCACCGAACTGAGCCTTTCCTCCTAATGGCTGCTGTGTAACCAGTGAGTAAGGACCTGTAGAACGTGCATGGATCTTGTCGTCTACCAGGTGGTGCAGTTTCAGATAATGCATGTGTCCGATGGTTACAGGGCTGTCGAAGTACTCACCCGTACGTCCGTCACGCAGGCGGACCTTACCATCTCTTGAAATTGGAACACCTTTCCAGAGTTTTCTGTGTTCTCTGTTGTCTGACAGATACTGCAGTACTTCCGGAAGAAGTTCTTCTTTATGTTTTGCTTCAAACTCTTCCCAGCTTAAGTTGACATAGTCATTAGCCAGATCAAGAGTATCCATAATATCAATCTCGTTTGCTCCGTCGAATACAGGAGTTGCGATATTGAATCCAAGTGCCTTTGCAGCCAGGGACAGGTGAATCTCCAGGACCTGACCGATATTCATACGTGAAGGCACACCCAGTGGGTTCAGCACGATGTCCAGAGGACGTCCGTTCGGAAGGAACGGCATATCTTCTACTGGAAGTACACGGGAAACGA
>ENA-OURQ01002883-OURQ01002883.1-human-gut-metagenome-genome-assembly--contig:-NODE-2883-length-12198-cov-6.307914_pt1 | contig 12198 bp, 9 predicted proteins | sample MGYA00242105_ERZ508999 | MGnify/ENA primary metagenome ERZ508999 (study PRJEB26280, sample SAMEA2338771) | human gut metagenome | biome: human gut; feature: human-associated habitat; material: faeces...
ACCGGTGCGGCGGCCCACCTCGCAGAATTCCGCAGTAGACTCGGGAATACCGATCTGGTGGCGGAGATGGGCTGCGGAAACTGCGTCATATCGTTTGATCTGACTGACTACATTGCACAGTTCCTCCATAGAGGCATACCGGCTGGGGACATAGTCCAGACCGAAGGAAATACCCCAAGCGCCCTGATCCATGTTGTGGCGGATGATATTTTCGATTTGTGCCTGCTCCAGCTCGTCCGGTGCCCGGTTATAGGCACCATGCATCACATACTGGCGGATACTGCCGTGGCCCAACAGGGTGACAAAGTTGCAGTTGGTTCCCACCTGTTCCACGGCCTGAGCATACCCCTCAAAATCATGCCAGTCGGGCCAGTCCCGCAGATAGCGCTGATACTGCTTCAGTCCCACAAGGCCGTTTCCCAGATAATAGTCCAATACTTCCTTTTTATGTCCGGGTGTAATGCTGTGGCTGCAATTGCCGTTCACCAGCGTGGTCACGCCCTGACGGATATAGGACTCATAGCGCCCATCGTCAAAGCAATACCATTCCTCATGAACGTGGGGGTCGATAAGGCCGGGAATCACGTATTTGCCGGCGGCATCGTATACCTCGGCAGCAGGCTCCTGAATATCAGGGGCAATACGGGCTACCTTGTCACCCTTTACCGCAACATCCGCTTTAACAGCAGGCTTTCCGGAGCCATCCACTACCAAGCCGTTTTTAATCAGATAATCATACATACGTTTCTACTCCTTTCTAATCACTCTCTGGATTTAGGGCTGAGACTGTCATTGATGGCCGTTCCCAGCAAATTGAAGCAAACCACATACACGACGATGCACAAGCTGGGCAGCAGCCACCACCACCAGGGATTGGGGGAGCTGATCACGGCGTTCTGCCCCCACGCCCGCTTGAGCATGGTCCCCCAGCTCCAAGTGGTCGGATCACCCAAGCCAAGAAAGCTCAGGCTGGCTTCCGTCAACACGGCGGAGGCCATCACCAGTGTCATATTGACGAACACCGGGCCGGTAGCATTGATGAGTATGTGTTTGAAGAGGATACGAGGCTTGGAGAGTCCCAGACAGGTGCAGGCCTCAATATACTGCATCTCCCGGATCTTCATTGTGCTGTTCTTCGTTACACGGGCCAACTGCGGCCAGGAGAATATACCTAAGATGATCGCCACGTTGGTAATAGAGGTTCCCATTACCGCCGCAATAATAATCATCAGCGGTAGCATGGGCAGCGTCATAAAAATGTCAATGAAGCCGTCGATCACTTCCCGGAGCCAGCCGGTGTTATAGCCGCACAGCAGGCCCACCGGTATGCCGATCACGCCGGCAATGAGCATAGCCATAACGGAAACGTACAGCGAGGTGCGAGCACCCCAGACCAGTTCTGCAAAAATATCCAGACCAATGTTGTCGGTCCCCAGCCAGTGCAGAGCGCTGGGAGCCTGAAGAATATCCTGCGTGTAGCCATCTGGTTTGGCGATCAGCATCGGCCCCACCAGACCGATCAGCAGAATCAGCAAGACGCCGATCATACCGATCATACCGTTGCGATTACGTACAAAATAATAGAGGAAGCCTTTTCGTTCTTTCATAATCAACCTCCTAGCTTGATTCGGGGATCCAGCCAAGCGACCACAAGGTCAGTGAGAAAACTCATGATTACCACGGCTACCGCCATCACAAGAAACGCACCCTGAAGCACCGGGTAATCCAGTGCATTCACAGCGTCATAGACCATCCGACCGATGCCCGGCCAAGAGAATACCGTTTCCGTTACCGTGGCGCCGCCTACCATGAATCCGATCTGCATACCGATGACCGTCACAGTGGGGATCAGTGCGTTTTTCAGCGCATGGACACGAAGTACACGCCCCTTGTTATTTCCCTTGGCGTAAGCGGTGCGAATATAGTCCTCATGCAGCACATCGATCATGCTGTTGCGGGTATACAGCACCGCATTGGCAAGGTTGGTGATGGACAGGGCGATGGCGGGAAGGATCAGATGCTTGGCAACGTCGCCGTAATAAGACCAGCCGGTGCCCTTGGGCGGCGTATATGCGCCGCCGGTAGGCAGCAGCTTCAGCTTAAAGGAAAAAAGGTACAACAGTAGGAACGCCATAAATGGAATGAATACAGATATTCCCATCGTCACCAGCACGCTGATGACCCGGTCCGAAAGTTTTCCTTTGTGGGCTGCTGCGTACAAGCCCACGCTGATGCCAATCAGAATGACGATCAGCATGACTGCCGCCAAAAGCAGCAGCGTCCAAGGCAGCTTTTCCGCAATATACTGGGAAACCGGAATTCGCTTGGCAAAGCTGCTTCCCAGGTTGCCATGAAGCAATTCCTTCATATAGAGGCCGTACTGGGTCAGCTTCGACTGGTCCAGGCCGAACTCCTCGATCAGCGCCTGCTGCGCCTCCTCGGACATCTGGGGACTGACCATCAGATCTACGGGATTGGAGGGCATAGCACGGACAATAAAGAATACCAGCGTCACGGAGAGCAGGATCGTCAGAATACCCCGCCCGAGACGTTTCAGAAGATAACGAACCATGGATCAACCCTCCTTTGCAAAGTGACAGCGCACGCAGTGATCAGTCCCCACCGTTTTCATATCCGGCTCCTGCTCGAAACAAATGGGCTTTGCCATGAAGCAGCGTTGGCAGAATCGGCAGCCTGCCGGAGGATCTACTGCGCTGGGAATATCTCCCTCCAGCAGGATCCGCTCCTTGTGGAGCGCAATGCTGGGTTCCGGTACAGCGGAAAGCAGAGCCCGGGTATATGGGTGGATATCGTCCCCCGTCAGTTCACTGTACGGGGCGATCTCCATGACCTTGCCCAAGTACATCACCATGACCCGGTCGCTGATATAGCGAACCACAGCCAAATCATGGCCAATGAACACATAAGTCAGATGAAACTGCTCCTTCAGACTTTGAAACAGGTTCAAAATCTGTGCCTGTACGGAAACATCCAGTGCGGAAACGGACTCATCGCAAAAAATCAGCTTTGGATTCACCGCCAAGGCCCGGACGATGCCGATACGCTGCCGCTGACCGCCTGAGAACTCATGGGGATATCGGTCGAACACCGCAGGCTGCAGCCCCACGACTTCCAACAGGTGCTGGATCTTTTCCTTTGCCTCAGCATAACTGGATGCCTGACCGTGAAGCAGCATTGGCTCGGCGATCGCATTGCCGATCTTGATTTTTGGGTTCAGGCTGGCGTAGGGATCCTGAAAGATCATCTGTATTTCGCTGCGCAGGCGACGCTTTTCGCCGGCAGATACTTTGAAGTCCGTAATGTCCTCTCCTTGATAAAACACCTGCCCAGAGGTGGAGGGCGTCAGCGCAAGGATCGTTCGGGCCAACGTGGACTTACCGGAACCGGATTCTCCCACGATTCCCAGCACCTCGCCGGGATAGACTTCGAAACTGACATCCTCTGCGGCGTGCACGTATCTCTGTTTTTCAATCAGCTTTCGCTTTTTCACAGGGAACATCTTAGTCAGATGTTCTGCTTTCAAAATGGGGGTTTCCTTTTTTTCACTCATGGTACGGTTCCTCCCCTTCAAAGTTCATCCAGCATTGAACGATATGGTCTTCTCCCACCCGCTTTACCGGTGGAATTTTGGTGCGGCACTCCTCCGTGCAGTGTTGGCAGCGATCCGCAAACCGACACCCCTCCTTAAAATCATACACAGTAGGCACAGTGCCGGGTATGGTGTAGAGCGGCTTCTTTTCACTGCGCATAGTAGGTACGGAGGCCATCAGTCCCTGGGTGTAGGGATGCAGCGGGTTGTCGAAAATCGCTTTCAGTGTGCCACGCTCAATGGCACGGCCCGCATACATCACCACCACCTCCTCGCAGATCTCTGCCACGATCCCCAGATTGTGCGTAATCAGCATCAGACTGCCGGAGGATCCCTTCAGGCGGCGCATGATATCCAGGATCTGCGCCTGGATCGTTACATCCAATGCGGTGGTCGGTTCGTCGGCAATCAGTATGGCGGGATGGTTGATAATGGCCATGGCAATCATTACCCGCTGGCGCATACCGCCGGAAAATTCATGCGGATATTGATTGATCCGGGTCTCTGGATTGGCAATGCCCACATCATTCAGCGCCTCACAGACCTGTTTCCGAATCTCATCTTCCTTCATTTCCGGATGGTGCAGCTTCAGACATTCGCCAATCTGCTTGCCGATTGTCATGACTGGATTCAGCGCTGTCATTGGCTCCTGAAAGATCATTGCGATCTGCTTTCCCCGGATCTTTTCCATCTCCGGCTCAGACTTTTTCAGCAGATCCTCTCCATTGAGCAGGATCTCTCCTCCCTGTACAGAGGCCGCAGCCGGCAGAAGCCGCATCAGAGAAAGGCTGGTCATGCTTTTGCCGCAGCCGGATTCACCTACGATTCCCAAAGCCTTTCCTTCGTCCAACTGCATATTCAGATGGTCGATCAGGTTGTAGACCTTTCCGTCATCGTCCTTAAAACCCATGCTGTAATCCTTGAATTGTACCTGTGTTGACATTGTTGATACCCACCTTTCCTCTGTTCATTTCCACTTCTAAACGGAATCAATGCATTTCAGCCTCGCACTTGAGCTTTCAAACGCTTTAACACTTTACCGCTTTGCAACACTAAACTTAAAATTAATTTTTGCTATCATAGTTCTCTGACGGCTAAAAATAAATGACATATGTCACGTTCTTTTCGCCGAACTTTTTTGCGGTTTCCCCGGAATTTTTGATGCGGGCGTGCAAACAAAAGGACTTCCCAAAATTTGTCTTTTCTTCAAGGACAAATGCCCACTTTTTGTTTCTCCAAAGATAATGTTTTGTCATCCCTTTACTTTTTTATAAACCTATGTTATCTTTACTATTACTAAGAAATATGGCTGCACAAGAAGAAAACGATTACTTTTGCACCTTCTAAAGGAATGTTTGCTATGATCCAGTTGAACGATCCTGCGCTGAAATGCGCACTGATAGAAAAACACCATTTTCAAGAGTATTTCTCGCTTGATCTGGAGAAATGCTCTGTCCTGCTGCGTTGTGAGGCAGGAGAAACCCTGTGCCACAGCGGTGAGATCTATCCGGAGATCCAGCTGTTGGCGGATGGGGCACTCATAGCCTCCAGCGTTTCTAAAAGCGGAAAACTGCACTGCGAGCTGCAGTATCAGAGTCCTAACATTTTAGGACTTACTTCCGCTCTTTGGAATAAGCCCGCCATTAACACCATTGAAGCGCTGACCCCCTGCCTGTGTCTGAGTCTTTCCGTGGATCTATACGGGGAGGCGCTTCACCAAGATACAAAGTTTCTCAACTACGCCTGCTCGTATCTGGCAGAGCATATCAGGAAAAATTTCATTCACTATGAACAGCTGCCAACCAGATTAGCTCAGTTTATTCTGCGGGAGCAAAAAGATGGTTACTTCGGCTACAACACCAGACTTTGCGCTGACGTACTGGAAACCAGTCAACGGCATCTGCTGCGGACACTTCGTTCCTTCTGCGACAAGGGTATTTTGGAGCACGTTGGTCGCAGCCGCTACAGGATTTTGGATGTGAGCAAGTTAGAAGCTCAGTAATTGATTGTCTGCCTTGATCCCATCAGCTTTTTGTAAAGTCAACAAATTGCTCTCCGGCTTATTGCAGTTTCAAAACAATCTTTCCTACAGGCTTATTACAATTTCTGATGAATTATCTGTCGCTATAAAATGAAAAACTCCCATACCGGGTTTGCTTTCGCTGGCGCAAGCATAGCGTTTGTATGACAAATGCGCTTGCTGGGGAAATCCCCAGTCAACCATGCCGCCTGCGGGCGGAAACTTCTCGGCAACGTTGCCAGAAGGTGAGGGCGCAGAATCGGGTTCGCCCATATTGCCAAACCCGATCACAGCGGACTGCACGAAAGCGCTGCAGACAATCTTGTCACAAGCGGCAGCCGCCGAAAAACGGGTTTGACAATGCTGCAAAACCCGTTCTCAAAAAAACGATGCCTCGCATTCTAAAGTATTTCTTCACGTGCAAAGCATAAAATATCGGGTTCGCTGAATTCACCGAACCCGATATTACTTTTTGGCAAAGTCGTCTAAAAGTAAGGTTTGGCAATCTTGCCAAACCTTATCATCACACGACCATTTCCCGCGCCACACAGATCAGGGACACCACCCAGGACAATGCTGCAAGTCCCGCCAGTACGAAGAAAATACCATCCGCCGGCGTGGTGTGAGCCAGATACCATGGACGAGACACGGTAACTGCCAGTGCCCCATACAGGCAGCGGTACAGACAGCCGCAGCGCCTGCATCAGACGGACGAGCCCGCCAGGCAGCGTCACTCCCAGCATCAAAAAAGCATGCATCATGTTCCATGCTTCCTTCCGTAATTTGTTGCATGTTACCATCAGCGGACAGACTTTGCAAGGGTCTGTCCGCTGATTTTTTGTGCGAATTATCTATGATGAGGGGGGGCTGTCAGACACCCTCAATTTCGGCGGCAGGGGGTCAATGAAACACCCTATACCATCAATTTTTTGTAGAAATTTTTAATTTCTGGTTACTCACCACGCTGTTTTTTCGGGAGGGATAGTGAGGGGGCTACGCAGAAGTCGAGAACCGCTTTGGGTAACATTGCCGAAAGCGGTTGGGCGATAACTACCCATGTTGGCCCCGTGCAGCCTTCTTTCACACCTGCTGGCATCCTTTGCCCGCCGGAGTGGGAGAACACCCGTGTGGGGCGGGAAACGCCACCGGTATTCCACAGAAAGAGAGAGATCCAGCGCCTGCGGGAAACCGTGAACGGGACGGACAGCTTCCTTGATAAAGCAAAGCGGTACACGGATATCACGGCGCTGGCACCAGAGTTGCTGTGGCCGTTCATTGAGAGGATCGTGGTCCACAAGAAAGAGGTAACGTGGTCTAAACATGCGCCCCAGACCGTGGAGATTTACTACAACGGCATTGGCTATGTCGGCAGTGGTCAGCAGGATGTGGAAGAAGCACTGGAAGCGCCGGAACCCCAGCAAACCCAGGACACAGAGAAGCCCCGGCAGGCATCGTAAACACGATGACCTGCCGGGGTATCCCCGGAATCACTTGTTACCCCTGTGAGGGGGGAGCGAAGCATCAGGGGAATATTTACTGGATGCTGAGCCGATAAATGACCACTGCACCCGCGTGTCGGCAATTGAATCCGAGGATGATAAGACGGACGAGTCTCTGTCATTCATCAAATTTTCGATGCCGATTGATTCGAGGGTTTCTACCCGTACAATTGACGTTGCGTTCACTGTCGCAACAGACAAAGAAGGAAAAACCACTTTCCAAAAAGCAAAGAATCCGTATATCTCCGTTTACTTCCCGACAGAGACCGAAAGCAAACTTGACTTCATTGTCCAAGGCCCGTTCCGCACTACTCCAAACCGGAGCAGTGTTCCTGCCGATGAAGAGGAAAACGAGGCTCTGGCTGAACAAACGGCAAAGCTCCTCAGACAGAGTGTCCTTGAGCTGCGCGATATGGGGCTCCTCGACTTGAGCCTGATTCGGATTCTGCCTCTTGATGAGGACGACTTTGATGTCTATCCGCTTTTCTATCCTTTATACGAAGAAATGCGGGATTTGTTTTCGTCGGAGCGCGTCTTGCCCGTTAAGGATGGGAAGGGCTACACTAAGGCTGCCAATGCAGTTATTGCAAGAAGCAGAGAAATTGCGGAGCTATTGCCCAGCGAGTTAATCTCGGAACTTATCAACGGCAAAAGACATTATGAATGGCTTCCGGTTTCGTTGACGGAGACAGGCCCGTACAAAGATGTACTCTCTTATTTCTCCAGCATTTTGGGAATAGAGGTTATTCGGCCGGAAGACCTTAGAAGCTACTTCAACGATAATCACAGTTTTTTGGAAAACCGAGATAATGACTGGCTCGTTAGGCTTTACAAGCTGTATGAGACTGTCCCGAATATTTTCTCCGAATCGAATTACAGAAATATTCTCGACGCTGTGATTGTCCGCACAGCATCCAACCGCATAGTTGCTCCATACCGAAAATCGCAGTCTTCTTATTTGCCCAATGTATTTCTTCCGTCGAAGAAGGCGATGCAGGCCGAGGTGGAATTTGTCCATCCATATCTATTTGAGAAGTGCCGAACCTTCTTTGAAAATGTACTGCACCTGAAGACGCCCAACGAGTACGAGCACTTTGTAAAATCTCTTGAAAAGCGGTATGCTGGTACAGATTTTAGCGGTTCATTTGAGGAGCACGTACAAGACATACACGCCCTTGTCAAGTATCTCAGGAATTCTGACTACGAGGCTGACCTGAGACAGATTGTTCGGAAAGCGTTCTACATAAAGTGCAGGTCAGGAGGAAAGGCATACTGGGCACGGCCACATTCAAAGGTTATTCGGTTCCCTCAGTCCGAAACCGGTCTAATGCTGGAGCAATACTACAAAGGCATTGCGCCGGATATCTACTTTGTCGATTTTGACGCATACCAGTCAGCCGGAATCACCTTTGATGACCTACGGGCGCTTGGCGTTACAGACAAAATCATCACCGGGGACGAAAAAACCTGGGGTGAATACTATACCGGCAATCCTGGCCGACAGCCTGAGTGGAGAACGACCGGAGACTTTCGCTGGAAACTCGGCATTGATAAGTTGGAAGAGGCCCTTCTCTACATCTCCCAGCATGCGAAAGCTAAAGACGCCTTAATAAAATCACAGGTGATTTTTAAGACACTGCAGGAGAACATGTCCCGCCTTGTTGGTACGGTTTATATCGGCGGAGGAACGCCAAATAAATATGACGAGCCTGCAGATGTAATCCATACTCTGAATAGGGATGGGTTTAATTGGCGTTTTTCTGACTGGAACGGAAAATGGCTCTATACTGAGTCTGGGGAGCTGGTCTCGCACAAGGCTATATCAAAACACGATTTGAACAAGGCACTATACGGAAAAGTCAGCCTCGATTCAAATTTGTACGACATTCTGGGCTTTAAGAAAGGGAAAATTGACCAGCATGAGGCCATTGTGAAGGATTACGATGCTCTGCCGGATGAGAAGAAACAGTCCTACTTTGAAATTGAGCTGGAGCGCCGCTTCCACATTACACCTGAGCAGCTCAGTCGTGAATTTGGTGGTCTGTCTCTACAGGAAGGTTCTTCTGGTCAATCTGAGGAGGACGAATTTGAGTTCCCGACCGGTTCCGTTAAGAACTGGGAGGCGCTGAAGAAGCATGCCGCTCAAATACTGTCCTATGCCAGCCCAACCGTATATGCGACTGTCGTCAGGCGTATCCGCATCAGTCGACCGCAAGACGATGTCCGCGCATACCTGATGAATATGTATCGCGTAAACTCGTCTTATCGGTATGCCTGCCAGCTGTGCCACAAGCCGTTCTCCAATGTGGAAATGTGCCAGCTGGAACAGAAGCCGGATGTAGAGCTCGACCCGTTGAATGTCTGCCTTTGTCCGAATTGCGCCGCAAAGTTTAGAACGCTGCGAAATGATAAGTATCTGGCAGACCGGCTCATAGATTCTATCCTTGATGTGTCGGAAAATGAGATTGAGGAGAACGACCACGTTTCAGTTGCTATCAACGACTATGATTTCTGGTTCATACCTACTCATATCGCGGAAATTATAGAGCTTCTTAAGCTGAAGAAAAAAGCTGCAGAGGAGCGCAAAGCCCAACCGCAGACTGCCAGTAAGCCCAATGCGAAGGCAGTGGCAAAAGCGCCGGAGTCGAATAGAGCTGCACCTGTGCAGCCTGTTAAGGAAGAAACTCCACCTTCTACTCCGGAGCCGGAAGAGGAAGGACTGCAGAGCGATACAAGCGCATATGGCGAGCTCATTGGTAGACGGGTGTTCCACAAATCGAAAAAAGCATACGCTCGTGTTGTTGGATGCGACGGAGAGTATATGGTCTTGAATTTCGAGAGTGGGGATAAGGCCGGTCAGGATGTCAAGTATAACCTGACCATGTGCTTGAATAATGGTTGGATTGAAGTCGTCGACTAATACTTTTTAATTTTGCCCGAACCATTTAATTTTGGCATACATTTTAATTATTCCTTGAGCCAGCTGCGCTGGAGCCCAGATGTCAGCATCGGGCACACCATGGCTGTGCTCTGACGGGGCAAATTGAACACCGACAAATACAGCGAAAACCGCAAGAAACGCCTTGTTTCCTGCGGTTTTCGCTATTTTTATACATTTTTCCGGCGACCGGGCTTGTATCAAAGATTATGTCTTTATAGATCCGGCTTGCGGTATCAAACGGTATCTCATCCTCGATACATTTCACGCTGCCGTTAGAGAACTTCTCATAATGTAAATTATCGCCCAATGAAAGAGGGAGTGAAGCACCGCAAGTGCTTCACTCCCTCTTTCATAGTCATTCTTTTTTCTGCGCCCCATTCAGGCTGGCCCAATGCTGGCGCAGCAGCCTTTCTGCTTCTCTGCGAAGGGAATCTTGGAACATGACCGCCATAACCAATGCGCTAAGCACTGCAGCCACAGGCTCCAGCCAGGGATATGCGGTCCAAAGCTGTTCTCCCCAGCAAGCAAGCGGAACACCAACAAGCAGCATAAACAGCAAAATAATGATGACAACGCCGGGTCTGCCGTAGCCTTCACGTCTGTTGATTTTGGCCCGTATCTGTCGAAGCGCACGGGTTCGGATATCCCGGATGTTTCTGGACGAACACTGTTTGTCCTGTGCGACGGATTCAGTGGACTCGCCATTGATGATCGTGCGGAACAAAATCTCCCTCTGCAGTTCGGTCAGTGCATGCAGGGCGTCATAGATTTGGGTGTCCAAATACATGAAGGGATCTTCATCAGAACCCTCCGGCAGATACTTGCTTCGGTCAAACCACCGTCTGTCGTTGTAAATTGCGTTGCGTACTTCCTCCGGCAGGAACGCTTCCGGATTGTAAGATCGGGGCTGCTTTATATCCAAATCCTCCAGAGTATCCGGTGCTACACGCTTGTGAAAGTTCGCCTCGCTGTAGTAGAGCATATGCTCCAGCTCCTTCCACTCCTCCGGATGCTCTTTCACCCATTGGTCTGCAGCGGCGGCAGCTTCCGGGTCCATTTCGTGTATCCAGCGCCAGTCAGACTGAAGTTCTTTGTACGACTGAGTATCCTTGAAGGACATGAGCTCACCGCCCTTTCTGCGTTCACAAAAAGTTTACAATTCCAGACCTTCCGATTTTGCGAATTTTCTCTAAGTAATAATAGAAGGACAATTTCACCCGGGTGAGGTTGCCCCTGGTTCGGTACGGCACGGTCTCCGCGCCGACGAATCCACATGGTCTTCGACAGAGCATCTATGAGAGCATGAGTGCTCTCCGCCATACGGCAATCCGTTCGGAAGGTCATTCCATCTCTGGCCGTGCTCCCGGGAGCACGGTCTCTTTTTATTCTAACACGGAGGAGGCGAAAAAGATAGTTTACAGATGAGGGCAAAGGAGGAATGTGGATCACACAACACACCCGCAAAATAAAAACCGCCGCGACTGCGGCAACAGTCCGGCGGCTCGGCGCACACACAGGCACGCACAAATCTACTGATAAAAGTATATCAGGTAAACAGCAGAAAAGCAATGAAAATTTTTCTGTTCCCTGTGTGAGCGTCATCGGACTCTACGACAATACAGGAGGTATGAATTGAGTTTCAACAAATGGCCCAAGCGCAGTGCAGAGAAAAACTATTTTATGGTACCAAACGAGATATTCAGCATCGGTCTGGATTTTCGTGAGATCTCCCTCTATTCCTATCTGCTCCGGTGCGAGAATCGGAAGACCTACCAGTGCTACCCCAGTTACAAAACCATCGGTCATGCGATCGGCATGAGTGAAAATACGGTGGCAAAGTATGTGCGGCAGCTGGAGGAGAAAGGTCTCATCTACACGGAGCCGACGATGGTACGAAGCAAAGATGGCAGACCCCTGAACGGAAATCTGCTCTACACCGTTCGCCCTATCCAAGGTGTACTCGAAGCATTCTATGAGCGGCAGCTCCGGCAGGCAGAGGAGGCTGCCGCCCGCTGTCGTGTGGCAGAACTCCTCAAAAAGTCCAACGCCCAGGGTCGCCAGAACGCCTTGTGTGCGCCTTTCCGGGAAGAAGCGAGTCCCAGTCCCGACCAGGGGATTGAAGCCGGAT
>ENA-OURQ01002887-OURQ01002887.1-human-gut-metagenome-genome-assembly--contig:-NODE-2887-length-12181-cov-4.213756_pt1 | contig 12181 bp, 9 predicted proteins | sample MGYA00242105_ERZ508999 | MGnify/ENA primary metagenome ERZ508999 (study PRJEB26280, sample SAMEA2338771) | human gut metagenome | biome: human gut; feature: human-associated habitat; material: faeces...
TTTTACTGGGTTTCTGGGATTTTTCCCTTCGGCCATATATAAGATTATCAACTCTTTTTCGAGTTGTCAATCTACAGATTTTTTTGATTTGGTAACATTAGAACGTTCCCCAATTTGGGGAATGCTTTGTTGTCACCATTAGCATTTTTCAGAATAGATTCGAACTGAAAGTTGTTTTTCATTTTTTCCCTTTGGGGAATGCCTCGGCTTTCTCTTAGGAGGCACTTGTTCTATCCATTAAACTAACAGGACAAATCTGTAGCTTCAATTGTACTATAATTACACACAAATTACAAGACTTTTCTTCTGTTCCGCCCTTACAATGGTTACTGTTCGTTAGAGCATGTTTGAAAAAAGCTTTCTACAAGATGTGCATCACGAAGCAGTTACCACTTCTGAAATATAAATTGATGCACTATACGGTTGGCATCTGTATACTTGTAAGAGCTTTGGCACAGTGCTAGAATAGTAAAAGTTGTATTTTTCAAATAGATTTTTAATTACCAGAAGGAGACCTCAGCCATGCAGCAGGAATTCATTACAGTAACCTTCAATCGCACGAAGATCGCGATCCGATGTGCAGACATTCTCTATGTGATCATGTCAGATGATCATTGCAGGATTCATATGTTTGATGGAAACGTGTATCGTTGCCGAATGACACTGAAAGAATTAAAGAAACAATTGAATGAAGAATTTATTGAGGTAAAACGTGGCTGTATGGTAGCTGTATCTGCAATCAGTGATATTGGAGACAGGATTTTGCTGTCTAATGGTGAGAAAATTTGCTATACAAAACGTAAAAAAAGGGTGCTCAGAGAAGAACTGCAGAAAAATCAGGAGCTTATAATTGCAAAAATCAGTAAAAAAAAGCTGCCGCTGACAGCAGAAGAATATCGCAAATATTATAAAATATGTGATGCTCTCCCTTTTGCATTCACGGATATAGAAATGGTATTCAATGAAGAAAAAAAGGCAGTGGACTGGATCTTCCGCTATGGGAATGAAGCGTTAGCTGCCCTGGAAAAGCAGCCCTTAGACAAGATGATCGGAAGTTCCTTTTCCAGTCTTTTTTCCAATATGGACGCAAAATGGCTTCATGTTTATGAACGTGCCACCTTGTATGGTGAAACACTGGAAATCATGGATTATAGTCCTGAAATAGATACGAATCTGAAAATTATATGTTTTCCTACATTTCCGGGACACTGTGGATGCATTTTGTTTAATGCAGACAAAATGAAATCTATAAGTGAAGAAAATCATCTGGTCAGATTGGTTGAAGTTTCCATGAAAAGTAATTCCTCTAAATAACAAATGTCGTTTTACCGCTTATTAGGTTGATTTACCGCAATAGAAATGTTATTTCTCTATAATTCGATTGTTCCCCTGATACATTCATGCTATATTTTTATTAGATATTGTTTTTTGCAAGCAATTAAGATTTACAGCAGAAAATATCTGAATTTTTTGCAGGACAAGGGGGAAACATATCATGAAAAAGAAAAAAGTGGTTACTTTGATTACCGCCGCATTGACACTTACCATGACTGTCTGTGGCAGTTCCAGCGCAATTGCCGCATCAGAATTAACAGCGGAAAGCAAACTAGCCACCCAGTATACCATTGATGCAAATCAGGAAGTTTATGCATTGCTGGATTTCGAGGATACTGAGGAGTTTGAAAATGCTACAAAGGGTCTTATAGCGTCTCCAGATACTCTGGATATTTATGATGAGAACGGAAAGCTTGTATGGAGTCAGGCGGCATATGCTTTTCTGGATCAGGATGCTCCGGATACAGCGAATCCAAGTCTTTGGAGAGATACACAGCTGAATCATATTTATGGTCTTTTTGAAGTAACCGATGGAATCTATCAGGTGCGTGGCTATGATATGTCAAATGTCACTTTCATAAAAGGTGATACGGGATGGATTGTAGTAGATCCACTGATGAGCATGGAATGTGCGGCAGCGGCTTTTTCCCTGGTAGAAGAGAATCTGGGCACTTTTCCTGTAAAGGCAGTGATTTACAGCCATTCCCATGTTGATCATTTCGGTGGAGTCAGGGGAATTATTTCAGAAGAAGATGTACAATCCGGTGATGTGCAGGTAATTGCACCGGAGGGCTTTGAGAAGCATGCTGTCAGCGAGAATATTTATGCAGGTACTGCCATGGGGCGCAGAGCAAGCTATCAGTATGGAACCATGCTTGAGGCCAGTGAAACAGGAGCTCTTGCCATTGGTATTGGCATGGGGCAGTCCAGGGGCAGTACAAGTTATATTTCTCCTACACTTGAAATCACACAAACCGGTGAGAAGCATACTATTGATGGAGTGGAAATTGAATTTCAGCTTACTCCGGGTACCGAAGCACCGGCGGAGATGAACTTCTGGATTGGATCGAAAAATGCTTTGTGGATGGCTGAAAACTGTACAGGAACACTCCACAACCTGTATACACTCCGCGGAGCCCAGGTACGTGACGGAAACGCATGGGCAGAGTACATTATGGAATCTCTGGCACTTTATGGTGATCAGGCAGATGTAGTATTCCAGTCTCATAACTGGCCACATTGGGGAAAGGATATTATTCAGGAATATATGACCAATACTGCAGCTGTGTATAAGTTTATTAACGACCAGACATTGCTTTACATTAATGAAGGTTATACGGAGACAGAGATTGCTAATATGATCCAGCTTCCCAAGGAGTTGGAGAAAGTCTGGTATACCCGTCAGTATTATGGCACAGTTTCTCATAATTCGAAGGCAGTATATGAGAAATACATGGGGTGGTATGACGGTAATCCTGTCCATCTTGCTGAACTTACACCATCAGATTATGCACAAAAGCTGGTAGAATATTTCGATGACACAGATGCGGTTCTTGAAAAAGCAAAAGAAGATTTTGCAAAGGGAGAATATCAGTGGGTTGCCCAGATCACCAATACGCTGGTTTTTGCTGATCCGGAAAATATGGATGCACGTTATCTTTGTGCAGATGCATTAGAGCAATTGGGGTATCAGGCAGAATCCGGTCCATGGCGCAGTGCTTACCTTTGTGCGGCACAGGAGCTGCGAAATGGTACAAATACCGATGATGCAACGCGAGGCAATGGTAACGGTGATGTTATTTTACATATGACACCTGAAATGATTTTGGATTATCTGGGAATTCTTGTAGATACAACGAAGGTTCCGGATCTGACGTTTACAGCAAATCTTATATTGCCGGAAGGTAATTATGTACTCCGCGTGAAAAATGGCGTACTTCTTTATCAGAAAGATACACAGGATGCGGATGCTGATGTGACATGGACTACCAAACGTGCCGGACTGCTGTCTATTATTCAGAAAAACGCGGAGAATGTTGTAGCTTTGATCCAGCAGGAGGGTGATGAGACCTGCCTGACACGATTAATGGATGCAGTTACGGTTACCTCAGAGTATAAATATTTTAATATTATCGAGCCATAAAATTTTTATGCAGAAAAACAAGGTTTCGTAAATAACTATACCAATCGCGTAGGATGTGGATGCACTGGACACCTGGACGGCACCAGCCATTACAGAGATTGATCCGGCAAACGTGAATTAATATTTCCACAGGATACATTTATCAAGTAAAAAAGGACCCCTCGCAAGGTAGAAGGCTAACAAGCCTCGACCTTGCCGGGATCCTTTCATTTACATTCCTTTCATTTTAAAATCAGCTTTCCCATTCTGTTTCACCTTATACAAAGCCATATCTGCGCTTTTACAAAGAGACATAACGTCTTCTCCCTGTTCCGGGAATGCAGCTCCGCCTGCGCTGGCTGAAAGCTCTACAGCCTCTCCTGTAGGCAGTGTAAGCTGGGAAATCATCCTCTGAAACGTTTCCATATAAGTCCGCGCCATTTCCCCTGTAAGATTCTTCAGGTAAACCACAAATTCATCACCGCCATACCGGCCGATTATGCTATCCTCCGGGAAACAGCTTTTCATAGTTTTCGCAAAATGCTTCAGGCAGAAGTCTCCATTGTTATGACCGTAAGTATCATTATAAATTTTAAAATTATCTACATCAATAAAGATGAAGATGCCTGGCGTTTTTTTACGCAATTCTTCTTCCACGGCAATCTGAAAAGCTCTGCGGTTCAGAATTCCGGTAAGAGGATCTGTAGTAGACAATCCCATGTACATTTTCTTATCTTTTTTCTCCAACAGCACAAGGGTCAGCATGTACAGCATCGTGAAGCCTACCAGAATACTTCCATATACTCCGCCCCAGGCGGAAAACTGCTGGGTAATATCAGAAATATTCTTATTTGTCAGTTCAACGATCACATACCAGCCTGGCATAACAGAAATACTTCTATAGGAAATTGTAGATTCCTCTCCTCTGATAATAGCGGAAAATCTCCCATCCTTCTTTCCGGAACGCATGTCCTTTATCCACTGGTTGTAGGAATAACCTGCATCATACTGGAAATACTTCTGCTGAAGCAAAAGATTGTTCCAACTGCCAGACGTGCCGGAATTGTCACTGACACAGGTAATAAAATTTTCTGAATCGGCCTTTAACAGATGAATGCTGATCTTGCCCTGAAGAAGCTCATACTCACCCAGCTGTCTGAGATTTTCGATCATAATCGACACATAAAGTGTATGAACCAGTGAAGTATCCCCTACTGGCACAAAAACAGTCATGGTCATATTTCCAGTTCTGCTGGACTGGTAAGGATCCGAGTTAAAAGAAGTATCTGAAGCCAACGCCGCCTCATCCAGCTTCTTCTTTTTGATATCGGAAACAGCGCAGCTGCTGCTGCCATAAATTTCGCCATCATTCATAATAAAACCAATATCACCGAAAACAGTCTTGTCAAGATTTTTCTCCAGCTGTTCCAGGATTTCCTCCGGCTGGGCATTTTCCATAGACCGGATCATCTTTATATCTTCCTGTACATAGTTCTGAAGATATTCCATAGAATCATTCATCTTTTCCGCGTACAGGCCTGTGATCAGCTCCAGATGCTCTGTATTGAAATTCCGCGCAATTCTGCTCATGTGAAAGTATGCCGCCACGATAATAACAAGGCAGACTGCCAGATACAAAGTCAGCAGGACTTTTCTTTTTGTTTTATTTTTTCTTCGATCTTTCATGAGACAGCATTCTCCATAAGATAATCAGAATCAACCATAATGACTCCAGTATCAAAATACTTCTGCTCTGATTTTTCTCCCTTTATAAGAGAATTCAGGGAAAGCATTCCCAGATATCCCATCTGATCCTGTTTCTGCAGCACAGTCACTGCATGATATTCCGGATTCTGAAGCATCTGTTTCGTTTCGTCCGCCAGATCAAAACCCACCAGCACCACATCTGTTCTTTCTTCTTCGAAAAGAGTATTTACGATGCCGACAGTAGATGTGTTATTGCAACCGAAAAAGCCCTTTATATCTGCATTTTCTCTCAATAATGCAGAAGCATCCGATTGTGCCTTTTTCGTATCACCACCATTAACTCTTATATCCTGAACGATTTCCCACTGCTCCGGTGCATTGCCCGCCCAGAAATTCAGGAATCCGGAAACACGGTTTACCATTGCCTGGGAGGTATCCGATGACAACTGGATTCCCACTTCCAGTGGGTCTGTCGGTGAATTCCCTGCATCATACAGCATCTCCAGCATTTCTTTCGCTGCCATTTCTCCGGCATCTATATTATCTGTCATGTAACAGGCATCAAATTCGCTGCTGTTAATCGAAGAATCAATAAGTACTACCGGAATATCCTTTTCCCGTACCTTCTGACAGCTGTCTGCCAGTGAATTGGAATCTGCCGGAGCCAGCAGGATTCCGTCAGCGCCTTGCTCCATAGCCTGGTTCATCAGGTCAATCTGACCGGAAATGTCAGTTTCGTTATCAATTCCGCCAAGATAAACCGCTTCATCCAGTCTTTTTGCAGCTTCTGTTATACCATCTATTACTTTTTCCCAGTAAGCACCATGATAATTTTTCAGAATAACATATATTTGCTTATCGCTTTCCGGATTAGAAATACAGGTATAGTCCACCACAGCGGGCTGCTCTGCTGCCTCCTCCATGTTTGCCTTCGAACTCCCCGAGCAGCCTCCCAGCAGAACAGATGCCACTCCCACAAAAATCAACCGATATGCTTTCGTTCGTCTCATTTTTTCCCCAGTACTTATACTCCAAATTGTAACGCTTGCAGCGCAGATATTGAATAGTTACCAGATATTTTACATTTTTGCATATATTTTTTGTGTATATCTGATATATTATATGCCTGATGTATAAGGGCTGTCAATGTCTATTCTTCACGATTCCCAGTCTGCATCCTCCGTTTCTGATTTCTGTTATCTATTTTTCATACTCCTTAACCTTCTTTTCATACTCTTCCTGGTTTTCTATTACATGTTTTACAATATGTCCATGGCTTTTCTTCTTGGCAGCCAGATTCCGGCCAGGACGTTCGGCATATTGATCTTCGGGAATCTCCAATGCATTTGCCACGGCATGAATAATTCCGTTGCTGCTGTATGTGGCTCCGCTGACAGCATCAATGTTCAGACTTTGTTCCTCTTTCATCTCTTCAATTACAACTGGCGCAGCTTTGAAAAAATATTCTTCTGTGTCACAGTATGAGAAGATGGAAATATCCGTTACCTGCTGATTTTCCACAGTAACCTGAACTTCTACATCACCACGAAAGGCATCGGCAGATCCTGTATATACGCCATCGACAAGGTTCCGGAAGCGGCCTGCAGAAATAAATTCAGCCTTGTCCGCAGCTTTATCATCAGAACCATTCTCCGCAGTCTCTGAAGTTCCTGCCTCCTTCAAAGCATTCTGTACAGCCTGAATCAGCCCCTTACTGCTATATGTAGCACCGGATACGGTATCTGCATTCGTATTCTGCTGTCCGATTATTGCAGAAAAGATTTCAGCTTTCGCTTTTTCCATATAAGACTTGTCATCCTCATAACTATCCAGTGTAAGACTGGTTATTTTTCCGTCCGCCACACTTACAGTGACACGCATCGCTCCACGATAGCCCTCACCTGTTCCAGTATAAGTACCGTCTTTATATCTGAAACCTTCAACAACACCGCCTGCTATATTTCTATCCTTCGTATAGCTTCTCGCCGTAAGGAGCCGGGAAGCCCCAATCATCACACACGTGAGCAATACTCCGATCACCATTCCATATTTAATTCCAAAATGCGCATTTCCTTTCGGACACCAGCTAATGCACTGCTGGCACACAATGCACTCTCCACCTGTAACTTGTTCCTTTTTCGTAAAATCAATTCCCATGCTGCATTTCGCAGTACACAAAGAACAGGCACTGCATTCTCGTCCGGGCTTTTCGATTTTCAAAAATGCACCTCTGGAAATCAGTGCATACACCGCTCCCATTGGACAGAAATATCTGCAAAAGAATCTCTTTACCAACACTGATCCTGCCAAAATCACCAAGAGTAAAATTCCCCCCACCGAGCACAAAGGCTTCACTCCCGGCCAATGTCCAGGCGCAATATACTGGCCAAATATTTCCCACGGACCTTGCTTTTTCCAGGTCAAAACACCACTCCATATAAATATTACAAAATAAACAAGTACTCCATATTTTGCCAGTTTCAGAACTCTGTCAGCTTTCTTGTATATTTCTGGATTTCTGTTCCGCCTCCAGCTGCCTTTTCCCAGCTTCCGCGCTGCAAACCACAAGAAATCCTGCACAGCTCCAAAGCTGCAGAAAAATCCGCAAAAAAATCTCCCCACCAGTACACTTCCTGGCACTGTCGCAATTAGTACATACACCGAATACCTGACACTCTCCCAGGAAATACTTCCAGCATAGATCTGGGAAAAAATATCTCCAATAGCTGTAAATCCTGTTACGAACAGTTCTGGGATTAAGATAAACGACAGTAGTTGGATAACTATTTTTATCCAGTTGTTCTTTCTATTTTTCATTTTTTAGCTGCTTCTTTTTGTAGGCTATCTTTTTTCAACTGCTTCCAAAATTTCCATTTCACAAACACCGAAAGTCTATCAATAATCATAAAAAAGCACTCCTTTCCAAGTAATAGTATACTCAAAAAAGAATGCCTTTTCTATCATTTTCACATTATTTCTTCACTTTACCGAAAGCTATACATCATCCCAACAACGCCTTCATAATCCCCGCATAGCACACCGACATATTTGTCAGATCTTTCACCTCCGCATACTCATCAATGGTATGCGCCAAATTTTCCCTTGCAGGTCCCATTCCAATAGTACGGATGTCAGCTTCTCCTGCATAATGACTTCCATTTGTACAGAAATTGTAGGTAGTTACCTCTGGAGAAAAACCCTCTTTTTCCAGTTCGGATTTTATTTTTGCTACCCACTCCTCTTCTGCGCCAAACAGCCAGCCTGGGAAAAAGCGTTCTCCCTGGATTTTTTCTCCGGTGTAGCATTCCTCTTTTCCCACTGCATAAGAAACTTTATAGGAAAACTGCGGATCCTTTTTCTTCAGCTCTTCCATTTTTTCAATGATTGGCTGAAGCACGCTTTCCTTGGTTTCACCTACCAGAAGTCTGCGGTCATAGGTTGCACGGCAGTATTCCGGAACAACGGAGGCTCCTGGATATGGGGAAGATTTTACGTCTGTCAGCTCCAAGATTCCTTTTCCAAGTTTATCCTGGACAGGCGGTTCAATCTCACGGATAGCCTGAATGGCCTCACACATTTTATATACTGCATTTACGCCCTTTTCCGGGTTTGCTGAATGTGCCGGGACACCAAAGGTCTCAACCACAATTTCCGCACGGCCACGCTGTCCCACCTTCAAATTCATTTCAGAAGCTTCACCAATTACCACATAATCCGGTTTCACTTTTTCACTTATTTTTCGCGCAGCAACACCTTCGAAGCATTCTTCATGCACAACACCGGCCACATATACATCTCCGGCAAAATTTTTCCCATTTTCCACCGCATATCTATGCGCAGCAACTGTAAATGCAGCTACCGCACCTTTCATATCAGCAGCTCCTCTTCCATAAAGCTTTCCATCTTCAACAACTGCATGAAATGGATCATGTTTCCAATCCTTTAAATTTCCAACTGGAACCGTGTCTATATGTCCATCAAACAGGACTTTCGAACCAGGATTTTTTCCTTTAATATGACCGATCACATTTCCGTAGCAGTCAGTTTCTATCTCATCGAAAACACCGGTCTCTTTCATATACGCCTTTAAAGCTTCCGCCGCTTTATCCTCATGTCCTGAATAGCTCTGACAGTTTATCAGACTTTTTGCCAGCTCAATTACTTTTTCGTCCCATTTTTCACTCATGGCCTATTGCTCCTCCTCGTCCGTCTTCGTACGGATCATTGCCTCCAGAATTTTTACACAGCCTTCGATTCCAAAAGTCTCTCTGTTTATGGTAAGATCTTTCTTTTTCTTATGACTCCATTTTCCCATAGAATAAAAACGATAATAATTATCTCTGGCCGCATCCATTTTTCTTACCAGTTTCTTGGCTTCCTTGGCAGAAATGTGATGTTTTTTCATAATGTTGTCTATTCGAAAGCTCTCCGGTGCATAAATAAACACGCTCAGTACATCTGGCTCATCGTGAAGTACATAATCTGATAACCGGCCTATGATGATACAGGATTCCTTTGCATACAGGTCTCTCATGATCTGTGCTTCCTGACGAAAAAGCTTATCCTCCTGTGCAGAATTAATGCGTCCGTTTCCAAGATAAGGATCCATAAAACGCCGTTCCACGTTTTCATCATATCCACACACAGAATTAACATCCACTCCTGATTTTGCAGCTGCCCTGGCAAGCAGTTCTTTATCATAGAGCTTTACTCCCAGACGTTCTGAAAGTACTTTTCCTATTTCATGACCTTCTGCACCGAATTCACGGCTGATAGTCAGTACAAAATGCTTTCCCATGATTTTCCTCCTGGATTTTAAGTTTTTCTCAAAATTCTACGAACTACTGTTTTCATTTTGCACAAATTATATTTTCGCTTTTCTGTTAGAGCGTGTTTGAAAAAGTGCCACGTGAAACATTACTTGCAAACAGTAATTCTTATGATACCTTATACAAGCTCTCGTTTTTTTCCTTTTCTATCTCCTGTTTTTCATATATCTCTTCCACATATTTGCTGGTAAAAGCACGCATTACAGCAAAGTAACCTAAACGAAAGCAAATCCTGTCTCCAGTCTTAAATTCTTTCTCGCAATCCGTCACATCCACAATCAGATGATCGCTGCTGGCTCCGATGATCTCTACGCCTTCATCTACGGGCCACATGGTTTCTACGTCAACATCCTGCCTGCCAAGGGCACAGATGGCTCTCTTTCGGATTCCCCTGTCTGTAAAAACAGGCACATGACCATAACTGTCCGCACCAATCTTTCCGATCGGCATAGACGGCTTCTCTTTAGATTCAATGATCTCAGCTTCCATGATAAATGCGTCGTTGCTGGTTCCCGGCAAATACTCATAGTTTGTCCGTTCTCTGCCAAACAGCACAGACTCACCAAGACGAAGGTTATTGATTCCTTCCGGAATCCCGTTTTCCAGCATCAGGTGAATAGTCGCAGAATTGCCACCACTGATACATACAGATGCATCGTATTTCTTTGCCAGACCAAGAAGCCGGTTCATTTTTTCCTCATCAGACTGTACAAAAGAAAAACAGGTCAGATTTGTACCAAGTCCATACAAATCCAACCCCTTTGCCTGCTTTGCATAGTTTATCGCTTCTGCCAGATGTTCTTCTTTAAAATAGCCTTCCCGCAGATCTCCCAGATCTACCATCAGAATTACTTTGTGTTTCTTTTTTAACTGTATGGCCTGTTGGTTAAGTGCTTTCAGTGTCTCAATCTCCGAGTTTACCGACACATCACAAAACTGCACCACTTCTCTCGCCTCAGATATGGATGGCATACGGATCAGCCACTTTTCACAAAGCAGATTTTCATAATTTCTGATGTTTTCAATTCTGGAATCTCCCAGCCTTTTTATCCCCTGGTTCACCAGAGTCTGAGCAATCCTTTCCTCGCCACCAAAAACTTTGGTTACACCAGTTATTTCTATATGATGTTTTTCAGTCAGATCTTTCATGACTCTTACATTCTCTGCAATTTTATCCAGATTGATATGTATGCATGGATACAACTTTGACCACGCTCCTTATTAGATGATATGAGTGGCCCAAACTCTTCTACCGTCCTGTCCACTGCAGTTTTTTTACTTATTTACTTATTTAATGCCACGGATTTCAAATGAGGCCGGCAGATAAAACACACTATAGGTGCATAGCTGCCAGCTTTCATAGAAATATTGACTGGCATAGATACTCATTTTCAATTTACAGCACACTTGCAAGGAAGTTCCTGCATCTTTCCGTCTTCGGATGAGCAAACATTTCTTCCGGTTTTTCCTCTTCTACAATGTAACCGTCATCCATAAAAATGATTCTGTCCGCAACATCTCTTGCAAATCCCATTTCATGTGTAACCACAACCATAGTCATACCTTCCCTGGCAAGCTCTTTCATAACATCCAGAACTTCTCCAACCATCTCCGGATCCAGTGCACTGGTAGGCTCATCAAACAGCATAATCTTCGGATTCATTGCAAGCGCACGGGCAATTGCAACACGCTGTTTCTGACCACCTGATAAAGTTACAGGATACACATCCTTTTTATCCAGCAATCCAACTCTGTCCAGAAGCTGTTCCGCCTTTTTTACAGCCTCCGCTTTTGACATTTTTTTCAACATGGTCGGCGCCAAAGTCATATTCTGCAGCACAGTATAGTTTGGAAAAAGATTAAAATGCTGAAACACCATTCCCGTCGTGCCGTACAAATCTATTTCCCCATCCGTAATGTTTTCAAGACCATTGATGCTGCGCAGAAGCGTGCTCTTACCTGAGCCCGACGGCCCTATTATAGCTACGATTTCACCTTTTTTCATCGAAAACGATACCCCGTCCACGGCCGTGACACCGTCAAATTTCTTGACGATGTTCTTCATTTCGAGTATCGTATCTCCTGCTTGCAAATTTTCTTTTAATTCATGTCTGACTACGGCGCTGCCGCTCGCTTTTTTTCCTGCCATCAGCTCACCGCCCTTTCGTCATAGCGCTTAAAGCGTTTT
>ENA-OURQ01002888-OURQ01002888.1-human-gut-metagenome-genome-assembly--contig:-NODE-2888-length-12176-cov-3.356159_pt1 | contig 12176 bp, 10 predicted proteins | sample MGYA00242105_ERZ508999 | MGnify/ENA primary metagenome ERZ508999 (study PRJEB26280, sample SAMEA2338771) | human gut metagenome | biome: human gut; feature: human-associated habitat; material: faeces...
GATCAACATATGAAAAAGAAATTTTATAAAAATAATGTTGGCTGTTATTATTTTTATGCTGTTAGTATATCGGGAAAGTTTGAAAGAATCGTGTTTATCTTATGAAAAATTAGTGAACGAATTTGAAAAGATTTGTAACTCTCTGGAAAATGGGCTGTTTTTGGAGATTAGTTATAAAAAGATTATAAAGTTTTTAGATACATTTTACAAATAAAAGGAAAAGGTGTAGTATAATGGGCTGGAATCTGGAGGAAGATTTATTTCCGATATTGATTAAATTTCAGAAGAAAATTACTTGATATGAGGAAATCAGATCATAAATATGGCCAGATTCCAGCAGTTTGTGAACAGAATATTAACTATTGCTGGTCAGAATATGAACAGCAGCTATTTAATTGTTACTGGAGAGATTTTGAACAGATGACATTTAATCGTTACTGGGCAAGTCTTGAACAGTAACATTCAATCAGGAGGTAATTATCATGATAAAAATGAAAAAATCAGCAGCACTTATTCTTGCAGGAGTCCTTGCCTGTTCCATGCCGATGCCGGTTATGGCATCCAGTGATACAGAAGTGGTAGAAAGTCTTCTGGACAGTGGAATTGATTTTCTTGCTTCTGACCCTGGAAAAGCAGTAGACATTATTATGTATGCCAAGGATCTTGTAGACCAGCAGAATATCACAGATGACCAGGTACGAAGTGCTGTAACTCAGGCAGCAGACCATTTTGGTGTATCTCTTTCTGATTCAGATGTAGATTCCCTTGTTTCTGTAGTACGCAAGGTTCTGGATGCAAAAATTGACGAAGATGCTCTTAGAAGCGATGTAAATTCTGTATACAGTAAGCTGCAGGATATGGGAGTTACAAAGGATGATGCCAAAGGTCTTGTGTCGAAGTTAATCGAATTTGTAAAAGGATTATTCGAATGAGAAATGTAAAATGTGCAAAATGTATAACTTTACCAAATTAAAGTAAAGATGCAAATGTGGTAAATTTATAAAAAAGGAGGAAAATGAAAGAAGAAATTGTGCAAATAAAACAAATGTTCATTATTCGTTTACAATTTGCATGTATTTTGTTCATAAGTATCTGATACTATATAATCAGTTCGAAAGAACATATACAGAAGACGTTGTAATGACACCATTACACATAAAATTTTTTCATAATAATCGCCCCGGCAGTTACTGCCGGGGCACTCCTCGTTTTAGAGCGTATTTGAAAAAACATTCCTGCAATCTGCACGCTCTGGAGCGTGTTTGAAAAAGGTTTTCTGCAAGATGTGCGTCACAATTTGCGGGAGAATTTGTCTGAATATGCCGCTCTTTAAACGCCAGATATTACACTCTGACGATTAAAGAGCGGTGTTTTTTCGAATGTACATTCCAAAATTTATTTGCAACGAATAAGCGGTGTGCTATAATGAAGCAAAAACAGGGGTAAAGGAGTCTAGGTCATGGCAGAGACAATGAAAGATTACGAAGCAGAACTTGAAGCTTCTTTTAAGAAAATTGAAGAAGGCGACATTCTCACAGGAACAGTTGTGAGTGTAGATGATAAAGAAATTATTGTAGATTTAAAATATTATGCAGAAGGTATTATCCCGGTAGAAGATTACAGTAGAGAGCCGGGCTTTAACGTTAAAGAAGAAGTACACCCTGGAGATGAAGTTTCCGCCACAGTTGTAAGAAAAGACGATGGAAACGGCAACATCCTTTTATCCAAAGTTGAGGCTACTGACGTCCTGGCTTGGGACAAATTAAAAGAGCTGAAAGCCTCCGGAGAGGTTCTTGATGTAGTGGTAAAAGGTGTAGTAAACGGCGGCGCAGTTGCTTATGTAGAAGGTGTGCGCGGCTTTATCCCGGCATCCAAGCTGGCCTTGAATTACGTAGAAGATGCCAACGAATATCTGAACAGGCACATCCAGGTTCAGGTAATCGATGTCAATAAAGAGGAGAAAAAACTGATCCTTTCTGCGAAAGAAATTTTAAGGGAAAAAGCAGAAGAGGAAAGAAAGAATAAAATTTCCAATATCCAGCCAGGCTTTGTAACAGAAGGAATTGTAGAAAGCCTTCAGCCATACGGCGCATTTGTAGATCTTGGAAACGGCGTATCCGGACTGGTACATATTTCCCAGATTTGCGAAAAGAGAATCCGTAAACCATCAGAAGTTCTTGCAGTTGGAGATAAGGTGAAAGTAAAAGTAACTGCAGTGAAAGATGGAAAACTGAGCCTGAGTATCAAAGAAGCGACTGATATGATGGCAAAAGAAGTGGAAGAAGAGGAAATAGAAATCCCACAGTCCGGAGAAGAGGCAACCACATCTCTGGGAGCTTTATTTGCAAATATTAAACTGAATTAATATAAAGTGCAGATTTGGACGATTAAGACAATCGCCCAAAATGAAAATCTTCTGTAGAGCGTGTTTGAAAAGTAGACCCGAAATAAAAGACTCTGTTTACAGATGAAAAGTGTGCAGAGGTCAGCTGAATTTTGGAAGGAAGAATGTGAATGAAGAATCAGAAAGTATTTGTAATGGGACATAAGAATCCGGATACGGATTCCATTTGTTCCGCAATTGCTTACGCAGATATCAAAAACAGAACCACCCAGACCAAGCGTTATATTCCAAGACGCGCCGGTCAGATCAATGAAGAGACTCAGTATGTACTGAATCGTTTTGGCGTACAGCCCCCGGCTTATCTGGGAAATATCGGAACGCAGGTAAAAGATATGGATATCCGTCCAAAACCGGATGCAGACCGTACCATGTCCCTGAAAAATGCCTGGGATATGATGCAGAATAAAGGCATTGTGACCCTTCCCATCTGTAACAGCGAGGATGAGCTGGAGGGAATTGTAACAATCGGTGATATTGCTGATGTTTACATGGATACCAAGGACAGCTATCTTCTTTCAAATGCCAGAACCCAGTATAACAAGATCAGGGATACTCTTGACGGTGAAATCGTGGAAGGAAACGGTCACGGTTATTTTACCAAAGGGAAAATCCTTATTGGAACTGCTGATCCGGAGGTAATGAAGAACTATATCGAAGAAAATGATATGGTTATTCTTGGAAATCGTGAGGAAGATCAGTTAAAGGCAATAGAACTGAATGTAAGCTGCATTATTGTAGGAATGAGTATTCAGGTAAGTGAGAAGGTAATAAAGAAAGCTCAGGAGAGACAGATCATCATTATCTCTTCTCCATATGATACCTACACAATTGCCCGCATGATCAACCAGAGTATTCCGGTAAATTATGTGATGAAAAAAGATAATCTGGTAACTTTCAACACTGAGGATTTCACAGATGATATCCAGGATGTTATGATCAAGCACCGCCACCGTGCATTCCCTGTTATCAATAAGCGGGGAAAATGTGTGGGAACCATTTCCAGACGAAATTTCCTTGACATGCACAAGAAACAGGTAATTCTGGTAGATCATAATGAGAAAGACCAGGCTGTTGATAATATTGAGAAAGCAGAGATTCTGGAGATCATTGACCATCATAAGCTTGGTTCTCTGGAAACTATGAAGCCGATTAATTTCAGAAATGAGCCAGTTGGATGTACTGCAACAATCCTTTACCGGATTTATGACGAGCAGCGACTGGAGATTCCGCCTAAGATCGCAGGACTTCTCTGTGCAGCCATTATTTCCGATACCTTAATGTTCCGTTCTCCAACCTGCACCCAGCAGGACAAGATCGCAGCAAGTGCGCTTGCACTGATCGCGGACATTAAGATTGAAGATTTCGCAAGAGAAATGTTCAAGGCTGGAAGCAATCTGAAGGATAAAGCACCTGAAGAAATATTCTATCAGGATTACAAGAAATTTATTGCAGAAGGAAATGTGGCTTTTGGTGTTGGACAGATCAGTTCCATGGACGAGGAAGAGCTTCAGGAGATCAAAGTTCGCCTGAAACCATTTATGGTAAGCGAGTGCGGACGCCATGGAATTACCCGTGTTTACTTTATGTTAACCAATATTATGGACGAGTCCTCAGATGTAATTTATTACGGCGAGGGCAGTGAGGAAATGGGAAAAATCGCATTCCAGCAGGAACCGGAGGATAAGTGCTTCCACCTGAAAGGCGTGGTTTCCCGTAAGAAACAGATGATCCCGGCTATGATGGAAGCTGCGCAGATCATGGCAAATGACTTTAACTGATAATAAAGATTTTCCCGGCAAAGAGGCTGTTAAAAGCTACTGCTCACAAAGTGAAAAGTAACGCAGAAGGTTCTTTGCACGGGAAATTTTCACATAAAAGAGGAGCAAAAATATGGCAAAACAGACCTGGAAACCAGGCAATATGCTTTACCCGCTTCCTGCTGTGATGGTCAGCGTTACAGATGGCGAGGGTAATGATAATATAATAACAGTAGCGTGGGCTGGCACCGTGTGTACCAACCCGCCAATGGTAAGCATCTCCGTCCGTCCCACCAGATTTTCTTACGATATGATCTGCAAGACAAAGGAATTCGTTCTGAACCTTACCACAGAAGAGCTTGCATACGCCACCGATTATTGTGGCGTGCGGTCCGGCAGAGAGGTTGATAAATTCCAGGAGCTTCATCTTACCAAAGAAAAGGCGGATCAAGTGAAGGCACCAATGATCGGTGAAGCTCCTGTAAATATTGAATGTAAAGTTAAGAAAATTGAGAAGCTTGGTTCTCATCACATGTTCCTTGCGGAAGTAGTTGCAGTGCATGCGGACGAAGCCTATATGGATAAAAATAATAAATTTCAGCTGAATCAGTCAAAACTGATGGTATATTCCCATGGAGAATATCTGGGACTTGGAAAGAAACTGGGCACCTTTGGATATAGCGTAAAAAAAGGAAAAAAGCATAATCAGAAACTTAAAAATCACCCATTAAAAAACCGAACCCAGTAACAATTTTTTTACGAACTCAGTAACAATTTTTTAATGTGATGTCAGTAACAATTTTTTTATGTGATTGCAATAATGGCTCTTATGTGTTATTATTTAAAGGAGTATCGAATGAAAATGAATAATATAACATTAATTGGAATGCCCGGTGCAGGTAAAAGCACACTGGGCGTTGTTCTTGCGAAAATACTTGGATATGAATTTTTAGATTCAGACCTTTTAATACAAAAAGAAGAAAAAAGACGTCTTTATCAGATCATTGATGAAGAAGGAGAAGAAGGTTTCAAGGCCATTGAGAATCGCGTAAATGCGTCGATTGATACAGAGAATACTGTAATTGCTACTGGGGGAAGTGTGGTATATTGCAGTGAAGCCATGGAACACTTGAAATCAATTGGGAAGGTAGTTTACCTCAGCCTTTCTCTGGAGTCTCTTGAGAAACGGCTTGGAAATCTTAAGAAGCGGGGAGTTCTTCTGAAAGAAGGACAGACCTTGAAGAGTTTATATGAGGAGCGAGTTCCCTTATACGAGAAATATGCAGACATTGTGGTAGATGAAGAAGGGAAAGATTTGGAAGCAAGTCTGCAGGCACTTTTGGAAACACTACAGACAGGGGTTATTAAGTAACTGTAGATCGTTACTATTCGCGGAATGCGTTACGATGAACGAAGTGAACAGTAACTGTGAATCAGAGGAGGGCTGTCAGGTTATTGGAGAGAAATTGACAATAGCCTTTTTGGCTCGCGGAGTAAGAATAATAGAGGTGTATTATGGAACAGTATGTGATTAAAGGTGGAAATCCGCTTGTTGGTGAAGTAGAGATAGCAGGTGCAAAGAATGCAGCGCTGGCTATTTTATCAGCAGCCATTATGACGGATGAGACAATTCTCATCGAGAATCTGCCTGACGTCAGAGACATCAACGTTTTACTGGAGGCAATAGCTGGCATCGGAGCACAGGTTGACAGAATCAATAAATCAACTGTTAAGATCAATGGTTCTACCATTGGTGATGTAAGTGTAGATTATGAGTACATTAAGAAGATCCGTGCATCTTACTATCTTCTTGGTGCATTACTTGGCAAATATAAAAGAGCGGAAGTTCCTCTTCCAGGTGGCTGCAATATCGGAAGCCGTCCGATCGATCAGCATCTGAAAGGTTTCAGAGCCCTTGGTGCGAAAGTTGATATTCTTCATGGAGCCATTGTTGCGGAAGCATCAAATCTCCATGGAAGCCATATTTTCCTGGATGTAGTATCTGTAGGAGCGACCATCAATATTATGATGGCAGCATCTCTTGCACCAGGACGTACGATTATTGAGAATGCTGCCAGAGAGCCACATGTAGTAGATGTTGCCAACTTCCTGAACAGCATGGGAGCCAATATCAAAGGTGCTGGTACAGATGTGATCCGTATCAAGGGTGTTGAGAAGCTTCACCGCACAGAGTATTCCATCATTCCGGACCAGATCGAGGCAGGAACCTTTATGTTCGCTGCAGCAGCTACCGGTGGTGATGTCACAGTTAAGAATGTAATTCCAAAGCATCTCGAAGCTACTACAGCTAAGCTTGAGGAAATCGGATGTGAAGTTCAGGAGTTTGATGATGCCGTACGTGTACGTGCAGTGGGCAGACTTCATCGCACTCATGTGAAGACCCTTCCATATCCGGGATATCCGACTGATATGCAGCCGCAGATTGCGGTTACCCTTGCACTTGCAGAGGGAACCAGCATCGTAACTGAGAGTATTTTTGAGAATCGCTTCAAATATGCCGATGAGCTTTCCAGAATGGGAGCCTGTATTAAGGTTGAAGGCAATTCCGCAATTATTGATGGCGTGAATAAGCTTACTGGTGCAAGAGTAAGTGCACCGGATCTTCGTGCAGGGGCAGCTCTTGTTATTGCTGGACTGGCAGCAGAGGGAATCACCATTGTGGATGATATTGTTTACATCCAGCGTGGCTATGAGAACTTCGAAGAGAAGCTTCGCAGCCTTGGCGCAGAGATCGAGAGAGTTTCCAGTGAGAAGGATATCCAGAAATTCCGCCTGCGTGTAGGGTGAATTGTTAATTTCAGATCGCAGCCTGACAGCCTTGATCTGTTGAGTATCAGATTTAATCTGGTGAAAAATAGTCATAAGACGTTAAATGTCTATTGACAATTATAAGCAATCAGTATATTGTATTGCTTGCAACAGGAAAACTGAAGAATAGCCTTTTATTCAGAGTGGTGGAGATACATAGGATCTATGAAGCCACGGCAACCCCTCGAAAGAGAGGAAGGTGCCAACCTGAGCGAGTGATCGAACAATAAGAGGATTGTTTATATAAAAAGTCATTTATAAGACAGTCCGCTTGTCCGGGCTGTTCTTTTTTTCGCGGAAAACATACAACGCAGCGCAGATAGATATTAGCTGTTTTGGAAATTTTCGCTCCATCGAAGAAAGGGAAAAACAAAAGAATGGAAAACAAAGAAAAAATCTTATTTACTTCCGAATCTGTAACTGAAGGTCATCCGGATAAAATCTGTGATGCCATTTCTGATGCCATCCTGGATGCTCTGATCGCACAGGATCCGATGAGCCGTGTAGCCTGCGAGACTGCAACTACAACAGGTCTTGTTCTGGTTATGGGTGAGATCACTTCCAAGGCAAATATCGATATCCAGTCAATCGTAAGAGAGACAATCCGCGAGATTGGTTATACTCGTGGAAAATTCGGATTCGATGCTGATACATGTGCGGTAATCACAGCACTTGATAAACAGTCTGCTGATATTGCAATGGGTGTTGATAAAGCACTTGAGCAGAAAGAGAATCAGATGGATGAGGACGAGCTTGACTCTATTGGAGCTGGTGACCAGGGAATCCAGTTTGGTTATGCTTCCAACGAGACAGAAGAATACATGCCATACGCAATCAACATGGCACACAAACTTTCCCGTCAGCTGACAAAAGTCCGTAAAGATGGCACTCTGAAATATTTAAGACCAGATGGAAAAACTCAGGTAACAGTTGAGTATGACGAGAATGGCAAACCAAGCCGTATTGATGCAGTTGTTTGCTCCACTCAGCATGACCCGGATGTTACACAGGAGCAGATCCATGCAGACATCAAGAAATATGTATTTGATGAGATCATCCCGGCTGACATGGTAGATGAGGATACGAAATACTTTATCAACCCGACCGGACGTTTCGTTATCGGTGGACCAAACGGCGACAGCGGTCTTACAGGACGTAAGATCATTGTTGATACTTATGGCGGAACAGGACGTCACGGCGGCGGTGCTTTCTCCGGAAAAGACTGCACAAAGGTTGACCGTTCTGCAGCTTATGCAGCAAGATATGTTGCAAAAAATATCGTTGCAGCAAAACTGGCAAAACGTTGTGAAGTACAGCTGGCATACGCAATCGGTGTTGCACAGCCTGTTTCCATCAACGTAAACACCTTTGGTACCGGTACTGTTGCAGATGAAGTTCTGGAAAAAGCAGTAGAGAAAGTATTTGATCTGCGTCCAACTCAGATCATCAAAACTCTCGATCTGCGCCGTCCAATCTACCGCAATCTGGCAGCTTACGGCCACATGGGCAGAGAAGATCTCGGTGTAAACTGGGAAAAGACCGACAAGGTTGAAGCTCTGCTGGCTGTTGTAAAATAGTATTTTATATTGCAAAAATCCCCTGTTGTGCGTGGGCACAGCAGGGGATTTTTGTATATTGGCTGAATTTTGCAAAGATCTGTTGTGAATGATTACAATTGTGGAATGATGGAGAAATCGTTATAATGGTAATATAAAGAAAAGCATAACAGATTAGCAGGAGGTGTTCGGTGTGAAAAGATGGTTTGCATGGATTTTGATTGGTATGATGATTTTGTCGGGATGTGCACAGCAGGCAGAACAGAAGGAAAATCCAAGTTCGGAAGCTGAGCCAAAAGAAGCAAGCGTACAGGAAGAGGAACTGATCATTGGTTTGTCAAAACCAATGCCGGACAGAGTGGAACTCCCGGAAGTTGAGGAGGAGCTCAAAGAAATCAATGATCAGCACAGTGTTGTGCTGAATGGCCTTTATGATATTTATAATCGAAACTGGGATGACCCAATGAAAATTGACCCGAATAAATTTGTCGTTTATTATCAGTACCTGCGCTCCCGTTTCCCGGAAGTAAAGGAAGAGGAAACGATTATCAAAACAGATTCGGCAAAGCTTGTTGGACAGGAATCGTTGGAGAAGGTAGTTACCGCTCATTTTGATGTACCAGTGGAAAGAATCCGGGAAGCGGACTGCTATGATGAACAAAATCAGGGATATGAAATGGAAGGAATCGGCGGAGGAGGAACTTTCCAGATTGTGGGCGCACAGGAGGAAGGCAATCAGCTGGTGATGGAGTATCAGCTTTATGACGCAGATAATATTCCAATTGCCTTTGGTACGCTTGTTGCTGAGAAAGAAGGGGATTCCTGGAAATATCGTTCCATGACAGGGGAAGAATATATTGCGAGCGCTTTTGAATATCCAGCTTCCCATGGAAAGACCTGTCAGGATGGAATCTATCGAATCAGTACAGGAAAAGGAATCAGCGCAGAGGTAAATAACCGTACCTGGTATGGGGATAAGCTGGAAGATATTATCGAGTTTTACAAAGAAAAGCTTAAAGTGTACAACGCAGAAGGCAAAGAATATCAGCCGGACGGAGAAAACAGCTGGGGCTATAACGGAAGCTATTATCAAGGACAGGCAATTTGGATTGAAGTTGTTCCGGAAGGTGATGGATATCAGATTTTCTATCGGGTAGAACAACCAAAAAGACAGTGATTTTTGTGGATGATTGATAGAAAATAAAAGTTTTTGCTTTATTTTTATGGGGAGTGGTGCTATAATTTAAAAAAATCTGGGAGGGAAACAGATAATGGAAATTTTGGAAAAGACAATAGCACAAATTCGAGAACAGTTTGGACTGGCAGGAGGCATTCTGGTTGCAGTCAAAGACGGTAAGGTCCTGTTAAAAGAGAGCTTCGGCTATGCAGACGCAGAAGCAGGAAAGCTCAATGACAACAAGACTCTGTTTCAGATTGCATCTTGTTCCAAGGCGTTTACCACCATGGTTGCAGGTCAGCTGTGCGATGAAGGCAAGATGACCTGGGATACTCCGGTAAAACAACTGATGCCGGACTTTAAAATGATGGACAAATATGCTGAGGAACACGTGACCCCACGTGATATGGCATGTCACCGCACGGGATTATGCCGTCATGATGTCATGAGAACCTTTGTTCGGGAGGACAGAGCAGATCTGGTTCGCCGTATCGCTTATTTCCCGCCGGCATTTGGTTTCCGCGAAAAATACAGCTACCAGAACCAGATGTATGTTGCACTGGGCTACCTGTGTGAGCGTCTGACCGGTAAGACCTGGGAGGAACTGCTCAAGGAAAAGATCGGTGACCCGCTGGGAATGGATATGTATTTCCGAGGAATCGACACCATCGAAGACAAGAACGCTGCAATGCCATACAGCCAGCAGGACGGTAAAATTTATCGGGTTCCAGAGGTTGTAGGTAAGGCAAGCAATCCATGCGGTGGACTTTATACCAACCTGGACAGCTTGGAACGCTGGATTCGGATGCTGGCAAACGGAGGAGAACTTGACGGCAAACGCATCATCAGCGAAAAAGGCTTTGCAGAACTGATCAAACCAAATGTCTGCATCCCGGGACGTTCGGCACATCCGGCAGAGCTGCAGAAATCCTATGCACTTGCATGGATTACCGCAGTTTATAAGGGTCATCCAATTGCATTCCATTCCGGTTCTACCAACGGATTTAACTCGATGGTCGGATTCTTCCCGGAAGAAAATGCAGCATTTGCTCTGTCGGTCAATACCGTAGACACACCAGCATACAACTGCCTGAAATATCTGCTGTGTGACCTGATTCTCGATGATGTAGCGGATGATTATTCCTTCCTCATCGATGCTTACAAACGCAGCGTAAACCTTGGTCCTGACTATACCGAGGAAGAAAAGAAAACCGTTGCATTGAGTGAACAGGAAGCACAGAAGTTCATTGGACAGTATTACAATCCAGGCTACGGCGTGATGGAATTTATCTATCAGGACGGTCATCTGCGCCAGCATTATGGACTGATGGATCAGGAGTTTGATTATCTGGGTGACGGAAAGTTTGTCGGATTTGAGGTTATGGATACCCGCACTTACCGCGCAAACTTCAATGAGGACGGCAATCTTTGGATGCGTCTTTCCACCGATGCAGTTTGTCCAATCTTCTTTGAACGAGTAAAATAGTAAATAAAAAGAGGACAGGTTACTGTCCTCTTTTTTAACCGAAATTTGGGCGAGGGGGGAGAAAAATGCTCTATGAACAGATTGTAAGCAGCGCGCCAATTAATAAGGGGTGGTCGGTCGATCAAAAATATTGTGTAGTGCTGTCAGACGGTCGAAAACTTTTACTGCGGGTTACGCCGTATGACAAACAGAAAAATCGAAGACAGCTGTATGAGCTGCTGAAAAGGGTGGAAACACTGGATATCCCAATGTGCCGGGCATTGGAAGTCGGAACATGTGAAGATGGAGAGTATCTTCTGTACGAATGGATTAAGGGAGAGGATGCAGAAGAAATCATCCCGAAGCTTTCTAAACAGGAACAGTACCGCCTTGGAATTCAAGCAGGAGAAATTTTAAAGAAGATACATTCTATTCCGGCGCCAAGTGATACGGAGGAATGGGAAGTTTATTTTAACCGAAAAGCGGACCGCAATATCGGACGATATCAGAACTGTCCGATTGCGCTGGAAGGGGCAGAAGATATCCTCGATTATCTTAGCCAAAACAGAGACTGTTTAAAGAATCGGCCGCAGAGCTTTCAGCACGGAGATTATCACATCGGCAATATGATGATGCGGGACGGGGAGCTTGTCATCATCGATTTTGACCGCTTCAGCTTCGGTGACCCATGGGAAGAATTTAACCGCATTGTCTGGTGTGCGCAGAAGGTTCCGTTTTTCGGAGCAGGGATGCTGGACGGTTATTTTGATTTTGCAATCCCCGAAGCTTTCTGGCGGTGTCTTGCTTTTTATATCGGAAGCAATACCCTTGCTTCTATCTCCTGGGCGATGGATTTCGGAGAGGGAGAAATTGCCGTCATGAAACAGCAGGCAAAAGAAGTTCTTTGCTGGTATGATAACTTTAAAACGGTTTATCCTGGCTGGTACTTAAAATGTAAAAGGGAACTGAAGATATAAAAAAACACCTT
>ENA-OURQ01002889-OURQ01002889.1-human-gut-metagenome-genome-assembly--contig:-NODE-2889-length-12175-cov-3.544554_pt1 | contig 12175 bp, 10 predicted proteins | sample MGYA00242105_ERZ508999 | MGnify/ENA primary metagenome ERZ508999 (study PRJEB26280, sample SAMEA2338771) | human gut metagenome | biome: human gut; feature: human-associated habitat; material: faeces...
GTATTGCATTTTGTGACTTTGCGCTGTGGAATTTTGACTCTGAAAACTTCGGACTTGTTTTTCCGAAGTTTTCGTTTTTCGAGGCAAAATGAAACGTTTAGCGCAACGGAACAAAATCAAACTTATAAAAATTCTCTTTTCTTTAGAAATCTCAATCCAATTCAGTTAAGTAATCTCCCTTCAGCGGCGTCTGTTTCAACCCCTACAAATTAGGATTATAGTACTTTGGAAAGAAATTCCTGTGTTCTTGCTTCTTTCGGATTATCAAAGATATCCTCCGGTGTTCCCTGTTCAAGAATTCTTCCCTCATCCATGAACATAACGCGGGTTCCAACTTCTTTTGCAAATCCCATCTCGTGGGTTACTACTGCCATTGTCATTCCCTGATCGGCAAGGTTTTTCATTACTTCTAAAACTTCTCCTACCATTTCCGGGTCAAGGGCGGATGTTGGTTCATCAAAGAGCATCATTTTCGGCTTCATCGCAAGAGAACGAACGATGGCAATTCTCTGTTTCTGTCCACCGGATAACTGTCCCGGATAAGCATCTGCTTTTTCTTCTAAGTTAACTAATTTAAGAAGTCTAAGAGCTTCTTCTTTTGCTTCTTCCGGCTTCATTAACTTCAGACGTACCGGTGCAAGTGTAATATTTTCCATGATCGTCTTATGTGGGAAAAGGTTGAAATGCTGAAATACCATTCCCATATGCTGACGCACTTTATTAATGTCTGTTTTTGGATCTGTAATATCAATGCCATCAAAGATAATCTGTCCGGATGTTGGACGCTCTAAGAGGTTCATACAGCGTAAAAATGTAGACTTACCGGAACCGGATGGTCCAATGATAACTATTTTTTCACCAGGAGCAATATGTTCATTAATATCATTCAATACCTGATGACTTCCAAAAGATTTATATAAATTTTTAACGGATATCACTTTCTCTCAGTCTCCTTTCCAGTTTGCCCATAAGCCATGTAAAGAACATAACAATTACAAGATAAATAACCGCTACAATTAATAACGGCAGCATTGCATCATAAGTTATACCACGTATAATATCCCCACCTCTGGTTAATTCGTTAAGACCAATATAACCACAGATGGATGTTTCTTTTAATAATGTGATCATTTCATTTACCAATGCCGGCAGACAGTTTTTGATTGCCTGTGGCATGATAATCTGTAACATGGTATCTGTATAGCCAAGTCCTAAGGAACGTCCTGCTTCCATCTGTCCTTCATCAACAGACATGATACCTGAACGGAAAATTTCTGCAACATACGCCCCGGAATTCACACCAAACGTGATAACCGCTACCATAACTTTATTGTTAGAAGATGCTAAAACAATAAAGAACATGATCAATAACTGTACCATCGTTGGCGTACCACGAATAACTGTCAGATACACTCGACAGATCAAATCTGCCAGCTTAATAAGAAAACTTCCAAAACCTTTACTCTGATCTTCTTTCAGCTGATCGTGTGTTGTACGGATTACCGCAATGACTGCTCCAAGAACTAATCCCAGAATCAATGCAAGGAACGTTACTTCCAATGTTACTTTAAGACCATCTGTAATGTACTTCCAACGCTGATCTGCAATAAAGTCCAATATAAACTTTGCTTTTATGCCTGAAAACCACTCACTCAAAATCTCAACCTTCTCTTTCTTAAATATTCATTCGTATTTACCTGTTACTTTATAAAACAAAAGAGTACCCGGGACAACTGCCCCGGGTATGGAAAGCGGTATACACTGCTTCCTGCTTTTTCATATCATAGCTACAATCTCCATAACTATGTATAATTATTTGATGTATTTGTCAAGAATCTTCTGGATAGTTCCATCTTCTTTCAGCTCTTTTAATGCTCCGTTCACTGCGTTAAGTAAATCAGTATTGCCTTTCTGAATTGCTGCTGCATAATCTTCCTGAACATAATCTGTATCAAGAATCTGTAAACCATCTGTTGTCTTTACAAAAGCTTTAGCTGGCTGGTTATCAATAATTACTGCATCAATCTTACCGCTTGTAAGAGCCATCACTGCGTCTGCACCTTTGTTGTATTCTTCTACGTTTTCTTCGCCAAAGTCATCTTTTGCATAGATGTCACCAGTTGTTGCTAACTGTACACCAATCTTTTTACCTTTTAAGTCATCAATAGACTTAATGGAAGAACCTTCTTTTACGATAACGGACTGAATACCTGTTGCATAGCTGTCAGTGAAGTCAACAGACTGCTTTCTCTCATCTGTTACAGTCATACCTGCAAGACCTAAATCTGCTTTACCTGACTGTACGGCTGTGATGATAGAGTTAAATTCCATATCCTGAATCTCTAACTTAAGTCCCAGCTTATCTGCGATCGCTTTTGCGATGTCAGCATCAATACCAACAATATCATTACCCTCATAAGATTCATATGGTGGGAATGTCGCATTCGTTGCCATTGTTAATACACCATCTTTTGCTGTCTTTACTGTAGCTGTTCCATTAGCAGAAGTACTGGATTCTGCTGACTTTTTGTCGTTGCTGCTACCGCATCCAGCTAACATAGATACAGACATAACAACTGCAAGCGCAACGGCTGCTAATTTTTTCATCTTCATTTTTCTCTCTCCTTTGTTTCATTTCATTACAAGTTTTTCTAAAAAAATTTGCGTATTGTAAGAAAGCCATGCAAAGCTTTCTTCTAAATATAAAAAATACCACAAACCGAATAAAAACACAAGTGCTTCCTGCATATTCTTTGAATAAATATTCATCAAACTTACTTTGAATTAATAAAATGAACATGTACTATGCATTTTTATACTTTTCTTCGGATATCCGGAAGCTGCGCTAATACAATCGCAATAAACATAAGTGCACAGCCGATCAATTCTCTTGTTGTAAGAACCTGATGAAGGAACAAATATCCTGAAAGGGCGGAAAATACAGATTCCAAACTTAAAATAAGTGCTGCTACTGTTGGATTCAACCCCTTCTGTCCTACAATCTGCAAAGTATAACCTACTCCGGTTGACATAATACCTGTATAAAGAATCGGTCCTGCCGCACTTAAAATCATTGCTATGCTCGGATTTTCAAATAGAAGCATGAACACAGCACCAAGTATCCCACCGGTAAGGAACTGGATACAGGACATTTTTACACCATCTACAAATGGATTATAATGATCGATTGCAAGAATCTGGCCTGCATACAAGACCGAACAGCATAAAATAAGTGCATCTCCTCTTTGTATCGTCAATTTCTGTGTAATACATAAAAAATATAATCCTGCTAATGCAATGACTACACCGATCCATGTAAGAATTCCGCAATATTTCTTAAAGAACAAACCGATAAGCGGTACAATAATGATATAAAATGTTGTGATAAATCCAGCTTTTCCTACTGTCGTATACTGAATTCCTGTCTGCTGAAAACAGTTGGCAAAAAACAGAAAAATACCACAGACAATGCCGCCTTCTATAAGCTGTTTGTTTTTCCAACTTAGTCTTTGTTTCTCCTCCGTCTCTATATGAAGAATATTCTCAGAATTCACTACATCTGCACTTTCATTCTGACTTTTTTTCCGGATACCGTCAAGTACTATAATAACCGGGATCAAAAACAAACCACCGATTACAGAGCGCAGGCAAATAAATGTAAATGGCCCGATATAATCCATACTTACACTTTGTGCCACAAAAGCCGCACCCCAGATCATGGCTGTCAGAAACAGAAAAAATGTATTTCGTAATTTATGTGTCTTCACTTGCGCTTTCATTTGTGCTTTCATCTTCCATCAACCTCTTTTCCTCTCAAATTCTTCTGCAAATAGCAAAGATAGAACGGATTATACTCCAATCTTATATCAGAGACAAGATTTTTCTGCCTTTTTCCTTGCCAGTTATCATATTTTCATGTAGAATATTCATTTAGAACACTTTTAGAAATTATATAATCAGGAGGAAGTTTTATGGCTCAATTATGGGGCGGACGATTTACAAAAGAAACCGATAAACTGGTTTACAATTTTAATGCGTCCATCAATTTTGATAAGAAGTTTTATAAACAGGATATGGAAGGAAGTATTGCTCACGTAAAGATGCTTGCTAGTGTTGGTATCCTCACAGAAGAAGAAAGAGATCAGATCATTACCGGTATCGAAGGTATTCTTCGTGATGTAGAGAATGGTTCTCTTATTATTACGGAAGAATATGAAGATATCCACAGTTTTGTAGAGGCTGTACTTACAGAGCGTATTGGTGATGTCGGAAAGAAGCTTCATACGGGAAGAAGCCGAAATGATCAGGTTGCTCTTGATATGAAGTTATATACAAGACAGGAGCTTCTTTCTATCAGAGAGCTTGTTCTTGAACTGATCAAGACATGCCAGACTTTAATGGAAGAAAATATTCACACCGTTATGCCTGGATTTACTCATTTACAAAAGGCACAGCCGTTAACACTCTCTCACCATGTCGGTGCCTACATGGAAATGTTTAAAAGAGATTATTCCCGCTTAAGTGACATTTATGACCGCATGAATTACTGTCCGTTAGGTTCCGGTGCATTAGCAGGAACTACTTATCCATTAGACAGAGAAATGACGGCAGAACTTCTTGACTTTTATGGCCCTACTTTAAACAGCATGGATTCTGTATCTGACAGAGATTATGTTATCGAACTGTTAAGTGCACTTTCTACAATTATGATGCATTTAAGCCGTTTTTGTGAAGAAATCATTCTCTGGAATTCTAACGAGTACCGTTTCATTGAGATTGATGATGCTTACAGTACCGGAAGCAGTATTATGCCACAGAAAAAGAACCCGGATATTGCAGAATTAATCCGCGGAAAAACTGGTCGTGTTTATGCAGCTTTAACATCTATTTTAACTACTATGAAAGGAATCCCTCTGGCATATAACAAAGATATGCAGGAGGATAAAGAACTCACTTTTGATGCATATGACACTGTAAAGGGCTGCCTTGCTCTCTTTAACGGTATGTTAAAGACAATTACTTTCCATAAAGACATCATGGAGCAAAGTGCCAAACATGGCTTTACAAATGCTACTGATGCAGCAGATTATCTTGTAAATCATGGGGTTCCATTCCGCGATGCTCATGGAATCGTGGGACGTCTTGTACTGTATTGTATCGCCAAAGGAATTGCTCTTGATGATATGAGTCTTGAAGAATATAAAGCAATCAGTCCTGTATTTGAAAATGACATTTACGAGGCAATTGATGTTCATACTTGTGTTGACAAGAGGAATACTATCGGTGCCCCAGGTCCAAAAGCAATGGAACAGGTCATCGCGATCAATAAAAAATGGATTGAAGAACACGAAGAGTAAACAGGGAGAATAACTATGAAACATTCAAAAAAGTCACATAAAGAGGGACGAGGAAGTTTTTCCGGCCGTATCGGCTATGTGCTGGCCGTTGCCGGTTCTGCTGTAGGTCTTGGAAACATCTGGCGTTTTCCATACCTTGCTGCAAAATATGGAGGAGGAATCTTTCTTTTAGTTTATCTCCTTTTAACTGTATCTTTTGGATATGTTCTTATTATGTCCGAAACAGCTCTTGGGCGTATGACGAAAAAAAGTCCGGTAGGTGCATTTGCTTCTTTTGGTAATAGCTTTCCTTTTAAACTTGGAGGCTGGCTCAATGCGGTTATTCCTATCCTGATCGTTCCTTATTATAGTACGATCGGCGGATGGGTTATCAAATATCTTGCTGAATATTTAAAAGGAAATGTGCAGGAAGTTGCACAGGATGGCTACTTTACCGGATTCATCACAGATTCTTTTCAAACAGAACTGTGGTTCCTTGTTTTTGCAGCATTAATCTTTATTATCATCCTTGGCGGTGTAAGAAATGGAGTAGAACGAATGTCTAAAATCATGATGCCAATTCTTGTACTTTTAGCAATCGTTGTAACAATTTATTCCGTTACACGTCCGGGCGCATTAGCCGGAGTAAAGTATTTCTTAATTCCTAACATGAAGAATTTTTCTTTTATGACAATTGTTACTGCAATGGGTCAGATGTTTTATTCTCTTTCCATTGCTATGGGAATCCTTTACACCTACGGTTCTTATACAGATAAAGATATGGATCTTGAACGATCCACAACACAGATTGAAATCTTTGATACAGGGATTGCAATACTTGCCGGATTAATGATCATTCCTGCTGTTTTCTCTTTCTCTAGTGGAAATCCTGAAAACTTACAGGCCGGACCATCCCTCATGTTTATTACTTTACCAAAAGTATTTGCCAGTATGGGAATCGGTACCGCAGCTGGTATCCTGTTCTTTGTACTCGTGCTGTTGGCAGCTCTTACAAGTGCAGTATCTTTAATGGAAACCTGTGTATCTACTTTTGCAGATGAATTTCACTGGAGCCGTAAAAAATGTTGTGTATTCATGGCTGTTGTTATGATTGTTCTTGGTTCCGCATCTTCTATGGGATACGGTGCCCTTGATTTCATTCAGATCTTCGGAATGGCATTCCTTGATTTCTTTGATTTCCTTACAAACTCTGTAATGATGCCGCTTGCTGCTTTAGCAACCTGCTTCTTAATCCTCAGGGTTGTTGGATTTAAGAAAATCTCAGAAGAAATCGAACAGTCTTCTTCTTTCCGCAGAAAGAAGTTATACACTGTCTTCCTTAAATATTTCGCACCAATCTGCCTGATTATTATTTTGTGCAGTTCTATCGCGAATGTATTAGGAATTATTTCTATGTAAACTTAATACAGACAAAAACCGGGGAAATCATATACTTCCCCGGTTTTTATTATTATTTTATTGCCCATCTCATTTTTGTAGATCTTGCTCTGCCGTTTCGATGGCATTCTTCTTTTGAAGGGCGGATGACATTCTTTGCCACCTCACTCCATAACCCTTCCTTCTGCTGTCTTTTCCAGATTTTCTTTACTAATCTGTCCTCTCCGGAATGGAACGTGAGAATCGCTACACGTCCGCCCGGTGCAAGTATATGTGGTAACTTTTCTAAGAATTCTTCTAGTACTTCAAATTCGCTGTTTACATCAATGCGAAGTGCCTGAAAGGTTCTCTGGCAAGTCTTCTTGATGGTATCCTTTTTTTCTTTATCATCTGGCAGAAATACAAGCGCTCTTTCAATAACTTCTTTTAGCTGTCCTGTCGTATCGATTCGTTCTCCTTGACGAAATGTCTTCATAATCTCTTTTGCAATCTGTTCTGCATAAGGCTCATCTGCATTCTCACGCAGCATACCTTCTATTTCATCTCTGGTTAATTCTCTTAACCGTTCTGCTGCAGAAATTCCCTTATCCGGATTCAAACGAAGATCCAAAGGCCCTTCTACTTTATAAGAAAAGCCTCGTTCCGGATTATCAATCTGCATGGAGGATACCCCAAGATCAGCTAATACAAAATCAAATAATCCATATTCTTCCGCTACAAGATCAATGTTACGGAAATTCTGCTGTATGATCGTTAAAATGTCTTCCCCATATCCTGCTTTCCTTAAACGATCCTTTGTTTTTACGATTTCAATCGGATCCACATCTAATCCATAGATATGTCCTTCGCCCTGGAGACATTCTAACATCCTTCTTGTATGTCCTCCGTATCCAAGTGTACAGTCTAATCCTTTTTGTCCCGGCTGAATCTGTAAAAAATCCAAAATCTCCTGCACACAAATAGATATATGCATTCCCGCCGGAGTACTTCCTTTACGGATTACTTTCTCAATCGTATCTTTATACTTTTCTGGCTGTAGTTCTTTATATTTCTCTTCAAACTTTCTTGGATGCGTTCCTTTATAACGCACTCGTCTTTTATGTGGTTTTTCTAATTCTTTATTTTCTTCCATAGGAACCCCCTGTATAATTTTTATGTATTCTCATAATCTCTTGTATTTCATCTTATGAGACATCTTTTTATTCTTATATCATGATAACACAGGTTAACGAACAGAAACAACAAAATCAGTCAATACATATTTGTTTTTTCTTCATCCATACATAGGCAATCACACAGATTATTACAGAAAGAAGGGAACCTCCTACTGTAGCCAATCCCATCGGAAAAAGACTGGAAAATACTTTAGCTGTAATATATACTCCCGGTATTCTTACAAGAAGAATCGCTATAATGTTATGGATAAAGGAAATTTCTGAATGTCCACAGGCACAAAAGTAACCACTGAAACTGAAATGGACACCCGCAAATATACAGTCAAATATATAGCCCCTGATATACTGGGAACCAAGTACTATTACTTTTGCATTTTCTGTGAACAAGCCAACTACCGGTCCTGCAATAAACTGCATGATAATTGATATCATTACACCAAACCCTACGGTAATCAGCACTGCATAATAAAGTATCCTCTGTGCTCTTTCCCTCTTGCCAGCACCGATATTCTGCGCTCCAAGTGCAGATACAGTAGAAAGCATAGAAGATGGTACCAGAAAGAGGAAACTGATAATTTTTTCTACAATTCCTACCGCCGCAGCAGTATCGAGTCCCCGCCTGTTTGCAATAATAGTGATAATTATAAAAGCAATCTGGATAAATCCATCCTGCAGCGCGACAGGAATACCAATTTTTAATAATCGTTTTATTGTTTTCCTGTCTATCTTAAAATCATTTTTGGAAAGAGAAATTCCTGTCTTTTTTTTCATAATAACGACAAGAGCAATCAGTACACTGATTGTCTGTGAGCAAGTCGTTCCTAATGCTGCTCCCGCTGCCCCCATATGCAGTCCGCCAATAAAAAGATAATCTAAAATAATATTTATAGCACAGGCTGCTGCAATAAAGTACATCGGGCTTTTAGAATCTCCTATTCCTCTAAAAATAGAACTGATAATATTATAGGCAGTAATAAAAGGAATTCCCAGAAAACAGATGGTAAGATAAATAACTGTTTCAGGAACTGCTTCCTGCGGTGTTGACATCATGCCGACAATGGGTTTGATAAAAAATAAAAGACCTGCTGCTCCTGCAATTGCCAGCATCATAAAAAGGGTGACTGTATTCCCGATATCTTTGGCTGCTTTTTTCTTATTGCCTGCCCCAATCGCCTGTCCGATATTAACCGTTGCTCCCATAGCAAGACCAACGATCATTACCGTAATCATATGCATTACCTGGCTGCCGATAGATACTGCCGTTATACTCGAAATATCTTCAAACTGTCCGATAATAAACAAGTCGGCCATACCGTAAAGCGTCTGTAAAAAATAGGATAATAAATAGGGCAGAGAAAAATATAAAATACTCTTCAAAACACTGCCCGTCGTTAAATTCTTCTCCATTGTAAATTTTCTCCCTCTTATTCTTCTCTTATTCTTTTTCTTGCGGAATCAAATTTACATCAAGCTGTTCAAATGGAATAGCAATATTGTTATTGTCAAATTCTTCTTTAATTTCTTCCAATACTCTCCAACGTGATTCCCAATAATCCTCTGTTTTTACCCAGTAACGAATCCCTATATCTATAGAACTTGCCTGAAATTCATTTACGTAAATTTTAACTGGCTCATCTGTAATTCTTGCCGGTTCTTTTTCTATTAAAGCATTTAATACTTTTCTGACTTTTTTGATATCTTCACTATATTCAATACCGACATTCAGATCAACACGTCGTTTTTCCTGATAAGTTACATTCGTAATACTCGCATTTGATAAATTTCCATTTGGTATCATGATTGCTTTATTGTCTACACTTAAAAGCTTTGTATACATAATTCCAATTGCCTGTACAGTTCCTTCTTTCCCAGAGTTTCCCTCAATAATATAATCCCCAACCTGAAATGGTTTTAATAATAACAAAATAACACCACCGGCAATATTCGACAGTGAACCCTGTAAAGAAAGACCAAGAGCAAGACCGGCAGAACCAAGTAATGCCACAATAGATGAGGCTGCTACGCCAATCTTTGTTACCGCCATAAAAATAACAAGTACCTTACCGCCAATCTTAATAAAAGAAAGCAGGAAGGTCTGCAGCGTTGTGTCCATAATCGAACGCTCAAAAATCTTATGTGCCATTTTTACCACATAAGATACGATTTTAAAACCGATAAATAAAATCAGCAGTGCCCCGATAATGTCACCACAAAAATCTGCCAGTTTCACTCCTGTTTTACCAAGGTATTCATAGATAAGTGAGTGAGCAAAAGACTTCAATGAAGTTGCTTCTAACAACATAAAAACCTCCTAAAAAAAGAAAAATGATATATCCCAGATATCGCTTTAGAGCGTGTTTAAAATACGGGAAAGCATCTTAAACATAGCGGCTGTAAAGCAGATGGGATATATCATTTTTTTATCTCAGTCGAGAAGACTCCCACCTCTTTCAGGTGGTGAGTGACGGCTCGACTTGAATTTTCGTCTATATCAAATCTACAAATCCGAATTTATTTTGCTGTGATATATCCCTGTGCTGTTAATAATTCTGCACAAAGTACAGCTCCGCCGGCTGCGCCACGTACTGTATTATGAGATAATCCTACAAATTTATAATCAAACATTGTATCTTCTCTTAAACGTCCCATGGAAATTCCCATTCCATTTTCAAAATCAATGTCTAATTTAACCTGTGGGCGATTATCTTCTTCCATGTAACGAATAAACTGTTTTGGTGCACTTGGAAGTTCCAGCTCCTGTGGAAGTCCCTTAAAGTTTTCCCAACGATCGATGATTTCTTCTTTTGTTGGTTTCTTTTCAAAGTTCACGAATACAGCAGCAGTATGTCCATCAAGTACAGGTACACGAATGCACTGTGTTGTAATTAATGGAGCGGCTGCCTTTTCAATCTTACCATCTACAACTTTACCAAATAATCTTAATGGTTCCTGTTCGGATTTTTCTTCTTCTCCTCCGATAAATGGGATGATATTCTCTACCATTTCCGGCCAGTCTTTAAATGTCTTTCCTGCTCCGGAAATTGCCTGATATGTTGTTGCAACTACTTCTTTAGGGCCAAACTCTTTTAAGGCAAAAAGCGCAGGCGCATAGCTCTGAATAGAACAGTTCGGTTTTACTGCTACAAATCCTCTCTTTGTTCCAAGACGCTTTTTCTGCGCTTCGATTACTTCAAAATGTTCTGGATTGATTTCTGGTACAACCATCGGTACATCCGGTGTCCATCTGTGTGCACTGTTGTTAGAAACAACTGGTGTTTCTGTCTTTGCATATGCATCTTCAATCGCACGAATCTCTTCTTTGCTCATATCTACAGCACTGAATACGAAATCTACTTCAGAAGCCACTTTTTCTACTTCGTTTACATTCATTACTACAATGTTCTTTACTGCTTCCGGCATTGCTTTGTGCATTTTCCATCTTCCGCCTACTGCTTCTTCATATGTCTTTCCTGCACTTCTCGGGCTTGCTGCCAGTGTGGTTACTTCAAACCATGGATGATTCTCAAGAAGAGAGATAAAACGCTGACCTACCATTCCGGTTGCTCCAAGGATACCGACTTTTAATTTCTGTTCCATTTTTCAAATCCTCATTTCGTAATTTATTTACAACGGACAATTTATCGTTCGTGTATTTTGTGTGCGGACATTTGTCTTTACTCGAACTATCCTATCCTATTTCAGAAAAAAAATCAAGCAGTTTTTATAAATTTTCTGCTTCTTCCAGGTATTTTTTTTCGAGCATGATGACTTTTTTCATGGCTTCTGCCCCAGGAGCACCGATCGTCAGACGTTTTTCCACGCAGGTTTTCAGGGAGATTGCCTCGTAAATATCTTCTTCAAAGACCGGGCTGATCTCTTTGTACTCTTCCAGTGTCAGGTCATCCAGGGCAATGCCTCTGTCAATGCACAGAAGTACCAGACGGCCTACAATACCGTGTGCGTCACGGAACGGTACGCCATGGTTTACCAGATAATCTGCGGCATCGGTCGCATTGGTGAAACCGTTTTTTGCACTCTTTTCCATGACATCTTTGCGGAAGCTCATCGTAGAAACCATGCCGGTAAACAGGGCAATACAGCCTTTTACGGTGTCGATCGCATCAAAGGTCAGCTCTTTGTCTTCCTGCATGTCTTTGTTGTATGCCAGCGGGATGCCTTTCATCGTGGTCAGCATGGAGGTCAGTGCTCCGTAAACACGGCCGGTCTTTCCTCTTACCAGCTCTGCGATATCCGGGTTTTTCTTCT
>ENA-OURQ01002891-OURQ01002891.1-human-gut-metagenome-genome-assembly--contig:-NODE-2891-length-12162-cov-32.037416_pt1 | contig 12162 bp, 9 predicted proteins | sample MGYA00242105_ERZ508999 | MGnify/ENA primary metagenome ERZ508999 (study PRJEB26280, sample SAMEA2338771) | human gut metagenome | biome: human gut; feature: human-associated habitat; material: faeces...
AGAGGTGATGAATCATGTTTGCATGGATCACATTACTGATCAATCTGATGCAGCGATATCGATGATATTTACTGCACAATACCGAAAAAGAGACCGGAAAGCCAACCGGTCTCTTTTTGTTGTGTATGTTATGTAATTACTCGTTAGTCTTCTGCATTGTTCTCCGCAACCTTTGCTGCTCTGGCCGCTACTTCCTTCTCCTGTACGTCGGAAGGTGCCTGCTCGTAACGAGCGAATTCATAGGAATAATCCCCTCTGCCTCCGGTCATGGAACGCAGATCTGTGCAATAACCGAATAATCCGCTCATGGGAATATCCGCTTCGATGATCTGCTTGCCGCCGCTCATGGGTGTCATGCCCAGCACCCGGCCTCTTCTCTTGTTCAGATCTCCCATGATGTCTCCGGTATAGGCATCCGGCACGGTAACCTTTAAGGACATGATGGGCTCCAACAGAACGGGGCCTGCTTCCATGACACCTTTTTTGAAAGCCTGGATAGCTGCGGTCTTAAATGCCATTTCCGAAGAATCTACCGGATGATAGGATCCATCATACAGTACCGCTTTGACACCGACTACCGGGTAGGCCGCCAGAGGTCCTCTGCCTACGGATTCCTGAATACCTTTTTCCACCGCAGGGAAGAAATTCTTCGGTACCGCGCCGCCTACGACTTCTGTTGCGAACTCATAGGGTTTGGTCAGATCGCCGGAAGGTGAAAAACGCATTTTTACATGACCGTACTGGCCGTGTCCGCCGGACTGTTTCTTGTACTTATATTCCACATCGGACTGTTTCTTGATAGTCTCTTTGTATGCGATCTTCGGTCTGGACAGCTCGATCTCTACTTTGTATTCGTTTAACAGACGGCTGACCACGATATCCAGGTGCTGGTCACCCATGCCGTAAAGTAAGGTCTGGCGGTTCTCCGCATCGTTCACCACCCGGATGGTCAGATCTTCATGAGTCATCTTCTGCAATGCCTGGGATATCTTATCCACGTCCGCCTTATTCTTCGGCTTATACCGCATGTAGGTATAGGGAGTGGAAATATCGAACTTGCCGTATTTAATAGTCGTTGCCTTGGTCGAGAGACTGTTGCCGGTTCTCGCTGCAGTCAGTTTCGCCAGTGCTCCGATATCTCCGGCATGCAGTTCGCTGACTTCAATGGGCTTATTGCCCTGCAGTACATAGATTTTGCCGATCTTTTCCTCAATGTCACGGTCTACGTTGTACAGCAGGTCGTCGGTCTTAAGTACACCGGAGTTTACCTTGATCAGAGAGTATTTTCCGATGAAAGGATCCACTATGGTCTTCCAGATATAGGCGGATTTTGCCTTGGCGAAATCGTAATCCGCATGGTAAATCTCATTGGTCTTTAAATTGATGCCCGCCACTTCTCTGTTCTCGGGGCTGGGCATGTATTTGACAATATCATCTAACAGTGTGTACATACCCTGACACAGGATGTTGGAACCCATGGTCATGGGAACGATGCTGCCATCGCAGACATTGGTACGGAGTGCTGCACGGATCTCTGCCTCAGAGAAGGTCTCTCCGCCGAAATACCGCTCCATGAATTCTTCACTGGTCTCGGCTACAGCTTCCATCAGAGTATCACGGCAGATCTGCAGGTTGGCCTGGCTGTAATCCGGTACCTCACAGGGAACAACTTCCTTACCCTCCCAGCGGTTACCGCTCTCAGTGATAACATTGATGTATCCTACGAATTTCTCGTTCTCACGGATTGGCAGATGAAACGGTGCCATCTTCTTGCCGTACAGATTAGTCATATCTTCCACTACCTGACGGAAGGAGGCATTATCCACATCCATGTTGGAGACATAGATAAAACGGGGCAGCTTGTATTTCTCGCAAAGCTCCCATGCCTTCTGGGTGCCGACTTCGATGCCGGACTTGCCGTTAACTACTATGATGGCTGCTCCTGCGGCACTGACTGCCTCTTCCACTTCTCCCACGAAATCAAAATAACCCGGTGTATCAATAATATTGATTTTGTATCCTTCCCACTCAATGGGAATCACGGAGGTACTGATAGAAAAATGACGTTTCTGTTCTTCTTTACTGTAATCGCTAAGGGTATTGCCGTCATCTACCTTGCCCATACGGGAGGTGATACCGGACAGATAAGCAAAGGCTTCTGCAAGACTGGTCTTGCCACTGCCGCCATGGCCCAGTAATACTACGTTACGGATCTTGTCTGTTGTGTAAATATTCATATCCCATCCTCCATTTATTCTGCATTTTGGGTATTTTGTCCAGCCGTTGGATTGGATTTTTAACCCCTTATGTGTATTTTACTAAATATATGTTGCTATTACAAGTAAATATTGTTAATTATTTCATATTTTTCTGAGTTGTCAGAACTTTACGACATGGACAGGTGCACAAGACAGGTAAATTGAGAGTTTACGCGAGCAATGAGCCGCGCATAGGCAAAATAAGAACCGTGATTGGGAGCTTGCTCACAAATCACGGTTTTTATTTTTGCCGTGATGCGGCGAACGCCGCGATATGAAATAAGATTGGCAGCGTTTTTTGCTGACAATCTTATGAATAGCGTGGCTCATTGCGGAGAACTGCCAATAAATGTGGAGCGCCCTTTGCGACACATTTATGAATTGAACGCATGCTCGTAACGTAGGGCTGCCGTAGCCCCCACGAACGCCCACGACGAACGGAACATCATGGCATGACATTCCGTCCGCCGTGGGCGTTCTGTGTTTTGAAAAGCTTTCAAAAAATCAGTAGCCCGCAGTTGGGACTACTGACTTTTGAAAAAAGCCTCTATATAGTCAAAATAGTAAAAAATAAGCTTCTCAGAAAGCGCTTTTTTACGTAATAGATCTTTTTATACATTTATAGTAAAAATAATTTGTTTCTAAGACGGAAATTTTACTTTTCCCAGCTCTTTCGCATGTTTTAGTAGAATTAAGAGTAAGTGTGGTTGATCGACGAGTCAAATCTAAATTTGTGTGTAAAGAGGCAAGCTTTTTTGCTTTTGTATTAAAATCGCTATTTTTTGCAAAAAAAATACAAAAACAAGGGATTTGGATGCTTTGGAAGTAACTGTTTTCGTAAAATGAGAAAATCAATCTATTTTAATACAAAATATCTTGATTTTAAGAATTATTTGTATAAAATACGTTATTATTACGTCATTTACACCAAAGTAATCAACAGGACTTCTCTAAAATTATTAAGGGAAGCAGTAACCCAGCAGAAAAGGACTGCTCCCCCCGGCGTAGATGCGGCGGAGACTGTGAGATTTTCTTGGAAAGTGGTTGGACACTTTCCTTTAGAAAATCCACAGTTGTAGCTAGCATCCGAGTCCGGGGCGGGCAGTCCTTTCTGCGTGGATTTTAAAGCAACTATTCATTTAACTCTCAATTTACCGTTCCTCTCCCATGAAGAACAGCGCCAGTGTTCCGGGACCGGAATGGGACCCAATGGTAGGTCCGACATAATTGATCAAGAAGCTGTCGATTCCAAACCGCTCCTTCACCAGATTCCTTACCAGTTCTGCAGCCGGAAGATCATCCCCGTGGCTGATAAATACGATATCATTCTGATCACGGTAAGAACCCATTTTCTCTTCCATATAATCCACCAATGCATGCAGGGATTTTTTACGTCCTCTCACCTTACCGATGACAATCAGGTGTCCTTCATCATCCACATGGAGCTTGGGCTTAATACCTGCTAATGTTCCCACGACTGCTGTTGCCCTGCTGACACGACCTCCGCGGTAGAGGTGATACAGATCATCCACGGTAAATACATGCACCAGATGCAGACGATTATTTTTTACCCACTCTGCCACTTCTTCCAAGGACTTGCCCTGGTCTCTTAAGGTAACTGCCTTATGCACTAACAGCCCCTCTCCCAGAGAGGCACACAGGCTGTCAATGACAATGATCCTGCAATCCGGCTGTTCCTCCATAATCTCTTCCGCTGCTACGCGCATACTGTTATAGGTACCGCTTAATCCGGAAGAAAAGGCGATACACAGGATCTCTTTGTTCTCTTTTAAATAGTTCAGGAAATGATTCTTTGCCTCCTCCGGATTCACCTGGGAAGTGGTGGGCATTTTGCCGTTTCTCATCAGTGCATAGAACTCCTTCTCGGGAAGTTCCTGTCCCTGCCCATATGTCACACCATCCATAATATAGCTGAGATTTATGCATCCAAGATCATGTTCTTTCAGATATTCTGCGGGCAGATCTGCTGTACTGTCTGTAACGATTTTAAACATTGATTGCCTCCTGATATTATAAATTTTATGGTTTTTCTTTTGCGCCATTATATCATTGACAGGCAACCTTTTCAATTTCGTCGATAAAAGTGATACATTTTGTCACATTTAATATCCTCATAGATTTCAATACAGACCGCAGTTCATAATTCACATGGGTATAATTTGCATTCGCCACGAACGCCATTGCCAAATCACTTCCGAGCTGAGCTCTCCGCCACGAGCACCGTGAATAATATTGAAGTTCGTCCTAAGCTCCATCCGTCCATCGACATACTGCATGTTCTGTGGCATAAAAAATCCCCCTCTGGGTACATATCATAACTTCATCATGTCTCATTCGGAGGATTTTATCCTTATAGATTATTTTGTAGTACTTCCGAAGCCACCGTTGCGAATGCCTTCCGCATCATCGTCCTCTGTGATACCGTACTGCATGAAGATCCCCTGGGCGAACCCGGTTCCTGCAGGAACCTCAACGCTCTTGCCTTCATTGGAATCATTCGTGATCTTCATGAAAATATGTCCTTCATTGTCCGAGAAAAAATAATCACTATCAATGATGCCCACCGTATTGTTCATCTGCAGTCTGTATTTAAAGCCCAGTCCGCTTCTTGGGTATATCTGCAATACCCAGTCTTCCTGCATCTCCGCCCGGATACCGGTCGGGATTTTAATAGTCTCTCCGGGTGTCAGTTTAAAAGTAAACGGAGCAAAGAAATCATATCCGGCACTTCCTTTCGTAGCTCTCTTCGGAAGCTTCAGAGCCTCGTACATTTCCTTGATCTGTTCCTCCGTATACTGCGGATATTCCTCCTGCATGGCAGTCAAAAACTGTGAAGGGCTCACAAAATGAAATTTAGCGATTCTATGCATGGTTCTTTTGTCCTTTTCTTATTTTTACAGTATCTGTTTCTCTTAAGTCACTGTGGATCTGTTTTCTTTACGCATAATCTCCGCAGTGCAGTACCACATCTTCCGGATGTTCTCCGGCAAGTGTCTTCTTCACATCGATCACCCGCTGGTTCTTACTGCCTTTCCACAGAAGTTTTACATCTTTTTCTTCTACATGGAACTCTCCGTCCACCACGACATCCACATATTGCATGATCGGCAGATCGTATATGTCCTCCCAACTGTCTCCGGTATACATCCAGATCGTCTTCGTAGGGTATTTTTCTCTGATCTCCTGCATCAGTTCTCTCACATCAGCACGGTTCACGGGATGCATGGGATCTCCGCCGGAAAAGGTGATCCCGGAAATATATGGCTTCTCCAGCTGCTCAAAAATCTCCTGTTTCGCAGCCTCATCAAATAAAAGTCCACCATCGGGATCCCAGGTAATGGGATTCTGACAGTCTCTGCAGCAATGGTTACATCCTGCTACCCACAGTACGACCCGCAGTCCATCGCCGTTCAACATATCGTCCCTGGTTATATTATGATATCTCATTTATCTGTCCATCCTGTCTCTACATATCTACATACTCTTACGCTCTGCGATCTCCGCCATCTTGGCATCATTCAGTCTTGTATCTCCGTGTACTCTGGAGTAAGACAGATAGCCGTTCATACGGTCGATCTTGGTCAGATTGCGGCTGCCACAGACAGGGCATACATCCATTTCCAGTTCCTGATGTCCACAATCATCACAGTATGCAAGCGACAGATTTACACCTTCATAGAAGCCCATATCCATAGCTCTGTGGATCAATGTCTTGATTGCCTCGGTATTATAATCAATCGGATATTTTACATACTGGATCTTGCCGCCGTTGCTCAGATCCCAGAAACGGTTCTCCAGATCCTGCTTCTGAATGGGGGTAATATCCTCTGTCACATGGCAGTGGAAGCTGTTGCTGACATATTCTCTGTCGGAAACGCCCTCAATAATACCGTACTTTTTACGGAACTGCTTTACCTGCAGACCGCACAGATTCTCTGCGGGAGTTCCGTAGATGGCGTACAGGTTGCCGTCCTCTTCCTTGTATTCCGAAATTTTCTGATTGATATGCTCCAGTACTTCCACAGCGAAAGCCCCATCCTCTACCAGGGACTTGCCGTTGTAAAGTTCCTGCAGTTCATTCAGCGCTGTAATACCAAAACTTGCCGTTGCGGATTTCAGTAACGGTTTGATCTTGTCTGTCAGCTTCAGATGTCCTCCCAGGAAACCTCCCTCACAATATGCCAGAGGGTTCGTGGATGCACGCATTTCCCCCAAATAAGCATAGGTACGGATGTGGAGCTGACGGATGAGTTCCAGATAGTAATCCAGCACTTCATAGAAGTCTCTGCTCTCTTTTCTCGCTTTTGCCAGGATCATGGGCAGATGCAGGGATACCGCACCGATATTGAATCTGCCTACGAATACCGGCTGATCCTTATCGTCTGCGGGATGCATGCCGCCTCTCTCATACCAGGGAGACAGAAAAGCTCTGCATCCCATGGGAGATACGATCTTGCCGTACTGTTTGTACATACTTGCCACATAGCCTTTACCGGTCAGGCTCAGCCAGTCGGGATACATGGTCTTGGCAGAGCATTCCACGCCGGCTTCAAATACATCTTCCAGCGGCTTGCCGGGTCCGTGCAGATTCTCATCATATAAAAAGACAATCTTCGGGAACAGAACGGGCTTTTTATGATCCTTTTTGCCCTGTCCCTTTCTGCGGACTTCCAGCATGGTAATAGTAGCCATTTGGGCAAATTTACCAGTACCGGTTCCAGCAGTCACGGTAATAAAAGGATAATCGCCACGGCTGCTTGCCACAGTATTAAATTTATATTCCCATCCCTGGAAGCCCTGTTCGAATTCTTTCTTTACATCTGCAAGTGCTTCTCTCTCCGCCACATCCGCAGCTACTCCCAGTCTCTCGTATTTTGCCAGAGCTCTGTTGTAGGATTTCTCAGCGTAAGGTTCTAAGATCAGATCCACGCTGGGTACGGTGAATCCACCGTACTGCTGGCTGGCAGCGCTTAAGACGATATCACCAATGACATCAAATGCCACATCCAGAGTCTTCGGCTCATTATACCAGATGTTGCCCATCTCGAAGCCACCCGTCAGGACATTCTGCACATCAAACAGGCAGCAGTTCATGGTATCTCTTCTGGCAGACATATCATGCACATAAATATAACCGTCACGACATGCCTGGATCTCTTCCGTGGTCAGGAAGAATTTCTGATACAGTTCCTTATTCAGCTGATTAAAGATCAGACTGCGCTTAGTAGATACCAGGGCGGAATCCGTGTTGGCATTTTCCTTATCTCCGATGTACATGATGGACTGACTCTTTTTATAGACATCATCCAGCATCCGTACAAAATCCTGCTTATAGTTACGATAATCGCGATAGCTTTTTGCGACGATCGGCTTCACCTGCTCTAAGGCACTTTCTACAATATTGTGCATAATGGGAATGGGAACTTCATCCACTTCCAGTTCGTTTACCTTATCTACCACATACTGGCAGATATTCTCTTTTTCTTCTTTGGTGAATTTCGTCAGGGCGCGGTATGCACTTTTGCCTACTGCACTGATTACCTTCTGTACATTAAAAAGCTCCTTGCTCCCGTCCTTTTTTACGACATAGATCTCCCTGTCCGGTCTGAACTGTTTGCCATAATCTTCATTTTCTTCATGGTCATGTTCAAAATTGCTGCTCATATTTCTCTTCCCTTCATACGATAATGTCCGGAAAATGCCCGGATTCTGCTGTATCCCTCTTACTTACGATAGCGTTGGCAAATACCATATATGGTATTTATCCGCATCAGATAGCAATATATTGTGGGTGCTATTTATCAGTATAAAAAAGAATCCCTGCCTTGTCAACGAGGGATCCTTTAGAAAACTATACAAAAAAGGGAATGAAATTTTGGATAAATTTTTATTCCGCGGTTTGCGACTGTTCCCGCAAAATATCCGAAAGCCACTGTACATAACGCTTCTGTACTGCTTCCGGCGCTGCGATCCTGGCATCCGGTCCGATTCCCGCAAGCCATCCGAAGAATTGTCCGCTGACTGCCACCTTCGCACGAACCCGGAACGTGGTATCGGAAATAGGGCGGATATCCACCTCTCTGCCGAACCGGTCCAGTACCACACCGATGAGGCGCTGGGGGAACTCCATGGTCACCACGCTCTCCTCCCCGGCGAACATGCCGAAGGTCTGGTTCGTATAGGAGGTCACGTCGATCTGTGAGAACTGTTTTACCCCTTCCCTGGGATTTACCGTCACTTCCACCTGTCCCATTTTGTCCACCCGGTAATGCTTGATAACTTCGGCTTCACTGTCGTAGGCTGCCAGATAATAATTTTCATCCCGCCAGATCAGGGCCCAGGGGCTGACGCACTTATCCCCACCGGGTCTGGGCACCAGTTCCTTTTGCAGGTTCCAGTCCAGATACACGAAGGTGATCTGCCTGTTCTCCTGAATGGCGCGATGAATGGCATCGATGTTATAATAGATGCTCTCATTCTCCGTCTTAATTCTGCCTGCAACATAGACCTGACGCTGTAACTTTCCGGCATCGTTTTTCCCGGCGATCTGCTCCAGCTTTCTTATCAGATCTCTGGATTTCTTCGTGGTAATGAAGCGTGAGGACTGTACTGCATCCACCAACAACTTCAATTCCGGGAGTTCAAACTCTCTACTGCCGAGGTAATAACCGCCTCCCAGTCTGCTCTGCACCTGTACCACATCGTAACCGAAGTCCGTAAGACTCTCCATATCGCTGTAAATACTCTTCCGTTCTGCATGGATTCCCTGATTCTCCAGGTATTTTATAATATCCGGAGTACTCATGGGATGTTTCTCATCCGTGTTCTCCTGCAGCATTTTAATCAGATATAAAAGCTTTAATTTCTGTCCTGACGATTTTGCCATAGCCCTTATTCTCCGTCAGCGGTCTCCTGCGTCTGTTGCATTTCCTCTTTTTTATTTTTCTTCTTGCGAAGGGTAATTCCCAGGGTAATGGCAACAGCGCCTACTGCCGCAATCACTACCAACACTACAAGATAAGATAAAAATGAATTCAAAAAGCTGACTGCCATATTTTTCTCCTTTATGCCTTTTATGCTTTTCCTAAGGTCTTTACGTGAGATTCTATTTATATAAAGTATACCAACGATACGGCGCAAACGTCAAGTATTCCCCAAAAGAGTCTGCACCGACCATTTTCCTGTTTGCAAAAAGTCTTCCGCCTGCGCCGCAGCTCTCTTGGTGATCTCTCTGTCGTATCCCATAAGGTCAAGCAGCCGGATCGCATTTCTGGTGCCAGCTCTCCCGGGTAACAGTTCATAAGGGAAACTGATGTCGCCATCCCGGATCACTTCCTCAAAATGATAATTGTCATAACAGTTTTTCAATAGTTCCGTCATTTCGATATCGTGGGTCGCGGTAAAACAAAGCACTCCGCTTTCAGACAAATGTATCAATATCTGCGTAGCTGCGGCAATACGCTCCACGGTATTGGTTCCCCGCAGGACCTCATCCACGAAACTAAGCACCGGAGCCGTCCCTGTCTGTGCCGCATCCAGGATCCTTTTAAGGGACCGGATCTCCACAATATAGTAGCTCTCGCCGTTCTGTATACTGTCACGCAGCGCCATGGAAGAAAAGATCCGAAATACCGGAGCATGATAGCTTTCCGCTGTACAGGTATGAATCGTCTGTGCCAGAACGGCATTTACTGCCACCATTTTTAAAAAGGTGGATTTTCCGGAGGCATTAGAACCGGTAAGCAGCACACCTCTGTCTGCCCGGATACTGTTTTTCACAGGATGCGTAAGCAGCGGATGCCATCCGCCTTCCATATGCAGATACGCCTTCTTCACATCTTCTTCCAGCTGCGGAATACAGTACCCCTCTAAGGACCTGCGGAAGCCTCCCACCGAGATTGCCATATCCAGATAGCCGGTGATACCTAACAATCTGTCCACCTGATCGGTCTTCTGTCTTAATTTCCGAAGCATGTGATTAAACTGCCAGATATCCAGATGCAATATCATCCGCAGATAATCCGCTAGAATATCTAACGGATTCCCGCCGATCTTCCCCTGATTTCCTGCCATTACCCAAAAGGAACCCCGTTTTAGTTCCCGCAGGCTTTTCAGCGCCTCGTTTAAGTCCTCCAATTCTTTTTTATACACCGGGATCTTCTGTCTGCCCAGTTCCTCACAGACATCGATCATGCGAAGCACATAGGAAAAACTTGTAATATACGGTTCGATCACTTTTTTCTCACGAAAGTATGTCAATATATGTGCCAGCATACACACCACGATCCCAAGGATCCCTACCGCCGGCTGCACGAATAAAAGTGCGGCAAACAACAGATACAGAAGATTTAAAAGCAATATCTTCCGATTGTTACGCTCTCCCAGATAGTCCAGATTATCCAGATAATCATAGAGAGAGTATTTCCCGAGATACCCCAGTTTTTTCAGTAACAGTTGTACCCGGACCCTGGTAGCGTCCTGCTCCAGAAACCATCCGGTCACTTCCTCTAAATGCTCCAGCGTTTCCTTCCTGCAGAAGATATTCCGGAGGGTAAAATACAGGTATTCCTCTCCTGCCGCTGATAATGTCCGGTCGATCCGGCAGAATACCTCATCCATTCCCAGATCGTTCCATGTGATATCATCTAACTGATTCTCTTCCTTATGTCGTTCCAGATAACTGCCAAGTCTTGCAAATCTCTCCAGCGAATATTCCTTCGGCGGTTCTTTTCCGTAATTTACCAAAAGAGATTTCCGGAACATTTTTTCCTCTCTTTTTGCCTGCATAAGCTCTTGTACGATCATGAATAAAAAAAGAAAAATCAGTACACCTGCAAATATAACAAATTCCATATTTTTTCTCACTTTTCCGGATATAAGAAGGCAGACACCACCCGTGCAGTGCCCGCCCCCATATTCTGATCTTTTTTCTATTTCTTAGGTATCAAACTCTGGAGCTTTTGACCCCAACATCTTCTTTATGCGACAATAAAGAATTTTAACAAAAAGATCAGTGATAATACATAGGTAAGGACAGAAACATCCTTTGCCTTACCGGTAAATACCTTGATCACAGTATAGGTGATCAGACCAAGACCGATGGCATGTCCGATGGATCCGGAGATCGGCATGGCGATCATCATCAGCGCCACGGGAAGTGACTGGCAGATGTCATCGAAATCTACATTCTTAAGACCTGCTACCATAAGTACACCCACATAGATCAGTGCGGAAGAGGTAGCTGCCGCAGGAATGATTCCGGCGATGGGTGCAATAAAGATACATGCAAGGAACATGATACCGGTAGTCAGTGCAGTCAGGCCGGTACGACCGCCTGCTTCTACGCCGGATGCAGACTCTACGAATGTGGTAACGGTGGAAGTACCGGTTAAGGAACCTGCTACTGTACCTACCGCATCAGATAAAAGTGCCTGCTTCATATTCGGCATCTTGCCATTCTTATCTAGCATACCCGCACGGCTTGCGGTTCCTACCAGAGTACCGATGGTATCAAACATATCAATGATACAGAAGGTAATGATCAGAGTGATGGCGGTAAACCAGCCAATCTCTGCAAATCCCCGGAAGTCAAACTTAAACAGTGTGGTGGAAGCCATATCTCCAAAAGCAGGTACGAAGGATGCGGTTGCCAGAGAAGCAAAGGGATTGGTTCCCAGGAATATAGCCTCTCCTGCCCAGTAGATGATGCTGGAGATCAGGATACCCAGTAATACAGCGCCTTTAACCCCTCTCTGTGCCAGAACAACAATGGCAAACAGACCTACAAACATGGTGACAACGGACAGAACCATTGCGGAATAGCCGGAGCCCATATTGGTCTTAGCCAGTGAAGGTGTCAGTGCACCGAAGAAGTCTCTCATAG
>ENA-OURQ01002899-OURQ01002899.1-human-gut-metagenome-genome-assembly--contig:-NODE-2899-length-12131-cov-3.353263_pt1 | contig 12131 bp, 10 predicted proteins | sample MGYA00242105_ERZ508999 | MGnify/ENA primary metagenome ERZ508999 (study PRJEB26280, sample SAMEA2338771) | human gut metagenome | biome: human gut; feature: human-associated habitat; material: faeces...
AAGTCCATCATACAGTTTTTCCTCCCAATCTATTTTTATTTTTTATTTATTAACATTTTTATTAAGAATAGAAAAATTCTTTGATTCTTTCTAATAAAGTTTTAAAAAATCCTTCTTCTGATTTTGTATCTATACTACTTGATACTGTTTTAGTAAATGGTCTTGATGCTATATATCTAACCAATGCATATGCCACTCTAAATGTTGGCTTTACTGTGCTTATTAATCTTCCTGTAGCTATTTTAACTGGTATATTTAAATTGATTTTTCCAGCTACATCACATTTATTTATATTAGTAATTCCTTGACCAGTTAAAACCACATTGTTTATTCTTGTTTTTATACCTTGATTAGTTATATCTTTGTTTACTAAAGAAAAAATTTCTTCGATTCTTGCTTCTATTATTTCGATTAGTTCAGAGCTTTTAATTGTTTTATTTCTATTTTCCCCTTTAAAAGTATTTAATAAAATATCATTGTCATTATCTATAAAAGATTTTAAAGCTAATCCATACTGTTTCTTTAGTTTATCCGCTTCTTCTTCTGAAATATTTAATACCAATGCAATATCGTTTGTAATACTATTTCCACCAAGTGGAATTGTATTAGTATATAAATATGAGGAACCTTCGAATACACCTATATCTGTATTACCAGCACCCATATCTAGTATCATAACATTATCATGTAATTCATTGTTATCTAAAATTAGATTTCTTTGTGCTAATGTTGTTGGTACTAAACCATCTACATCTATTCCAGCTTTTTTAAATATAGATGATATTTGTCTTACATATTCTTTATCTGCTAATATAATTTGAGCTTTTAAAGTAAAGCTTGAGCTCAAACTTCCTACTGGATCTTCTGTAGTCTTTCCAGTATCTAAAATAAATTTATCTGGGACTATATCTATTGAGACTTTTCCTTCTGGAATATCTATATCTTTAACTTGCATAATTGCTGTTTGTACATCTCTTAATGATATTCCTGAATATTTATCTCTTGCTTCTTTTGTTATACTATTTTGTACTATTGTTGTATATTTACCAGGAATAGTAACATATGCAGAGTTTACTCTTAATCCTGATTCATCTTCTATTTTGTCTAATACTTTTACTAAACTATTTGAAACTTCTTCTTCATTAATAATTTTTGTTTTCTTAATACCTGTGCATTTATAGGAACTGCTGCAAATAATTTCTATTTGATTAAAATTATTTACTTCTCCCACAACTGCTGCAATTCTTGAAGTTCCAATATCTATTCCAACGATTATATCTCCTATTGCCAAGTTAGGTCTCCTCCAATTTACTTATCTCTTAACTAGTGATAGAATATTATATTTTAAATAAAATGTCAATAGTTGTTGTTATATTTTTGTAACCTTTTTGTAATAATGATGTAATAAAATATTCGTTATAAATTTTGACATTTTTCGCCATAAAATGATAATTAATAAAAGGACTAATGTCCTTTTATTAATATTCTATTTATTTTTCAGTTCTCCTTCTTATATTTGTGCGTTTTTTCATATTTTATGCTTTTTTAATTGATTTCTCTTTTTGTTTTTTCTCCATCCAATTAGTCCATTTTTCAATATAGTATCTACGTATTATAGCTAAATCTATAAATATTCTACCTACAAATACTATAATGGCTGCAAGAGAAATATCGACATTTAATTTATTTCCTAAATATGTTAATAAAACAGCTGTTATACTATTTATAAAAAATCCTGAAACAAAAACTTTCATATCGAAATTCTTTTGTACTACAGATTTTATACCTCCAAAAACTGAGTCTAGTGCTGCCATTATTCCAATAGCTAAATATCCAGAAACAGAATATGGTATTAATGGTGAATTAAGTCCTAAAATTGCACCTATTATACATCCAACTAAGATCGCTATTAAAACCAATTTAATTCCTCCTCTTTTAATCTATAGTAATTCCCTCATCTATCTCGAAATCACCATTATATTTTAAAATCTTAATATTGTTATCTTCTGTAATTGATATATTTTTCCCATTTGATGTCATATCATCAGAAAAACCACCTTTAGCAGTAATACCACTTTCTAAGTATTTCTGATTTCCAATTACTTGTATGGTATAAGGTGAAGATAATCTTGTACCATTAACCACTATGTAAGAATCTACATCAGCAAACTCTGTTAAATTAGTTACCCTTTGTCCATTAACAGATATTGCTTCTGCCTCTGCAGTTTTTAGTTCATTCATTAAATTTATTAAATCTTCTGCAATTATGTTAGAGGTACCATCTGATAAATTTATAATAATTCCTGCTCCCTCTACATCAGTCTTTCCTAAATACAAATCTGCTTGTTGCAATTCCTTATCTAATAACTCAGATGCGGCCTGAGTATCATCAATCTTATTTTTATATTCTTCTAAATTTGTTTTAGCTTGTTCTAACTGATTTGCAGTGTCTTCATATTTACTTTGCCAAGAATCTAATTCTTCTCTTAACTCACTTTCTCTTTTCGTAGTTAAAGAAGTGATATCTGTTTGATTTACAACTTTAAATTGCATAAACATTATATATACTAGAATAAAACACATTATTCCTATAATTACTGTCATTGTAATTTTGCCCTTTTTAATTTCTTTCAAGATTATTTTCACCTCCTATTCTGCTTCTTGTGCATATTTGAAATTAATAACGCCATTATATTTTTCTACTGTAACATTGCTTTGTTTTTTTACGGTAATATCTATACCATAATCTTCTCTTAACCAATCTATGTATCCTCCAGGTCTTTCTAATGTATCAAAACTACCTCCAACTGCTTTTATAACAAAAGGCGTCCCTACAATTTCTCCATTTACCCTTGTAATGTTACCTGCACAATTAATTGAAGTAGTAGGAATTATTCGTTGATCATTTATTGATATTGCAATCGCACCCGCATTTTTTAATTCATTTACAATTTTTAATAAATCAATTTCATGGACTAAATAATTACTTATATCATCTCCGGCAGTTACAGAAGAAACACTTGCGTTTTTATTATCATCTAAAGTTACAATTATGCCTTCACCTGTAACATCGTTTAAGCCCAATATCGCATTATCTTTTTTTAGTTTTTCTTGCTTTTCGGAAGCACTACTATCATTATCTGTTACTTTTGTTCTATATTTCTCTAATTCCTTATTCACTTTTTCTAGTTCAGCAAATGCATTATCATATTTTTCTTTGCTTTTTAGAACTTGATCTCTTAAGTCATTATTTGCATAGTCTGGATTTGAAATACTAATATTGCTTTGTACAGTTCTAATTTGAACTACTATTCCAGACGTTAATAAAATACATAATATTCCTATTACTATACTTATACTTAAATTCTTTTTGTTATATTTGATTTTCAAAATAACCCTCCTTTACACATTTTCTCTAAAGTATGGCATCTTATTTGAATCGTTAATAAATATTTGTCCGTTTTTACCCTCTTCTCTAGTTAATATTTCTTTTAATGTTAGAATCTTATCATTTATATTTGTTTCATCACCCAAATAAGCTACTTTACCTTTTGAAGGTAATTCAAATTTGTAATCACTATCATTTGAAATATCTATGTATGTAATTATATCATAAATTTCATTACTTTTTGCTGCCCTTAAAAATTTTTCTACAGTTAATAACTTATTGCAATCTTCATCTACTAATTTGTTTCCTACTTGTATATTCTCTTGGGCTGTTGAATATCCTCGAATTATAGGTAGATTTGCATTTTCGTTTGATATTTCTAATATATTTCCGTTTCCATCTATATAAACAAAAGCATTTCCATATTCTAATTGATATTTCGTCTCTCTTTCTGTTACAATAATTTCTACAGTATTAGGAATTTTTCTTTTCACTTCTACTGTATCTATATACGCATTTTCTTTTACATTTTCTTCAATTTGTCTAGAGGAAAATCTAAATATATTTTCGTTCATATTTATTTTTGATAAACTTTCTATTTCTTCTGTATTGATTTTACTGTTTCCTTGTACATTTATCTTTTTAATATTAAATACTGGTGAAATAAACAAAAATAGTAATATTCCTATAATTATTGCAAAAAGAAGTAATATTTTCAATATAATTTTTAATATTCTAAATCTTTTTTCTCTTTTTTGTCTTCTTTTTCTTTCTTCTTCATATGGAATACGTTTTACAGGCCTATTTTTCTTAGCTTGTCCTTTTTGTACTGGTCGAACTTTGTTAGGCTCTTTATCGGTTACATCAAACTTATTTTGTGGTCTAACATCTTGTTTTTTATTTTTTTGTTTCTTAACTTTCTTTTTTGACTGATTTTTTCTACCACTCTTTCCATTTTTAGGTGGTAAAACAGTAACTCCTATAACTATCTCATTATCTATATTGAACATATCATCATTCATAGGTTCAGGATTTACCTTTTTTAGTTTCTTTTTAGGGTGCTTCTTTTTATTCTGCACCCTTTTATTTTTATTGTCTTTACTTAAATAATAAAAATCTAATTCATTATTTTTTTTCTTTTTCAATTATTTCACCTTCTCCTACGTATATATTTGCCCCTAGCCTTCGTAACTTTTCATCTATATTTTCATATCCACGCAAAATATATCCTATATTAGATATAACAGTCTTTCCTTTCGCATTTAATGCCGCTAATACTAATGATGCTCCTCCTCTTAAATCTGTTGCTTCTACTTTTGCAGCATTATACCTTTTTATTCCTTTTATTATAGCTGTTCTTCCTTCTATTGTTACTCTAGTTCCCATTCTTTTTAATTCAGACAAATACTTGTATCTATTTTCGAATATATTTTCTACTATAATGGACGTTCCTTTAGCTACTCCTAAACAACTTGCTATTATTGGCTGCATATCTGTTGGGAATCCAGGATATGGCATTGTTTTTAAATTGCATGATTTTAATCTATTATTTGCTATTAAATTAATTTCTTTTTCTTTTAAATTAATTTCACATCCCATTTCCTCTAACTTATATACAATTGGGATAATATGTTCTATTCTAACGTTTTTAATAGTTATATTCCCATTTGTAATGGCGGCTGCACATAATAAAGTTCCTATCTCTATTCTATCTGGCATTATTTCATACTCTATATTTGCTTCTAGCTTTTCTACGCCAACAATCTTTATATCCTTTGTTCCTGCTCCAGAAACAGAGCCACCTAGTTTATTTATATAATTTTGTAAGTCCACTATCTCTGGTTCCATAGCTGCATTTTTTATATATATTACCTTATTTGAAAGTGCTGCTGCCAATATTATATTTTCTGTTGCTCCTACACTTGGGAAATCTAACGTAATTGTACCTGCCACCATGTTGCTAGAATCGCAAAATATTTCTCCATTTTCTTCTTTTATAGTTATTCCTAAATCTTTAAAAGCCTTTAAATGTAAATCAATTGGTCTCGCACCTATATCACACCCACCTGGATATGAAAATGTTGCTTTCTTTACCCTACTTAATATTGCCCCCGCCAAAATTACAGATGATCTCATTTGTCTCATTAATTCATCAGGAATTTCATAATTATCTATACTGCTAGAATCTATTATAATTTTATTTTTTTCTTGGTTTATTTTACATCCCAATAATCTCATAATATCAAACATAATCTTGGTATCATGAATATCTGGTACATTTTTTAAAACAGTAGTTCCTTTATTTAAAATAGTTGCAGCTAATATTGGTAGTGAAGAGTTTTTAGACCCTGAAGATTTTATTTCTCCTTCTACTTTTTCTCCACCATTTACTATGTAACTTTGCATAAGCCTATACCACCTTTCATAACGCTTTTGCTATATATTATGTTTTCTAGTTACAAAAGGTGTATATTGTAGCTTTTTCTTGTAATATATCAAAAAATAATTTATTCGCAAGCTTTAGCTATTTCTTTACCAAAATCTATGCATTCTTTAATATTTTCTTCTGTTGGTGTCCACATACATCTTAATCCATCATTGATAAGTGTAAAACCAGCTTTTTTTAATTCTTCATTTAACAATTTTACTGCTTCACCACTCCAACCATAACTTCCAAATGCTGCAGCTTTTTTTGTTTTTAATTTTAGCCCTTTAATCATTTCCATTATTCCTGCTATAGAATATAAATATCCATTATTTACAGTTGGTGAACCAACAACTATTTCTTTAGATTTGAATACTTCTGCTACAATTTCAGTTTTATCTGATTTTGCAGTATTTATTATTTTTACTTCTATTTCTTTATTAGCTTCCTTTATTCCTTTAGCAATTGCTTCTGCCATTTTTCTAGTATCATTCCACATAGTATCATATAATATAGTTATTTGATTTTCTGAATAGTTATCTGCCCATTTATAATATCTATTTATTATATCTGATGGATTTTCTCTCCAAATAAGTCCATGGCTTGGGCATATCATATTAATTGGTATATTCATTTTTAAAATTTCATTTATTTTATTTTTTACCATCATACTAAATGGTGCAACAATATTTGCATAATATTTTATTGCTTCACTATATAAAACACATGGATTTATTTCATCTGCATATAAATATTCTGATGCAATATGTTGTCCAAAAGCATCATTACTAAATAATATATTTTCTTTATCCATATAAGTAAACATTGTATCTGGCCAATGAAGCATTGGAGCTTCTATAAATGTTAGTGTATGTTTTCCTATATTTAATGTATCTCCTGTTTTTACAGTTACAAAATTCCAATCTTCATGGTATTGTCCTTTTATTGATTTAACACCATTTGCTGTACAATAAATTGGAGTATTTGGTATTTCTTTCATAAGTTTTGGCAAACTTCCACTATGATCCACTTCTCCATGATTTGCAATTATATAATCTATTTTATTTAAATCGATTTCTTTCTTTAAATTTTCTACAAATTCTTCGTCAAATGGTTTCCACGCTGTATCTATTAAAACAACTTTTTCATCTTCGATTAAATAACTATTATATGATGAACCATTTATTGTGTTATATTCATCTCCATGAAATTTTTTAAGTTCCCAATCTGTTTTTCCAACCCATTTTACATATTCGTTAATTACTTTTGACATATTAATCCTCCTTATATATCATTTTTTTAATATTAGCTATTTCCTTTTTCGTTTGTAAATATCCATATTTATAGCATTTATTAGATTGTTTAAAATCAAACGGATTTACATCTTGTGTATCGATTTCTATTACATAATCTGCTTTTTTTACTTCTTCTCCTTCAATCTTTGAAAACATTATATCTATTGCTTTGTTTAAAGTAGATCTTAAGCCGATTGTTCTTGATGTCTTATTTAATTTAAATCTTACAGCAATAACTTTATCTGCACCTATTTTTTTAACTTCTTCAACAGGTATATTATCCAGTATTCCGCCATCTACAAATTTATGTTTATTATAAATACATGGTGCAAAAATAGCTGGATATGACGAGCTTGCTCTTACTGCTATTGATATATCTGCTTTATTCAAATATTTGTCATTTATTTTTCCCATGTTAGTAAACACGTATTTCTCTGAGTCTCTTAAATCAACCGCTGGAATTACAATAGGAATTTTTAAGTCTTGTAATTTTTTAATATTCTTATATTTACCTGCCTCTTCTATTGCAAAGGCAATATTTTCTCCAGAATATAAACCTCCTGCTTGTATACTTAACAATTTTTTTCCTCTCGGATCTGTATACATTGCACTGTTTTTAAATATTAACTTTGAAAAGTAATTAAATAATTTTAGCATTTCTTTTGGAGTATATTCCATCGCGTAAAGAGCTGCCACAATACTTCCTATACTCGTACCACCAACGATATCTACTTTTATGTTTTCTTCTTGCAAGGCCTGTATTACTCCTATATGTGCAGCTCCCTTTATTCCTCCACCAGACATAGCTAATCCTAATTTCATTTAATCACCATCCTTACATTTTAATAACTAATTTATCAAATTTAGATTTTATATATTTTTCTAATTTCATTGTAAATTCATCAGATTCTATTTCTTTCTTAGCAACCATATCTAAACCTTTTTCCCAACTTGCTGTTAATTTTGGATTTAACATATCTGGCATAGAGTAATTTACTATATCATAAATTGCTTCACCCTTATTGGTAGGTGTTATTATTTGTGTTTTTGAATTTATTGCAATATATTTTATCTTTTCCAACTTTTTTATAATTTCTGCTCTTGTTGCACTTGTCCCTATTCCTGCACCTTTTATTTGTTCTCTTAATTCTTCATCTTCAATTAATTTTCCTGCATTTTCCATAGCAAGTATTATTGACCCAGAATTATATCTTGAAGGTGGTGAAGTTTCTGCATCTTTTGTTTCAAAATTTTGCACATTGATTTTTGAATTTTTCTTTAAGGTTGTCAAAATTGAGATGTTATTATCTTCTGAATTCTTGGCTTTAGTTGGTTTTAATATTTCTAGATACCCTTCTTTTGTACAAACTTTACCATTTGCAAAAAAAGATTCTTTATCTATATCTATAGTTACCGAAACTTTACTGTATTCTGCAGCAGGATAAAATATTGCTAAAAATCTTTTTACGATTAATTCATAAATGTCTTTTTGTAATTTTGGTAATTTATCATAATTATCATACCCTTGCCCAGTTGGAATTATTGCATAATGATCTGTTATTTTACTGTCATTTACATACTTTGTTTTTATTAAATCAGTAGAATATTTTTCATTTATCATTTTGTTTATATATGTTTGAATTTCTTCATCTTTAAGTCCTTTTGCTATTCCATTAAGATTCTTTGAAATTACATTTGCCACAGCAGTTGATAAAACTCTTGCATCTGTTCTCGGATATGTTACTAATTTTTTCTCATATAAATTCTGAATAATTTCAAGTGTTTGGTCAGGTTTTATTTTAAATCTTTTCGTTGATTCGTTTTGTATTTCTGCTAAATTAAATAATAATGGTGCATTTTCTTTTGTTTTTGTTTTTTTAACTTCTGTTATTATTGCTTTTTTATCTTTTAAAGATAATATAAAATCTTTTCCGTCATTTTCTTTTTTAAATCCATTTTCATTATATAATTTAGGTGATTCCCACATTTTTGATTTTTCTGTTACTTTCCATTCAGCATCAAATGAAGAATCATTATCTCCAAATTTTCCTATTATTCTATAATATGGTATCTTTACAAAATTTCTGATTTCTCTTTCTCTTTGAACTATCATTCCAAGTACACAAGTCATAACTCTACCAACAGAAATGGATATCTTTTCTTCTCCAATATCTTTTGCCATTCTTTTTCCATATATAATTGATAAAAGTCTCGAAAAATTTATACCAATCAAATAATCTTCTTTTGCTCTTAAGTATGCTGAATCACATAAACTATCATATTCACATAAATCTTTTGCTTCTTTTATTCCTCGATTTATTTCTTCTTCAGTCTGTGAATCAATCCATACTCTTTTTCTCTGTTTTTCTTTAACTCCGCACTTGCTTTTCTACTAGCCTATATATATATTCGCCCTCACGCCCAGAGTCGGTCGCAACATAAATACAGCCTACATCTTCTCTTTGAAGTAGGCTTTTTACTATATTAAATTGCTTTTCTACACCTGGAATCACTTCATATTTGTATTCTTTTGGCATAAAAGGTAATGTATCTAATCTCCAGAATTTTAAATTTTCATCATATTTTTCTGGATAACTCATCGTAACCAAATGTCCTACACACCAAGTAATAATCCAATTGTCAGACTCTATATATCCATCCCTTCTGTTGCCACCACATTTTAGTACTTTTGCAAATTCTGTAGCAACAGATGGTTTTTCTGTTATAAGCAGATTTTTTGTCATTTAATATTCCTCTCATTATTCGTATAATACAACATCCATTTCAGCTGTAAAATTTTGATTTCCATAAGCAAAAATTATATATAATTCTCCTGTACTACCTAAAAAGAAATTTGATATATTTGAAAGTTGATATATACTATTTGATAAATCCCTATTATACACTTGGTATCCAGATTTAACTAATATTTGTGCTTCTTCTTGTGCCTTACTAACAACTTGATTTATTTTATTCTGACATTCGCTTTGAACTATATTTCTTTTTGTCAATACATCCACTAATTCTACCTTTTCGCCAGTCTCCAAATTGTAATTATATGTTTGTATTATTTCTCTTTGTGGATTATTTCCACGTTTCAATGTAGATTTTATTGCTAGTGATAATATATTATCATTTATGTATGAAATGTAGTTAACATCATAAATAACTTTTTCAGTATATTTTTTGTTTAATATTTTTGATGCTTCATCAGCAAAAACACTTTGAGTTATTTTGTTAAAGCTTGCTGGAACATCTCCAGAAATATTTATAACAGGAAGATGTATATCTACTTCATATAATTCTTCTTTTTTCTGTATATCATAAGCTGAATATACTATATCTTTTGAATCGTTTGCTTTTTGCACCTCATAAGTACTATTATTTATAAAGTCATTTGTAAACAAACTTTTTAATTGATTTTTTATTTCTTCTTGAGTTTTTGGTCTCGAATCTCCACTTATATTGTCTGTTGGATTTTGGGTGTAATCACTACCTTTATTTCCAACAAAAAATTGTGTATAAATTCCTGCTATTAGTGCAAATACACAAAAAGCACCTACTAAGATAAATATTATTTTTTGATTTTTCATATTACTTCTCCTTCAGTCTCTCTTTATTTATATTACCTCATTTTAGAGTAAAAATCTAGTATTTTAGATAAAGTTTTTTTGTGCAGTATTTTAGCTTAATATCCTCATCTATTTTATAGTGTTTTCAGCTGTTTTTCCATTGACTTCTTTATTAATTTAATGTATTATATATTATGTATTTTTTACAATAAAAGAATGGAGTTTATATAAATTTATGGAATTATGTTCAGTATGTGGAAAAAATCCAGCAGTTATATTTTTAAACAAAAAAGATGAGAATGGTAAATCTATTTCTAAAGGCTATTGTCTTGAGTGTGCTCAAAAACAAGGAATTAATCCATTGAAAAATCTGAGCGAAAAAGATATGAATAATATGACAAAACAAATAGAAAACATTGTAAGCAATTTAGCCGAAAATATGGATTTAAATTCTCTTTCTGAACAAATGGAGGATATGGATCCTGAAGATATAGAAAAAATGGAACAAGGTACTCCAATATTTGGAGCCGCAATTCCATTAGGTTCAATATTTTCAAATATGTTCGGTGAAAGCCAAGATGAATCAGCTGGAAGTTCAAGTGAAAAGAAGAAAGTAAAATTAGAAAAGAAAAAAGATAAACGTAAAAAAGCACTAGAAACCTATGGGACTAATTTAACTCAAAAAGCTAAAAATGGTCAATTAGATATGGTTATTGGTAGAGATAAAGAAATACAACGAATGACTCAAATTCTAAATCGTCGTAGTAAAAACAATCCATGTTTAATAGGAGAACCTGGTGTTGGTAAAACTGCAATTGCTCAAGGATTAGCAATTAAAATAGCAAATGGTAATGTACCTGCTAAGTTGTTAAATAAAGAAGTTTATTTATTAGATATGACTGCAGTTGTTGCCGGAACACAATTTAGAGGTCAATTTGAAGCACGTATGAAATCTATTATTGAAGAATGTAAATCATTAGGTAATATCATTCTAGTAATAGATGAAATTCATAACATCATTGGCGCCGGTGATGCCGAGCATTCTATGAATGCAGCAAATATTCTAAAACCATCTCTTTCAACTGGAGAAGTACAATTAATTGGAACAACAACTTTAAAAGAATATCGCAAATATATTGAAAAAGATAGTGCTCTTGAAAGAAGATTTCAACCTGTAATAGTTGAAGAACCTTCTATTACCGATTCTATTAATATTCTAGAAGGAATAAAAAAATATTATGAGGATTATCATAAAGTTAAAATTTCAAATGACGTAATAAAACAAGCTGTTATTATGTCTGAAAAATATATTCATGATAGATTTTTACCAGACAAAGCAATTGATATTTTAGACGAGGCTTGCTCAAGAATTAATTTAAACAATAAAGATTTATATCAATTAGAAATATTGAAGGGACAATTAAAGGCTGTTCAAGAGGAAAAAGAAGAAG
>ENA-OURQ01002900-OURQ01002900.1-human-gut-metagenome-genome-assembly--contig:-NODE-2900-length-12129-cov-3.432914_pt1 | contig 12129 bp, 12 predicted proteins | sample MGYA00242105_ERZ508999 | MGnify/ENA primary metagenome ERZ508999 (study PRJEB26280, sample SAMEA2338771) | human gut metagenome | biome: human gut; feature: human-associated habitat; material: faeces...
AAGAAATGAAGGAAATTCATAAATAACACCACTAAAGAGCCGACAATAAAATCGGTTCTTTTTTCTTGATATTATATACTGTTTTATGCTATAATATAATCAATCAAACGAAAGGATATTTAAAATGCTGACAGATTTTCATACACATATTTTTCCAGACAAAATAGCGGACAAAACGATAAAATTACTTGAATCGAACATCAAAGAAGAATACAGGCCACACAAAGCCGAACTACGCGGTACACTTGACGCACTCAAGCAGTCAATGCGTGAAAACAACGTTGACATATCGCTTGTACTTCCGATTGCCACGAACGTAAAGCAATCAACAACAATAAATAACTTCGCCGCATCAATAAACGGTATTGACGGTATTTATTCACTCGGCAGTCTGCACCCTATGCAATCGGATTGGGAAAGTGTTTTGTATGACATCAAAGAAAAAGGGCTTAAAGGTATCAAGCTACACCCCGAATATCAGCAATTTTACATCGACAGCAAAGAATCAATACAAATTCTGAAAAAAAGTGAGGAACTCGACCTTATAACCGTACTTCATTCGGGCAAAGATATAGGTATCGATCCGCCTGTTCACTGTACTCCCGAAAGGCTTTCTCACGTTCTTGACTACGTTAAAGGCGACAAAATCGTTGCCGCACATTTGGGCGGCTGGAAGTTATGGGACGATGTCGAAAAATACCTTGTCGGCACACCGATATATTTCGACACAGCCTTTACGCTTAACTTTATCACAGATGAACAGCTTTTACGCATAATCAAAAATCACGGCAGTGAAAAAATACTTCACGCGACAGATTCACCTTGGGAAAAGCAAGGTCAAATGGCAAAACATTTATCTGCCTTACCTCTTTCAGAGGAAGATTGTAACAATATTTTTTACAAAAATGCGAAAAAACTTCTGAAAATAGGTTGAGTTAAAACGAATAATACGATATAATAATAGTATATGGCTATAAGCATTTTGCGTATAGTCCGATTTTGTTAATTTAGGAGCAGAAATATGTTCAATAATGATATAAGTATAGACTTAGGCACTGCGACGGTGCTTGTCTATATCAAAAACAAGGGCATTGTACTGCGTGAGCCGACCGTTATCGCGGTAAACACCAAAACAAACGAAGTTTGTGCCGTAGGCAAAGACGCACTCGCAATGCTCGGAAGAACTCCGCCGCATATACAGGCCGTTCGTCCGCTTATTGACGGTGTAATTTCAAATCTTACGCTTACACAGGAAATGATTAAACATTTCTTTTCAAAAATATTTTCACGAACAATCGGTCACCCACGCATAATGATGTGCGTTCCGAGCGGTGTTACGGACGTTGAACAAAGAGCCGTAATTGAGGCGGCAAGAGATGTCGGTGCAAAAGATATTTACATTATCGAAGAACCTGTTGCGGCAGCACTCGGTGCAGGGTTTGATATTTCACGTCCGCACGGTACTATGGTTGTGGACATAGGCGGAGGTACAACCGACATTGCAGTATTATCGCTTGGCGGTATCGTTGTCAGCCGTTCGCTGAAAATCGCCGGTGACGAATTTAACGAGGCGATTATTCGTTATATGCGCAAAGAAATGGGTATGATTATCGGTCCGCGAACAGCCGAAAGAATTAAAATGGAAATCGGCGGTGTTATACCGCGTTCAAATGAGCTGTTATGCAAAGCAAAAGGTATCAGCGTACTTTCGGGGCTTCCGAAAGAAGTAACTATTTCTTCAAACGACCTATACCCCGCATTTGATGATTTTGTTTATAATATGACTGAGAGAATTAAGGAAGTGCTTGAAGAAACACCTCCCGAACTTCACGGTGACATTATACAAGACGGAATAATAATGACAGGCGGCGGTTCTTTGATTTACGGTTTGGACAAGCGTATTTCGGACGACATCGGCGTCAAAGTGGTGCTTGCACCGGATATAATCGACTGCGTTGCAAAAGGTGCGGGAATTGCACTTGACAATATCGACACAGTTACCGAGCCGACTCATATATTCCACAAAAAAGCATACATCAGAGATTAAAAAAGAGAGGATATATTAATTATGAAAAACGAACCAATCACACTAACAAACGTAGAAATCCAAAAAATTCTTCCGCACCGTTATCCGTTTTTGCTTATAGACAAAATTGTTGATTTTGAAGAAGGCAAAAGCATAACAGGTATCAAAAACGTAACGGCAAACGAACCTCAATTTACAGGTCACTTCCCGGGTAACCCAATTATGCCGGGCGTACTTATTACAGAGGCACTTGCACAAGTCGGTGCTGTAATGCTTTTGTCAATGCCCGAAAACAGAGGTAAACTCGGTGTATTCACAGGTATCAACAATTTCAAATTCCGCCGTCAGGTAGTTCCGGGCGATACATTGGAGCTTCACGCTGATTTGGTTACTTACCGTCACGGAATGGGTAAAGCAAACGTAAAAGCAACAGTAGGCGGTCAAGTTGCGGCAGCAGGCGAAATCAGCTTTGCGGTTGTTGACAACATTGCAAACGAGGACTGATGATAAAAGACGATGAATGTTTGGACGATTTGCAAAACGGTCTTTTCATAATCCAAAAGAAAAACGGTTTCAAGTTTGGTATTGACGCTGTTTTATTATCCGATTTTGCAAAGGAAACAAGGTCTAAAAAAACACTTGATTTATGCACAGGTACAGGTATTGTACCCTTGCTTTTATCCGCAAAAACAAACACACCGAAAATTTTCGGTCTTGAAATACAGGAAGAGATTGCACAAATGGCACAGCGCAGTGTGGAACATAACAAGCTTGAAGATCGTATTTCCATAGAATGCGGCGATTTAAAAACCGCCGTTTCTATATACGGTCGTGACAGTTTTGACAAAATAACCTGCAATCCGCCGTATATGAAGTGCGGCAGCGGTAATCAAAATGATATTGACACAAAATCAATTTCACGTCACGAGGTTATGTGTACTGTTGATGACGTTATAAACGTCAGTGCAAAACTGCTTATTCCGAAAGGCAGATTTTTTATGATTCACAGACCTAACAGACTTGTAGACATTATGTGTGCCATGCGTAAATACAAAATAGAGCCGAAGCGTATGCGTTTCGTCCATCCGTCATATGATAAAGTACCGAATATGGTATTAATCGAGGGTATGCGTGACGGCGGTGAGGAATTAAAGCTTTTGCCGCCGCTTTATGTGTATAATCAAGACGGTACTTATTCCGATGAAATTCACAAGATTTACGGAAATTAACAAATAAAACGAAAGAAGTGATAAATGTGTTAGAGTACGATGAGTACAGACTAAAGCTGCAAGGCTTTGAAGACAGCATAAACGATTTGAGGGATTCACTTTGACATCGCAGGTGCGGAAAGTGAAATAACAAAACTTGAAGAACAAAGCGCCCAGCCGGGATTTTGGGACGATATGGATAATTCACAGAAAGTTCTTCAAAAAACAAAGCAATTAAAAGACAAGGTTGAGGCGTTTAACAACCTTGTTTCAAAATGGGAAGATACACTTGTTTTAATCGACCTTGCAAACGAGGAAAACGACGAAAGTATGTTACCCGATGTTGTTTCGGCAACTGAAGAAATCGAGGCGGATATTGACAAAATGACGCTTGAAACCCTTTTGAGCGGTCATTACGACAAAAACAACGCAATTATGACGTTCCACGCAGGTGCAGGCGGTACAGAGGCACAGGATTGGTGCGAAATGCTTATCCGTATGTATCAAATGTGGGCGCAGAAAAACGGCTATACCGCAACTGTTCTCGATTCGCTTCCGGGTGATGAGGCAGGTATTAAAAGCTGTACAATAGAAATCGACGGTCTTAATGCTTACGGCTATCTTAAAGCCGAAAAAGGCGTACACCGTCTTGTGAGAATTTCACCTTTCAACTCCGCCGGCAAGCGTATGACTTCATTCGCATCAATCGAAGTTATGCCCGAACTTGACGACAACGTGGAAGTTGATATTCGTCCCGAAGATATTAAGATGGAGGCATTCCGTGCGAGCGGTGCGGGCGGTCAGCATATCAACAAGACAAGTTCCGCAGTCCGTCTTACACATATCCCGACAGGTGTCGTAACATCTTGTCAAACACAGCGTTCTCAACACCAAAACAGAGATTACGCAATGAAAATGCTTAAAGCAAAGCTTGTCGAGCTTGCCGAGCAACAGCAGAAAGAAAAGATTTCCGACATCAAAGGTGAACAGATGGATAACGGTTGGGGCAGTCAAATCCGCTCATATGTATTCCAGCCTTACACTATGGTTAAAGACCTTAGAACAGGTTTTGAAATGGGTAATATCGGTGCGGTTATGGACGGCGACTTAAACGGTTTTATTAACGCCTATCTTAAAGCCGCAAGTCTTGGAACTCTGAAAAAATAAAAAACACGGCATTGCAAATTTTCCGCAATGCCGTATTTTTTTCTTAAAAATTGTTTTGGTTGTTTTTTTGATTGTTAAAGTTATTATTTTTCTTGTTTTGTTTTTGATTTTGCTGTTGGTTTTGTTGCTGATTTTGATTTTGATTTTGGTTCTGCTGTTGGTTTTGGTTATTGCAATTATTGAATTTACTGCTCATTTATATTCACTCCCTTCTTCAAATTCTATTTTAACCATTGTTGATTATTTTATTCAAAAAACCCTGTTTTACTTGAATTTTTCTTAAAAAAATGTTATAATAATAAGTAGTATTTATGTTAAAAAAATTGCGTTTTGGAGTAAAATATGATAGATAAGATTTGGAATATAAAAAGTAAAAAAATCAAAGAAGAAACCATTGACGAAATATCTAAGGAACACCATATTCCCCGCGTTATTTCAACCATACTTTTAAACAGAGGAATTGAAAGTGAGGATATTGCACCTTATCTGAGAAAATCAATGGCTGATATTATAAATCCAATGCTTATGCTTGATATGGACAAGGCAGTCGAACGCATAACAAACGCAATTCAAAACAACGAAAAAATCGCGGTTTACGGTGACTATGACGTTGACGGAATTACCTCAACCGCACTTTTATATAAATTTTTACTTTCACTCGGCGCAGATGTCGAATACTACATACCCGACCGCAAAGGTGAGGGGTACGGTATAAACATCATGGCTGTAAACAAGCTATTCAAACAAGGTATAAAACTTATGATAACCGTTGACTGCGGTATAACCGCTATCGGTGAAGTGGAATTTGCAAAACTTCAGGGAATGGACGTTATTATTACCGATCACCACACTTGCAAAGACCGACTTCCGACAGCCGCGGCGGCTATTTTAAACCCGAAAAGACCCGACTGCGACTATCCGTTTGACGCACTTGCAGGAGTAGGTGTGGCTTTCAAGTTTATTTTGGCTCTTGCAATTAAAAACAGACTTAAAACCACAGATGTGTTTAATCAATATGTCGATATAGCCACTCTCGGCACTATTGCCGACGTTGTACCGCTTTTGGGCGAAAACAGAGTTATCGTGGATAAAGGCTTAAAAATTTTGCACAATCCAAAAAGAATAGGCATTCGTGCAATAATGGAAGTTGCAGGTGTTTTGGATAAACCTTTAAACGCGTCAACTATTGCTTTTTCAATCGCACCGCGATTGAATGCCGCAGGCAGACTCGGCAGTGCGGCAACAGCCGTTGAACTGCTGCTTACAAATGACGAAAGCCGTGCAAGAGAATTGGCACTTTTACTTGATACTGAAAATAAAGAACGTCAGCAAACCGAACGTCAAATATTTGACGAGGCATTGGAACTGATTGCAAAAGATCCGAATTTTGAAAAGAAAAAAGTTATCGTGCTTGCACAGGAAAATTGGCATCAAGGTGTAATCGGAATTGTTGCGTCAAGGTTATGTGATATGTATTACAAGCCTTGCATACTTATTTCCCACACTAACGGTGTCGGAAAAGGTTCGGGAAGAAGTATAAAAGGTTTCAACCTTTTTGACGCACTTACGCATTGCGAAAAACAGCTTATTGATTTCGGCGGTCACGCAGTGGCGGCAGGATTGAACGTCAATATGTCCGATATTGACTCATTCATAAAAGAGATAAACAAATATGCAGATGAAGTATTGACCGAACAGGATATGATACCGACAGTCGATATTGACTGTCCGCTTTCAGAGCGTTCCGTAACTCTTGAAAATGCAAAACTGCTTTCAAAACTTGAGCCGTTCGGTATGAACAACGAAAAGCCCGTATTCGCACTTGCACACGCACAGGTTATGAATATCGCCCCTGTCGGTGCGGATAACAAGCATTTAAGACTTCGCATAGTGAAAAATAATCAGACAATAAACTGTATCGGTTTCGGAATGGGTGAATTTGCGGAATTTATCCATCAAGGCGATACTGTAAATATAGCATTCCAAATGGATATTAACCATTATCAAGGGAATGAAACCGTACAACTAATTTTAAAAGACATAAAAAGGAAGTGAGCATATGCCCGAAGCAAAAGAGCCGGTAATTCTTTCGCCGGAAAAAATACCTCAACACGCTGATGATACAGATGTACTTGTAGATAAAATTATCGGTATGGTTAAGGGTTACAGCCCGAATGCCAACACAGATATGATTTACGTTGCCTATAAGCTTGCAAAATCTGCTCACAGTCACCAATTCCGCCGCAGCGGTGCACCGTATATCGAGCACCCTGTTCAGCTTGCATATATTGCGGCACAGCTTTCGCTTGATGCAACGGCAATTTCGGCGGCACTTTTACACGATGTTGTAGAGGATACGCCTTACACTTATGAGAATATCGAAACGATATTCGGCAAAAGCGTTGCGGAACTTGTTGACGGAGTTACGAAACTTAGAAAAATCAAATACAATACCCGTGAGGAACAGCAGGTCGAAAACTTAAGAAAAATGTTTCTTGCAATGGCAAAGGATATACGCGTTGTTATAATAAAGCTAATCGACAGACTGCACAATATGCGTACATTGAACTTTATGCCGCGTGCAAAACAGCTTTTAATTTCAAAAGAAACGCTTGACGTATATGCTCCTCTTGCCCACCGTCTCGGTATGTCCAAAATCAAAATCGAACTTGAGGATTTGGCTTTAAAGTACCTTGACCCTGTCGCATACGAAGAAATTCGTCAAAGCATAAATCAGAAAAAAGACGAACGTGAAAAGTACATACGCGACATTATGGACGTACTTCGTGAAAAACTTGACCAAATGGATATTAAAAGTCAAGTTACAGGACGTGCAAAGCATTTTTACAGTATTTTCAGAAAAATGTACACGCAGAACAAGACAATCGACGAACTTTACGACCTTTTCGCAGTCAGAATTATCGTTGACACCGTTGCTGACTGTTACGCGGTACTCGGTATGGTACACGATTTATACACTCCCGTTCCTATGCGTTTCAAAGACTATATCGCAATGCCTAAACCGAATATGTATCAATCACTTCATACAACGGTTATAGGTCCTAACGGTACACCTTTTGAAATTCAAATTCGTACTTGGGAAATGCACAGAATTGCCGAAAACGGTATCGCGGCACACTGGAAATACAAAGAGGGTATATCAGGCAAAACCGATATGGATTCAAAACTTGAATGGGTACGTCAACTGCTTGATACACAGACAAATATTATAGATACCGACGATTTCTTTAACACACTTAAATTCGACTTGTTTGAAGAAGAAGTTTTCGTATTTACCCCACAAGGTAAAGTTATTTCACTTCCTGCAAAAAGTACGGTTATTGACTTTGCTTTTGCAATACACTCGGAAGTCGGATATAAAATGAGCGGTGCAAAGGTAAACGGAAAAATCGTTCCGAACAACTATATGGTACAAAACGGTGAAATAGTTGAAATTCTAACCGCAAATACGCACGGTCCGAGCCGTGACTGGCTGAAAATCTGTCGCACTTCACAGGCGAAAAACAAGATTAATCAGTGGTTTAAACGTGAAAGACGTGACGAGAATATTGAACACGGCAAAGAACTTATCGAACGTGAATTAAGACGTATCGGCAACACTCACGAACAGCTTTTCAAACAAGAATGGATTGCTATTCTTTTGAGAAGATACGGTTTTCAAAGTATTGACGACCTATATGCAAGCGTTGGATACGGTGGGCTTACCGCACAAAAAGTCGTTTTCAGACTTCGTGACGAATGGACAAAGCTGAACAAAACTCTTGAAGCAAAGAAAAATCTTGAGGCGGTATACAACGAGGAAAGCAAAACCGTTCAAGCCGAACCGGCTAAACGTCACGCATCAAGCAAAGGTATCGTTGTTAAAGACATTGATAACTGTCTTGTACGTCTTGCACGTTGCTGTAACCCCGTTGCCGGTGACGACATTGTCGGCTTTATCACGAAAGGCAGAGGCGTAAGTGTTCACAGACGCGACTGTCCGAATATGAATCCGCAGTCAATGTCCGAAGAAGACAAGGGCAGATTTATTGACGTATGGTGGGACGATGAACGCAGTACGTCATACATTGCTAACTTGCAGGTGGAAGCACCTGACCGCGACGGTGTTTTGCTTGAAATTACAAACATTCTTTCGGCACTTAAAATACCTTTTAAATCGGTAAATGCGTATGTAAACAAAAAAGGTATCGCAATTATACAAATCGGTGTCGAAATCAGAAACACCTCCGATCTTGCACTTCTAAAAAAGAAAATAGTTCAAATTCAAGGTGTTACATCTGTAACAAGATTACAGAATTAATAATTTATTGAGGAATAAAGTCTTATGGAAAAAATGAATATAAACATCACAACCGAATATATAAAACTTGACCAACTGCTTAAATTTTCCGCACTTGCCGAAAGCGGTGCTATGGCTAAGGATATGATTTTTGACGGTATCGTATCGGTAAACGGTGAAGTTTGCACAATGCGCGGCAAGAAAATCCGTCCGGGCGACAAAGTTACGGTCGAATTTGAGGACGCGACAGTCGAAGTCGAAGTAGGAGCGGAATAAATGTATATTTCCTCACTGTCCCTTGCGAATTTCAGAAATTATACTTCCGAAAAAATTGAGTTTTCCCCGTACACAAACGTGATTTACGGCGACAATGCACAGGGTAAAACAAATATTTTAGAGGCGGTATATATTTTCTCACAAGGCAGAAGTCACAGAGCAAAGTCCGATAAAGAGCTTATAAAATTCGGTGAAGATTTTTCGCGTCTGTCGCTTGATTTTCACGATTCGGAACGTGATTACACAGCCGCTATGCAGCTTATGAAAAACGGCAGAAAGAACATTAAAATCAACCACGTTCAGATAACAAAACTAAGCAAACTTATGAATTATCTCAACGTTGTAATGTTTTCACCTGAAGATTTGGAGCTTGTCAAAGGTTCGCCGTCCGCAAGACGAAAGTTTATCGATTCATCGGTAAGTCAGCTTTATCCGCGATACCTTACAAGCCTAATCGACTATCACAAGGCGTTGGGTCAAAAAAACAGCTTACTCAAAGTTCTTCGTGCAAAAGGTGCAAAGTCGGATATGATGCTTTCCGTATGGAATGAACAGCTTGCCGCAGAGGGCGAAAAAATCATCAAATACCGCACCGATTTTGTCAAGCTGATAAATAACTTTTCAGCCGCCATACAAAATGAAATATCGGGCGAAAAATTGCAAATATCGTATATGCCGGGTATGAGGGCAAGCGGTGATGATAAAGATTCGATATACGAATATCTTGAAAAAAATCAAAGACGCGAAATTGATTTAGCCTCCGCCCAAGTCGGCGTACAGCGAGATGATTTGCACATCACAATCAACAGCAGTGAGGCGAAAATTTACGGCTCACAAGGTCAACAGCGTACATCTGCACTGTCAATGAAAATTGCACAAGCCGATTACATTCATCACATAAAAAGCGAATATCCGATACTTCTGCTTGATGATATAATGAGTGAGCTTGACATCAACCGCCGAATGTACCTTTCGCAGAAAATTCGCGATAAGCAAGTTCTTATAACTTCAACGGACACCGACCTTATCGAAAGCACCGACAATACGAAGTTATTTAAAATAAAAAACGGCTCTGTCGTAAGGGAGGAAAATTAATGTACCTTAGAGTTGAGGAAAACATTGTTGTAAACACAAAAGATATAATAGGAATATTTGATATGGATAATACGACTGTTTCAAGGCTCGGCAGAAACTTCCTTGCCGAATCTCAAAAAAACGGTCTGATTATAAATTCAACCGACGATTTGCCGAAATCCTTTGTTGTAGTTAAGGAAAAAGACGAAACGAAAGTTTTTATATCCTCCGTTTCTTCAAAAGTATTGGCAAAACGTGGTTTATAATACACGCAAAACGGATAAAATTAAGATAAAGGGAGAAAAAAATATGAGTGATTTGGAAAAGATTGAAACCACCTATGACGAAAGTCAAATACAGGTACTCGAAGGTCTTGACGCAGTAAGAAAACGTCCGGGTATGTATATCGGTTCTACTTCGTCGGCAGGTCTGCATCACCTTGTCTATGAAATCGTAGACAACTCTATTGATGAGGCACTTGCAGGCTATTGTACAGAAATTAAAGTTGATATAAACCCTGACAATTCAGTGACCGTCACAGATAACGGTCGTGGTATTCCTGTCGGTATTCACCCACAGCAGGGTATTCCGACAGTCGAAGTTGTACTTACAATTCTTCACGCCGGCGGTAAATTCGGTGGCGGCGGATACAAGGTATCGGGCGGTTTGCACGGTGTCGGTTCTTCTGTTGTAAACGCACTTTCGGAACATCTTGAAGTAGAAGTAAGCGACGGCGAACACGTTCATTATCAAAGTTACGAACGCGGTAAGCCTACTTGTAAACTAAAGGTTATCGGTGATACCGACAAGACCGGTACAAAAATTACATTTAAGCCTGACCCCGAAATTTTTGAAGTGCTTGAATTTGATTACGATGTACTTTTAAAAAGACTTCGTGAACAGGCATTTCTTAATAAGGGTGTAAAAATCCTGTTTACCGATTATCGTGTTGAAAATCCCGAAACGGTCACTCTACACGCAGAAGGCGGTATAAAGGAATTTGTACAATACTTAAACAGAAACAAAGACCCGCTTCACGATGATATTATTTACTTTGAAGCACAGCGTGAGGATATGATGGTTGAAGTTGCTATGCAGTACACAACATCATATACAGAGTCACTTCTAAGCTTCGCAAACAACATTCACACAGGCGAAGGCGGTACGCACGAAACAGGCTTTAAATCAGGTCTTACACGTGTCATAAATGACTACGCAAAAAAGAATAATTTACTAAAAGAAAAAGAAACCATAGAACAACGATTATCAAAAATAATTGATATGGAATTAGATAATGATATTGATAGAAAAGAATTGTTTATTCAAAAAGAACGTGAGTTATTAGATAAACTTAATCAAGTTAAGGAAGAAATCAATAATTATCAACAATTATTAGATGAAAACAGAGGATTATCTAAACAATTGAAATTAATAGATGAGTATTTTGATAATTATCCTACAACTTTAAAAAAGTTTAATCGTGAGGCATTTGTAAATATGATAGAATGTATCATTGTCGGTGATTATGATAGTGATGGTAATAAACTACCTAGGGTTGCTAGATTTGTCTTAAAAACAGGAAAAGAATATAAATTTGAGATATCTAACAATTCTAATAAAGACAATAGTAATAACGATAAAAATAATGATGTGTCATTATGTACTAGGAACGTGTCCTTGTTTAATTGCACCTGCTAATCCGACTTTAGTTCTTTCAGAACATTTTTCTATTTCATTTTGACTTACACTAGTCATAATTCTCATAACCATTCTGCCATTTGAAGTAGTAGTGTTAGATTCATCAGCTAGACAATCGATATCACACTCTAAATCATTAACTATTTTCATTAATTTTTCAATATCATAAACACTTCTAGTAAGTCTATCAAGTTGGATGTTAATAGTCTTTCTTAATCATTTTCACTACTTTATACAAGTGAGTCTGAACAGTGTTAGTAATATTATTATCTCTATGGTTGAAATTATTTTTATTATTTTTGCTAGTAATAAAGTTTTCTTGTCTACTCATTGGCTTCCTATTGTTTTACCTATCAATAGCCTTATCCTTAATGATTGGA
>ENA-OURQ01002909-OURQ01002909.1-human-gut-metagenome-genome-assembly--contig:-NODE-2909-length-12114-cov-2.482959_pt1 | contig 12114 bp, 9 predicted proteins | sample MGYA00242105_ERZ508999 | MGnify/ENA primary metagenome ERZ508999 (study PRJEB26280, sample SAMEA2338771) | human gut metagenome | biome: human gut; feature: human-associated habitat; material: faeces...
GAATTGAAAATGTGTTCTATTCTCATTTTCAATTTTCAACTTTCAATTTTCAATTGTTTTGTTTTATATTTGTGCAATGACAGATAACGTGTGTGAAATAGAAGTTGATAAAAGAATATTTACGGCAGTTGTACAAGGGGACCGAGATGCTTTTGGTGATTTGTTTCAAAAGTATTATCAGGTATTGTGCAATTATGCGTTGACTTATCTGGATGATGTAGGTGAAGTAGAGGATGCCGTGCAGGATGTATTCGTCTATGTATGGAATAACCGGGAGGTAATCGTTGTGGATACTTCTGTGAAGTCTTATTTATTTACTTCTGTAAAACACCGCGCTTTGAATATTTTAAAGCATCAGGCAGTTGAACGTAGTCATAGTTGTTTGTTGGTTGAGTTTTTAGAAGATTTATCACAAGAAGAATACTCTGAGGAGGAGGCTGTTCAATTGGAAAAAATTCGTCAGGCTCTCCAAATTTTACCATTGCAATGCCGTACGGTGTTTATGATGAGTAGTTTGGATGGAAAGAAGTATAGGGAGATTGCAGAGGAGCTTCATATATCTATTAATACAGTCAAATCACATGTATTGAAGGCTTATCGTACCATTCGTGAATACGTAGGGATTACTACATCTTCTTCTTTTTTACTTTTTGTGGCTTATAAAGTCTATTCTCAGGAGAGTCATCGAAATGCGATAGAATAAATTTTGTAAAAAAACTGTTTTTGACTCACCCTTTTTTGATTTCCGGTTGCCTTTAGAGAAAATTTAAAGTAATACGGAGATGAAGTTTCGATTTTCAGAGGATATATGGGAGAAGATTTCTTTATTATGGGATAAGGAAAGACGACAGGAAGCAGAAGAACCTGATTATTCCGACAAGCAGGTGAAAGAGTTAATGAAAACGTTGTTTCTGGTTAGGAGAGCTTGTAAACCGGGAAAAAAACAAACGTATGATATGAGACAGGCCTGGTCGAATGTTGTATCCAGAACTAAGCAACGAAATGCTCGGAAGTTGGTAACTTGGGTGTTCAAATATGCGGCGGTGTTGGCTGTGGTAATATGTTGTGCCGTGTTGTGGATGAATCAAGGGAATAAAAATGATCATTCTATAACTGCTGAGGTTGATTCTATTTCGTCGGGGACTCGGAAAGCAGAATTGATATTAGCTGATGGGAAGAGCGTGGTTTTGGATTTGGACACGAATGTGCATGAAATGGAAATTTCTGGGATGAAGTTCGTGAATGATGATAAAAACGGAGAATTAAGATATGACGGGTCTTTTGTTGCGGGGGATTCGAGTCAGATGTCTTATAATATTTTGTGTATTCCCAAAGGGGGAGAGTATTCGTTGCAATTGCCTGATGGTTCTAGGATATGGTTGAATTCGGAGACATCAATACGTTTTCCTGTTTGTTTTATGAAAGACAGGAGGGAAGTTTATCTTAGTGGAGAAGCTTATTTTGAAGTGGCGAAGGATGTTTCGGCTCCATTTCATGTGTACGTGAAAGGAGGGGAGGTTACCGTGCTAGGGACGAGTTTTAACATTTCAGCCTACAAGGAAGATGTTGCTTGGCAGACAACTTTAGTTAGTGGACGAGTGCAAGTAGAGGCTGATGACAGAATGGTTGTTATGAAGCCGACAGAGCAGTATTCGGTAGATCGACATACGGGAGAAGGGGTATTAAAGGAGGTTGATACAGAATTGTATACTTCGTGGGTAGATGGAAAGTTTTATTTTAACGCTTATGCTTTTGAGGATATTGTCAAAAAGTTGGAGCGTTGGTACGATTTCACGATGAATTATCAAGACGAGGAGATTAAACGGATGCATTTTTCCGGAACGATTAATAAACATCGTCCTTTAAATGAAGTGTTACAATTTTTGGAAAAAACGACAGATATTCATTTTGAAATTTCTGGAAAGAATATAACCGTGAGTAAAATAAAAAAGGGATAAGAGGTTGCGGCTCCTATCCCCAATGATTGTCAACGTCTTTAACTATTCATTGGCATGGCAGTTAAAGACAATTACAAACTTCAATGATCAAATATATGAAAAAAAATGATTGCAGAGAATTTTTTTACCCTTGGGGTAAAGTAAAAAAATGGTTATTTCTTATGAAATTGATTGCTTTTTTCCTTTTTGCGGGATTATGTCAGGTGAGTGCAACGGCTTTTGGACAACGGGAAACCGTAACATTTTCACGTGATGCGATGACTTTGGAAGAGATCTTTACGACGATCCGAAAACAATTACAGTATGATATTTTTTATAGTAACGAGGAACTGGATACTCATCAGAAAATTCAGTTGTCTGCTAGAAAAATGAATGTTGAGGGGGTGTTGAAAGAAATTCTTAAAGGAAAGTATTCCTATGAATTTATCGAGAAGACTATTGTCATTCGTCCTTTAAGAAAAATTGGAGTAGAACAGGAACAAGAAAATGTGATCAAAGGGAAAGTTGTAGATGTTCATGGAAAACCGCTTCCAGGAGTGACAATCCGAGTGGATAGTACGAGTTTAGGCTGTTCTTCAAATGTGGATGGAGAGTTTGAATTAACTTTAAGACAGGATAAAGGTCATTTGGTTTTTAGTTTTATTGGTTTTAAGACTAAACGAGTGGCTTTTACACGAGGCAAATTTCTTTCGGTGACATTGGAAGAGGAAGTGACGGAGATGGAAGAAGTCATTGTGAATGGAATGTTTACTCAAAATAGGAATAGTTATACCGGATCGGTGACAACGATGAAGGGAGAAGATATCTTGGCCGTGTCGAATACAAATTTATTGAAGGCAATTTCTGTGCTTTCACCCGGTTTGCGGCTTGTAGAAAATAATGAGATGGGCTCGAATCCGAATTATATTCCGGAAATTATTATTCGAGGAACAACTTCTATTGCTAGCCAGGGAGAATACGGGTTGAATACTCCGTTAATTATTCTGGATGGAGTGGAAATTTCTATTACGCAGTTGTACGATTTGGATATTTACGAGATTGAGCGAGTGGATGTTTTAAAAGATGCTTCGGCCACTTCAATATATGGAGAAAAGGCTGCGAATGGAGTTATTGTTATCGAGCGGAAAAAAGTTACGGATAAAAATATTCGGGTTCGTTATAATTTTGTTCCTGGTTTTGAGTTTCCAGATGTTGATTCTTACGATTATTGTAATGCGGCTCAAAAGTTGGAATTGGAACGTTTGGCGGGATTGTATGATCGGGTAGATGGTAGTCTTGACCCGGCTTATGATTACAAGCTGGAGAATATCCGCCGGGGTGTCAACACGGATTGGGCGACGAAACCTTTGCGGAATGCTTTCACGCATAGTCATTCTGCCACGATGACCGGGCGGGGTGGCGGAATCGAGTACAAGGTAACGGGACGGTTGTCTGATACATATGGTGTGATGAAAGGTGATTATCGTCGGAATTACGGGGTGAATGTCTCTTTGTCATATCGGTTTGCCCGGGATGTGGTGGCCACTTACCAGTTAGCTTATACCATGACTGAGGGAAAGAATAGTCCTTATGGGAGTTTTGCGCAGTACACGAGGTTGAACCCGTACAATCCGGTGTATGACGAGGACGGGAAATATATACGGAATTATTACTTCGATCCGGTAAATCAGACGATGGAACGGCAGGTGAATCCGTTGTACAATGCCACGCTGGCGAGCTTTTCGAAGAGTCAGAATAAAGCGGTGACGAATTCTTTGTCGTTGCGCTGGGATGTGAACGAGGCTTTGTTTATCACGGGAAACGTGAGTGTGCGACAGGGTGACGCATGGAATAAGGTGTATGTTTCCCCGGAGGATGCGAGTTTCACCTTGCAGGAGATTCCTCAGAACAAGAAAGGAACTTACATGGCGCTTTCAACCGAGAAGACGGATTGGGCCGGGAAACTGGTGCTAAATTATCGTTTGCCACTGAATGAGGAGGGAAATTCGATTCTTTCCTTGAGCGCAGGTACGGACATTGGGAAGGACAAGTCGTCCTCGATGCAGGTGAAAGCAGAAGGGTTTATGAAGGACAAGATGACAGATATTAAATTTGCCTCACAATATGCGACCACTCGTCCCGTGGGAGGCGAGAAGGAGTCGGCGGAAGTGGGGTTCTTCGTGAATGGTAGTCTTGATTTGCTGGGACGATATTTTATTAACGCTTCCTACAAGACAGCGGGTTCGTCGAAGTTTGGGAGTAAGCATCGTTTTGCCCCGGTCTGGTCGGCGGGAATCGGTTGGAATCTGCACGAGGAAAGATTTATGAATTTCGATTGGTTGAATGTATTACGTCTTCGGTTTAGCGTTGGTTCGACGGCAAACGTGACGTTTACGCCTTATCAGGCTTTGACCACTTATCTTTATGATCCCGACTTGATTCATTATAGCGGGATGGGTGCGGTTCCGATCACGATGGGGAATCCCGATATGAAATGGCAGGTTACCCGAAAGTATAATTGGGGATTGACGGCTACTTTCTGGAAAGAACGGGTGAACGTGGAGGCCAGTTACTACGTGAACAAAACGAAGGATGCCTTGATGCCTTTGACCTTACCGTCTTCTGTCGGTGTCTCTTCGGTATTGGTGAATATGGGTAAGTTACAGAATTCAGGCTACGAATTTTCCATTTCTGCACAAGTGGTCAAGCGAAATAACCTGCTTTGGATGGTGATGGTAAACGGATCGCACGTGTTTGATAAACTGACGAGTATCTCGGATGCGTTGAAGGCGGAGAACATGGCAGCTTACTATGGCGTGAAACCTCAGCCGATGTTCGTGGAAGGGGGATCTCAGTTCGGTATATATGCCATGCGTTCTGCGGGAATTGATCCGGCTTCCGGGCAGGAGGTGTATATCAAGAAGAATGGGAATTACACGTTTACTTACGATAAGAACGAGCGAGTGGAGGTTGGAAACACGAATCCCATGCTGGAGGGAAGTCTTTTCACGAGCTTGTCGTACGGGGGATTCACGTTGAATGTCACCGCAGCGTACAAGTTTGGCGGTGATATTTACAACACGACTTTGGCGAATAAAGTGGAGTATATTGATCCCTACGGGAATGTGGATCGTCGGGCTTTTACCGAACGGTGGAAGAAACCGGGCGACTTGGTACGTTTCTTGGGGATTCCGGAGAACGTGAGCGATGAGAATCGGTATTCCGAGCGTTTCGTGGAACGGGATAACACGTTTGCGATAACGAGTATCATGTTGAATTACGAGTTTAAACCCGGTTATTTGCGCAAGATCGGGATTAAGAGACTGAATCTAGGCATAGGCGTTGCCGATATTGCCCGGTTCTCTTCCGTGAAACAGGAACGAGGTACGGAATATCCTTTTCAACGGAGTTTCCATATCACGTTTAGACCGACATTTTGATAACTACTAAAGGCAGAAGATGATGATGAAAAGAATATTATTGGCATGTGTCTCTTTATTTTTCTTGGGATGTGGAAATTTCTTGGATATAAATCCCGAATCGGAGGTGGTGAACGATGATATGTTCAGTACGGCGGAAGGTGTGGAGGATGCGTTGTATGGGGTGTATATGTCGATGGTGAAAGAGGATATGTATGGTGGGGATATGTCGGTGTTGATACCGGAGTTGCTGGGACAGAATTTTGTTACGGATGATGGAACTTACAGGTATTTGTCTACATTGAATTTTGCAAGTCAATCGGCAAAATATATTGCAAAGGATATGTGGAAAGCGAGTTATCTCGTAATTAGCTATCTAAACAATATTATAGAGAATTTAGATCAGAAGAGTGTGAAAGATTTTGAGTATTATGACTTATATCGTGGGGAGGCTTTAGGATTGAGAGCGGCGATCCATTTTGATTTATTGCGATTGTTTGCTGTTCACATAAATTCAATGGATGAAAGTGCGAAAGCAAAGGCTATTCCTTATGTAACGAAATATACTTTTAAAGTAACTCCTTTTTCATCAGTAGAAGAAGTGTATGAGAAAATCATTGCAGATCTGAAAGAGGCTGAAATTTGTTTGACTGAAGATGAGACCCTGATGCCAAAGATCCGTAAAGGTGGAGAAAAAGGTTTTACTGGTGCCAGAGAGTTACATTTTAATTTGTATGCAGCGCAAGCAATGTTAGCTAGAGTGTATTGGATGAAAGGGGATTTGGAAAACGCAAAAAAGTATGCGAATAAGGTGATTCAATCGGAAAAGTTCCAATTTGTGAATCAAGAGGATTTATCGACATTTATGAAGAGACGAATTTCTTTGTCCGAGACGATTTGGGGATTATATACGACAAAGATTAGTTCGTATTTGTATGATGTTCAGTTGCTATTTAATAAAATGAGTCTTCCTGTGGTTTGGAGAGATATTTATAAAACGGTGGAAGAGAATGAAGATAATTACGATAAACGTTATCATGCTTGGTTTATAACTAAAGAATATAATGGTAAGTCTAAAGATATTTTATCTAAAATTATGGATGAATCAAATGATGCTTCTGAATATACCGGAGGTGCATATTTTGGTTTTAGTATGATTCGTATTCCGGAAATGTATTATATTATGGCTGAGGCCTTATTGGGGGAAGGAGATAAAGAACGTGCAAGAGATTATTTGAATGCCGTGGTGTCGGCTAGAGGTATGGTGAAATTTGCAGATCGGGATGTGGGTAAAGATATTACTTTGGATGATATTATGAATGAACGGAGAAAAGAGTTATTTGGAGAAGGGCAATGGTGGTTTTGTTTAAAAAGATTGAATCGGGATATTTATGTGCATGCGTTAGATGCAACTTTAAAAGGAGGTGATAAAATTTACACCTTACCTTTGCCCACGGAAGAACTTGACCCTCGTTAAATTACAAAATTAGAAAGCGTATGGCTACAAAGTATTTGATATATACAGGAATATTTCTTTTGTTAGGAGCTTGTTCGAACAAAGCTATTTATTATAATCCGGATCAGAAGAGAAGTATCTATTTTAATTGGGATCTTAATAAATATGTTTCTAACGTGGCTCCCGATACTGTATTTTTCAGTTTCGCAATTTATGAAGAGAAAGAGGTGGAGTATCGTATTCCGGTGAAGAGTATGGGAATGTCTGTTGATGAGGATCAATGTTTTGAGTTGGAAGTCGTGGAGGATTCAACCACAGCGGAATTCGGTAAACATTATGAGTTTGGTACTTTGATCATTCCTAAAAATGAAGTGGAAGGAATATTGTCCTTGAAATTGAAACGGACGGAAGACCTGATGAATCATCCTGTTCTTCTTTATTTGAAGTTTCGGGAGAATGATTATTTCAAACCGATAGAAGGGGATCATTATTGCCTTTCCATTATGGATGGAAAACTGGCAAAACCGGCTTGGTGGGCTAGTTATTATTTGGGAGAATATAGCAATAATAATGATAGATTGTATTTGAAGATTTTGGAAAACTTTTGGGCTTTGGAAGAGTTAAAACCCGTGTTTTATGCTGAAAAAGCGAAGGAGTACGGGAAGTTTCTGGAAAATGCCCCAACAGCTTTTTTCCAAATGCCGGGAAATATGATTTGGATAAAATACGTGTTGAAACCTGCTTACGAGTATTATCGTGATCCGGTAAACACGTACGAAGGGTTTGCCATGGTTGATCCGGATCGATTTATTCGTTGAGCAAATAAAAGTTATTGGAGATGAAAATTAAATACAGTATCGGGATCTTGTGTTTTACCTTATTCGGATTGGGAGCCTGTCTGGATGATCAGTCTTCGTTGGGAAATCGGGAGTTATCGGAAATCACTATTTCCGCACCTCATGACACGCTGACGGCTTATTTCGGAGAGGAATTTGTGGTAAGTCATTTGAGCGTGGAACAGTCCGGGGAAGAACTACCTCTCGCTTATGAATGGAGTTACGGAACGTTGAATACGGATGAAAATGGAATGGCGTCCTATCCGATTAAAGATTCGTTACATATCGTGTCGCACGATCCGGAATTGAAATATGCTTTTCGGGAATTAGGCACTTTCGGGTTACGATTGAGAGTTGATAACGGGGAAACGATCCGGTATAAATATTTTGTTTTACAGATAGATACCGAGTTTTCGGAGGGAATCACGGTGTTAAGTCGGGATGGGGATGGAAAAGGACGGATTTCCTTTATGAGAACACTCACAAAGGAGGAAATTAATACCGGGAAAGTACCCGTGTTCCGGACGGATATCATGGAACTGATTAACTCGGGAACGAAAATGGAAGATGTGACCGATATGGTACAGGTAAATAATCGTTTATTGGTTTGTTCCGGTGATGCGGGAAGGATTTATAACATGGATTCCCGGACTTTTGATATTGAAGGCATGACTTCGTTTAAGGAACTATATCCGGGATGTGCTTTTGTAAAGTTTGCCGGGGTCTCTGCTAATAATAACATATATCTCGTATCACGTGACAGGCGGGGCTACGTGTATGATTATGTTTTAGATGAATTAATGCTGACAGAATATTTTAAAGATCTGGATGTTGATGCGGCAGTTTCGGTGGATCGGCCTGTGTTTGTAAATTATGAAACGTCCGTGTTTTATTCACCCTCGCTCGGAGGGGTAAATAGCTCTTTAAACAGGTATGTCGATTTTAATATTTGGGGTATTTGTGCTGTTGGGAGTAGCGTGTACGTTATGGCTACTTATAAGGTCATGCCTTCCTATATTTATTTGTCCCAGACGACTTTTAGTTTAGGCAACCCGACAATTCTTCAATTCTATGATAGTCTGGTTTCACTAAAAGTTAACCGGAATTCATTGTTTGCCGGAAGTAAATCATATAGTTGCCTGTATTACACGTGTGAGGATGGTATATATTATTGGGATTTGAAGAATCGGTTGGCAACAACCCCTGTTATTTCGATACCTGAGGGAATGGAGATCACCAGTTTGTCGATGAACACGGATGGAACCTTACTATATGTTGGTTTGTACGAAAAAGATGAAACGGAAGCTCTGAAAGGGCATTTGTATATCTACGATGTAAAGACTTCTGTCTTGGTAAATCAATACCACAATATTGCGGATAAACCTATTGCGATTATTTATAAAGGGCGCGTGTAGTAGAACAGGCAACATTAAAACTTGAAGAATAATTTGTAAGAATCTGATATGATGTTGAATACAATTATTAACTTTGCTGACAGCGTGTAAACGTATTTTATTTAATAATTAAAAAAATCAAGGGGCATGAAAAGAGTTTTTTTCTTTATTCAAATTTTATTTTTAATAGCTTTGTTTTCCGGGGGTAACTGGGATATCGAGGCTGGTAACGTGAATATGTCTTCGTTGCCTTCACAGGCTCGGGATCAGGCGTATTATTCACAATTGGAACAGAGTGGTAATCGTTATACGAAAGATCATGTGTGGTTAAAAAATGGCGATGATCATATTCAAGTCGGGATTTCTTATTTCATGGTATCTGCAATTGGAAATGCAATTGTTTCTATTTCTCCAGCAAAAGCTGTAGATGAAACTTTTGTAAGAGGTGAATTGCTAGCAGAAATAGAAGGTGCTAATGGTAGAACAGAATTACATGCGCCTTGTGCCGGAGTGGTTAAAGGAATCAATCCTATGATAGAAAATCCTTATGATATGCAACCTAATCAAGTTTGGGTATATAAATGCCATTTGAAAAGGGATCAATTAGGAAATCTTATGAGTGAGCAAGAGTATGCTCAAGCTATTCAATAGTGCATTTTCTTTTTAATGTTAGAGTTTGTCTATCTCCACTCTTCAGTTTACATCCTTTTCATATTTTGTCGTTATCCTTTCGTTATCTCTTCGTTCCTAGGAGCGGGTAGATAACGAGGGCATAACGAAGACATAACAACACATATGTAGGAGAAAGAGTGGAGATGGATAATTAGAAGTAATCAGAAAGATTTACCACCGATATTCTTCCCTGGATATTGCGCATAGTTGAGTTACAGCTGACTTAAAGCCGAGATAAAGCCGAGTTGAATCGTCTTTGCTGTTACGGGTTTCCTTGATGTGTATTTTGGGGCAAGTGTTCATGCGCTTAAATGAGGTAGAATATAGCTTTTTTATTTATACACCCTGTTTGTTTCCAAAAAGAGATATGTGCAGTCGATCGCAGAAGCGCCATCCATTCCGGATGCAATGTTCCAAAGTTTTAGGAATCGAGAGGTTTAATTCTTCGGGTGTGGCACCCATGGGCATTAACAAGATGTCTTCGTTTGTCCATCCATCTAGTTGCCTCAAAAGTGCTTGGATTTCGATCACGTCGTTTTCCCCGGAGTAAACGAATTTTAGTTGAAAGTCTTTTTTGTTTTCGCATGCGTGCGTGATAAATGATTGTATGGCCGGGATGTTAATACGGGTATTGTTGTGGTGGTCCGCGTAAGGAGCGGGAGGAACAGAGCCGGATAATTTGGGTGAAAGACTAAAAAAGTCGATCATCCCGGCACACTCTTCTACATAAATCGTGGCGTTGGTTTCGACGGTCATGTGAAAATGGGGCTCTTTTTTTAATTGCATACACAATTCCCTGACTTTATCCGCTTGCAAGAAGGGTTCACCACCCGTGATCACGATATGATCTATGTTTCCCCGGTTGTGATCGATAATTTGCACGATTTCTCTTATGGGCAGGGAGAATGAATTCTCAACTTTAAAAGCGGCGTATGCCGTGTCACATTCGCAAGTATTCCCGGCAAGTGTTTTCCACGTGCAATGGAGATTACACCCGGCTAACCGGATAAACAAGGAAGGTATACCGTTTAATTTTCCCTCGCCCTGAATCGTTCCCGGCACGTGTAATCCAGAGGCGGGCAGTTCCTTTAGCAATTTACCGTCCTTGTCTTTCGTGATCGGGAAAATACCATCCTTCGCCAAATGTAACATACGTGAGTTTCTTAGTTTTTATCTTTTATCTTAATTCCTTCCCACCACTGATCATTTTTCCATTCTTCCCGGATTGCCTCGGAAAAACGGATGTTGTGAACATTGAAATTCACGAGTTTCAGGTCTTCCCGGAAAGCCTCGGCATACCCGGTTGCCGTTTCATGTACCCGAACGGAGGAGAGTTGTACGTTTCCTTCCCCGTTTTTATGCTCCGTGTTTTGTAGGATTTTGTCGATCAGGTAAAGGAACAACAAAGCGTATCCTTCTGCAGAAGGGGAGACGGGGATTTCAGCCACCCGACGGTTGTATTTGTAGATAAAAGTCTTCAACTCGTCGGATTCTTCCTGCCACAACGAGTAGGTATGGTCGAAACTATCCACGAGTTCCTTCACTTTATCCAGCAGCACGAAGTCTATCACCATATATCCCCGGTCCAGCTTGTCGGACGTGATAAATACTTCCACGATATACGAATGTCCATGAATGTTCTCCCGACAACGGTGTGAAGAACAATTCCGCACGATGTGTGCCCCTTCGAATTTGAATAACTTTCTGATTAACATTGATCAATTATTAAATTTTAGATCCTACTAATTTCTTGATTTTAGATTTTCCCCCACGAAGTCCACGCTTTTTCTACCGTAAATCGTAATTCATAAATCATAAATTAAATCGGTTTTTTCATTTTCAATTCTCCATTTTCAATAAGACAACGGGTCCTTTATTCCCGCCTCTTCAAATGCTTTGGCCCGGAGAAGGCAGCTATCGCAGGTACCGCAGGGTTTTTCGTCGCCGCGGTAACAAGTCCAAGTGAGGCTGTAATCAACTCCTAAACGATTCCCCAGACGCACCTCGTCGGCCTTGGTCATGTGCATGAAGGGAGCGTGAAGGGTGATTTTTTGTTTTTTCTCGGCACCGAGAACAGTTCCTAGGTTAATGGTTTGTTCCATGGAACGGATGAATTCTTCCCGACAATCCACGTACCCGGAGTAGTCAACCTCACTGACCCCGATAAAGATGTCGGTGATGTCGAGGGCGTCCGCGTAGGAGGCCGCCACGGAAAGAAATACCATGTTCCGGGCAGGAACGTACGTGTCCGGAATGGTGGTTCGATTTATATCCCCATCGTGAATGTCCATCTTCTCGTCCGTGAGGGAACAACCATCCCATTGATTCAGCATGATTTTCACGAATTTGTGTTCTTTCACTCCGGCGGCTTTTGCCACGGCTTTTGCCGCTTTTATCTCT
>ENA-OURQ01002918-OURQ01002918.1-human-gut-metagenome-genome-assembly--contig:-NODE-2918-length-12080-cov-3.725489_pt1 | contig 12080 bp, 16 predicted proteins | sample MGYA00242105_ERZ508999 | MGnify/ENA primary metagenome ERZ508999 (study PRJEB26280, sample SAMEA2338771) | human gut metagenome | biome: human gut; feature: human-associated habitat; material: faeces...
AATTATATATAATATGTATTCCGGGTAATGGGTATTATATAAATAGATGGTACATATCAGCGGTTAAACGCATTAAGAAATGGAGGTATGTTTATGAGGTTTAAAAGATTAGCGGCTGCTGTTATGGCGGCAACAATGTGTGGCTCATTGCTTGTGGGCTGTGGAGGAAGTGATAACAAATCAGCGGATAATAATGAGAATATCACAGCCACTATTAAGGTATGGGGTCCGGCAGAGGATCAGGCAGAAGAAAATGGCAAATGGCTTCAGACAATGTGCGAGCAGTTCAATTCAGAACATCCTGAATGGAATCTGACTTTTGAATACGGAGTATGTTCTGAGACAGATGCAGGTAAGACAGTTACACAGGATCCTGCGAATTCAGGCGATGTATATTTCTTCGCTAATGATCAGTTGCAGACACTTATTGATGCAAATGCTATAGCAAAGCTTGGTGGTGAAACAGCAGATTATGTTAAGAGTACTAATTCAAGTGCAATAGTTGATTCAGTATCAGTTGATGGCAGTGTATATGGTGTTCCATTTACTACTAATACATGGTTTATGTTCTATGATAAGAGCAAATTCTCAGAAAGCGATATAAAGAGTCTTGATACAATGCTTTCAAAGAACAAGGTAGCATTTAATATAACAGAAGGCTGGTATATGTCATCATTCTATCTTGCTAATGGCTGTACATATTTCGGAAAAGACGGCAAGGATAATTCAGCAGGCGTAGATATTAAGGGTGATAAAGGAACACAAGCAACCAAGGCTTTAGTTGCACTTGTTAATAATCCTAACTTTGTCAATGATTTACAGGGTGTAGGTATTGCTGGTTTAAGAGATGGAAGCGTTGGTGCTTACTTCTCAGGTTCATGGGATTATAAGAGTGTTAAGGAAATATTAGGAGATAACTTTGGTGCAGTATCATTACCAACTGTTAAGATTAACGGAACAGATAAGCAGCTTAAAGCATTTGCAGGTTCAAAGGCTATAGCAGTTAACCCTAATTGCAAGTATCAGCAGGTAGCAGTTGCACTTGCTAAATATCTTGGAGGCAAGGATGCACAGGCTAAGCATTATGAGTTAAGAAATGTTATTCCTTGTAATACAGAGTTACTTGCAACAGATGTAATTAAGAAAGATGCTCTTGTATCAGCACAGAATGATACATTTAATAAGACATCTGTAATTCAGCCTACAGTTACAGGTATGAATGATTACTGGACACCAGCTCAGAATTTTGCTAAAGCAATTGTTAACGGTGAGGTTACTGCTGATAATGCAGAAGCCAAGACATTAGATTTCTATAATCAGATTAATACATCAATTGTAAAATAGTAAATATCAATTCTAGCAATTCTGGGTCAGTATTAATTGACCCAGAATTTTACTTGACATCATATAATGGTCAGGAGGTGTGGTCAATGAAAGACATTACATTTCGTAATTCTATGAAATATGGCGATTTGACGACAAAACTCAGTTTATTAATACTCGGACTTGGTAATTTCAGGGGCAGACAGATAATAAAAGGAATATTATATATAGCTTTAGAGGCAGCATTTATAATATTTATGATAATTATTTCGGGATTTACACAAGGATTAATTGAAGGTATTACAAATGGAATTGAACAAAATAATTATTCAGACTTTGATGATGATCACTACAATTATAAGTATGATAGTTTTTATAACTTTTAATGCTTAATATTATTATAAAGCAAATGAATTAAGTACAATAGCAAATAATATTAAGAAATTAATTACGGTATTTATCAAATTAAATACATATATACAAAAAGAAAAAATAGGAGGGAGTTTTTATGAACGAAGACAAAGAAAATGAAGTAAACAATGTTGAAAGCGAGGTAAATCAAGCAAAAGAGGAATGTCAATTGCAGGAATTATTACAGGTGTTATTGGTATGATACTAAGTATTGTATTAGTAATAGCAATTGTTATGTTAGGTGTAAGTATTTTTAATAGTGCTAAAGATGCAATCGAAGATAGCGATTATCCATCAAGCTATTACTACTACAATGACTAGGAATTAGTAAACTATGAAGAATGGAGAAAAAGTTGCTCTTCCTTACCAAAGTGTTAAAGAAGAGCATTATAAAAAATATAGTATAGCATCTATTGTATTAGGAATTTTATCAATAGTTTTATCATCCTTTTTTCATATATCGATCTTATGTGGCATTATAGCAATTGGATTTGGAGTTTCGAGTGTGAAAAGTGGAAAGAAAGTTCTTTCAATAATCGGAATTATTTCAGGAACTATTGGTATTGTCCTTACAGCTGTAGTTGCTATAAATTTATTATCATTTATAACAAGTAGTTCTTTTAGGTTTATTACAGAATTATTTGAAGAATTAAAAAAAATAACAAGCTTATTTTAATTTAAGCTTGTTTTTTTTATATAGCTAAATAACTTACTACGATTTTTATCGACAAAAATTATAGTAATTTATTGTACAAATAAATTTCTTTTGATATAATGAGCCATAGTATCATATACTGTAAAAGTATATATATTCAATAATGTCATAGCTACGCAGTTTAAATAAGACAAAAGGAAGAATTTATGACAGAATGGAGGCAAATATGTGCGAAAAAAATTGTATGGACGAAAAGTTATCTAACGAAATGAAAGAATTACTTAAAAATTATTCACAAGACAAATCAAATTTAATTCAAATTTTGAATGAAGTTCAAGAAAAGTATGGTTATATTCCAAAACAATCACAAATTGAAATTTCTAATTATTTATCAATTCCAATGGCAGAAATTTATGGTGTCATAACATTTTATTCTCGTTTTACTCTAGAACCAAAAGGAAAATATAATATATCAGTATGTCTAGGTACAGCTTGCTTTGTTAAAGGTTCACAAGCTTTATTAGATAGATTAAAAGAAAGACTTAAAATAGATGAAGGCGGGACTACTCCAGATGGTAAATTTTCTATTGATGCAACAAGATGTGTTGGAGCATGTGGTTTAGCACCTGTATTTACTATAAATAATGAAGTATATGGTAAAGCAACAGTAAAAAAACTAGATGAAGTATTAGATGAATATATGAAAAAAGAAGACTAATACTAACTATTTTGTAGCGACAACATAGTTAATCTTCAAAAGGAGGAACATTTTGAAAAAAGATTTATTAAAAACAAATTGCTTTGACGTAGAAGAAAAGATGATAATAATTGGAAGTTGTTTGGAATATATGTTTCCTAAAATATATAATGAATTAAATGAAATTTCAGAAAATATTTATGATGTATGTCTAGAAGATACACATTTAAATATGGTTATTACAAAAATTGCAGGGATGGTAGCAAGAAAAAAATGTAAAGAACTAACATTTGTAACAGTAGATAAATCACCACATTGTGTACAATTACATTATGTAGTAAAAGAATTAGAAAATATAATGGATTTAAAAGATATAAAGATAAAAAATTATGTAGCTACAAGTGATGGATTAATTGAAATACCAATAGAAGTTATAGGATTATCTAAAAACCTGGCAAAATTAAAAGAAAAGCTAAATTAAACAATCACTAAACTGAAGCTTCACACAAAAAACTAAAGATGGATTAATATATCGAAAGGAGAAAAGTATGAAAACTTTAGAAGAAATTCACCAAATAAGAGAACAAAAAAGAAAAGAATTGGACTTAAGAGTAAATATCAAAGCAGATACAAGAGAAAAACATATTTTAGTATGTAGAGGAACGGGTTGTACGTCTTCAAAATCACCAGAGATTATAGAGAATTTTAGAAAGATTATAGATGAAAAAGGTATCCAAAATGTAAGAGTTATTCAAACAGGATGCTTTGGTTTATGCGCCAAAGGACCTATTGTTATAATTCGTCCAGAGGATACCTTTTATGCTATGGTAACTCCAGAGGATTGCAGAGAAATTATAGAAAAACATATAGAAAAAGGTGAAATTGTAGAAAGACTACTTTGCAAAGATGTTGATAATACAATGGTTAATCGTTTAGATGAGCTTAATTTCTATAAAAAGCAAAAGCGTATTGCTTTAAAAAATTGTGGTATTATTGATCCAGAGCAAATTGACGAGTACATAGCATTTGATGGATATAAAGCATTAGAACAAGTTTTAACATCAATGTCTCCAGATGATGTAATTAATGAGATTACTGAATCTGGATTAAGAGGTCGTGGAGGAGCCGGTTTCCCAACAGGTAAGAAATGGCTGTTTACTAAACAAGCTGAAGGCGACCAAAAATATGTTGTATGTAATGCAGATGAGGGTGACCCAGGTGCTTTTATGGATCGTAGTATTTTGGAGGGTGATCCACATAGTGTACTAGAGGCAATGGAGATTGCAGGTTACAGTGTTGGTGCAGATAAAGGATATATCTATGTAAGAGCAGAATATCCAATTGCTGTACAAAGGCTTCAAGTTGCAATAGATCAAGCAAGAGAATATGGATTACTTGGAAAAAATATTTTTGGTACAGATTTTTCTTTTGATATAGAAATTAGATTAGGTGCAGGTGCATTTGTCTGTGGAGAGGAAACAGCACTTCTAGAATCTATAGAAGGAAGAAGAGGGCAACCACGTGTTAAACCTCCATATCCTGCAAATTCTGGTTTATGGGGTAAACCAACATTAATTAACAATGTTGAAACATATGCAAATATTACTAGAATTATCTTAAATGGTGCTAAATGGTATGCAAGTATTGGTACAGAAAAATCTAAAGGAACTAAAGTTTTTGCCTTAGGTGGAAATGTAAATAATATCGGACTTGTAGAGGTACCAATGGGAACGACTTTAAGAGAAATCGTTTTTGATATAGGTGGAGGAATTCCAAATGGTAGAGAGTTTAAAGCTGCTCAAACTGGTGGTCCTTCTGGTGGATGTATTCCAAAAGAGCATTTGGATACTCCAATAGATTATGAATCTCTTTCAAATATTGGTTCTATGATGGGTTCTGGTGGACTAATTGTTATGGATGATTCTAAATGTATGGTTAATATTGCTAAATTCTATCTAGACTTTACAGTTAGCGAAAGTTGTGGTAAATGTACACCATGTAGAATTGGTACAAAGAGAATGTTGGAAATATTAGAAAGAATGTGTGAAGGTAAGGCTGATGAAGATGATTTATATAAATTAGAGAAATTAGCGTTAAATATTAAAAAATCTGCTATCTGTGGACTTGGTCAAACAGCTCCAAACCCAGTTTTAAGTACTTTAAAATATTTTAGGGATGAGTATATGGAGCATATTAAATATAAAAAGTGTAGAGCTGGTCAATGTAAAGCTTTAGCAAATATAGAGATTGATCCAAAGAAATGTAAAGGTTGTGGTATTTGTAAAAGAAATTGTCCTGTTAATGCAATTACAGGTGAGCCAAGACAGCCACATAAAATTGATCCGGATGTATGTATTAAATGTGGTACTTGTGTTGATAAATGCCCATTTAAAGCTATTATGAACTAGTAAGGCAAAAGGTTGTTATAAGAATGAATTTGCCAAGTCCAAGTGAAGGGAGAATTAAGATGGAAGAGAATTTAGTAACATTAAAAATTGATGATAAAGAAGTTAAAGTGAAGCAAGGAACTACTATTTTGCAAGCTGCAAAGCAAGCAGGAATTGATATACCTACATTATGTTTCTTAAAAGATATTAATGAGGTTGGAGATTGCAGAATGTGTATAGTGGAAGTTGATGGAAGAAAAGGATTTGCAACTTCTTGTATTCAAAAGGCTGAAGAAGGTATGGTTGTGCATACACATTCACCAGCTGTTATGGAAGCAAGAAGAGTTATACTAGATTTAATCCTTTCTAATCATCATCGTGATTGTTTAACTTGTAGTCGTAATGGTAATTGTGAGTTACAAGCATTAGCAATGAAATTTAATGTTCAACATGTTGAATTTGAAGGTGAAATGACAGAACATAAAGTTGATGATAAATCTCCAGCGATTATGAGGGATTTTAATAAATGTATTTTATGTAGAAGATGTGTTGCTGCATGTAAGAATGTACAAGAAATTGGTGCTATAGATTGTATTAATAGAGGTTTTGAATCTTGTATTTCTACAGTTGGTGATCATAGTTTAAATGATGTTAACTGTACTTTTTGTGGTCAATGTATAGAGGCTTGTCCGACAGGGGCTTTGAAGGAGAAAGAATATATTAAAGATGTTTGGAGAAATTTAAAAGATCCAGATATTTATACTGTTGTTCAAACAGCTCCTGCTGTTAGAGTAGCTTTAGGTGAAGAGTTTGATATGCCTATTGGAACAAATGTAACTGGTAAAATGGTTTCTGCATTGAAGAGTTTAGGATTTGATAGAGTTTTTGATACAAATACAGGTGCAGATTTAACTATTATGGAAGAGGCTAATGAATTTATAGATCGTTTTTCTAAACAAGAATGTTTACCAATGATTACATCTTGTAGTCCAGGCTGGGTAAGGTTTGCAGAAAAGAATTATCCAGATTTATTAGGACATTTATCAAGCTGTAAATCTCCACATCAAATGTTTGGAGCAATGGTTAAATCATATTATGCCAAAAAATATAATGTAGATCCAAAGAAAATATGTATGGTTTCTGTTATGCCTTGTATTGCTAAGAAATACGAATGTCAAAGAGAAGAAATGGAAGTTGATGGTCTTCGTGATGTTGATTATGTAATTACAACAAGAGAATTGTCTAGAATGATAAAACAAGCAAATATTGAGTTTACTCAATTACAAGATGATGTATTTGATGAGCCAATGGGAGAAGCTACAGGTGCTGGCGCTATTTTTGGAACTACAGGTGGTGTTATGGAAGCAGCATTAAGAACTGCAGCAGATACTTTGGAAGGTAAAGACTTACCTCAATTTGAATATGAAGCTGTAAGAGGTGGTAAAGGTAGAAAAGAAGCAACTGTAGAAATTGCTGGTAAGAAAATTAAAGCAGTTGTAGTAAGTGGTTTAAGTAATGCAAGAAAAATAATGGATGAGATAAGAGAAGGAAAAGCAGATTATCAATTTGTAGAAATAATGGCTTGCCCAGGTGGATGTGTAATGGGTGGAGGCCAACCAATAAAGAGTTCTAAGATAAGAAGTGAAGTTGATGTTAGAAAATTAAGAGCAGAAGCTTTATATACAATAGATGAAAAGAGTGTAATAAGAAAATCACACGAAAGTCCAGTAATGAAGCAAATGTATGAAGAATTTTTACAAAAACCAGGAAGCGAAGTAGCTCATAAATATTTACATACACATTATACAGCTAAAAATATGTATGATATCTAGGATTAGCAGGGATTTAGGGGGATTTGGGGACGGTCCTAAAATCCCTGTTTTTCCCTGTTCTATAATAATGAAAAGTGAAAAAAGCTTATTAGTCAATAATGTGTTAGCTAAATAGGAATATAAGGAGTAAGATATGAATACTGAATATGAAATTAGAGTACTAGAAATTGATAAAGAAAAATTAATAAAAAAGCTAGAAGAATTAGGTGCAGAATTTAAAGGCGATAATGAACAAAAAAGATATGTTTATGACATAATTCCAAAGGAAGATGGTAAATGGATTAGATTAAGAACAAATGGAAGAAAAACAACACTTACATATAAAAAAATGTAGTAAAGACAACAATAGATGGTACAAAAGAATTAGAAGTAGAAGTTTCTGATTTTGAAAAGACAAATGAACTATTAGAAAATATGGGAATTAAGAGTAGAGGATATCAAGAAAATAAAAGGACTCAGTATATTTTGAATGGTGTAGAAATAGATATAGATTCATGGCCAATGATTCCTACTTATGTCGAAATTGAAGGGAAAAATGAAGAAGAGGTAATGAATACGTTAGAAATATTAGAATTGCCAAAAGATAAAGTTACAACTTTGGATGTTGATAGTGTTTATAAGAAGTATGGAATTGATTTGAAGGTAATTAAAGTGTTAAAATTTTAATAAAGAAAAGATAAAGGGGGAATTAAAAGATGAAACAGAAAAGTAATGAAGAAATAAAAAATAATGAAAATATAAAAATGAAAGAAAAACATAAGGTTAATTGGTTTCAAGCATTATGTTGCTTACTTTTTTGGATAATTTTAATAAAAGTATTTATTGATGTATGTTTAAAAATTGGTGGATTAGTTGGTTTAATAAGTTCAATGTAATTTTGTATTAATCTAGAATTATAAGTAAATTAAAACAATAAAGTATTTGCGTATTAAAGCAAGTACGTTAATATTTAAAAAATCAGAATTTAACTTTTGGTTAATAACATATCATACTGACTACTCATACTAATAGAAAAAAATAAAAATAAACTATATAATAGCAAAAGAAAAATTGCGGAAAACTAAAAATACTTGCAAAAATGAAGTGAATAATATTTAATATATGAGTTGGTTTTAACGAGAAACTTACAGATAATTTGAAACTTTAAGGATAGCATATAGAAAGTTGATAAATAGGAATTTTAAGGGATAAACTTGAATTTCTAAAGGAGGAACAAAAAAGTATGGTAATAGACAAAATAAAAAAAGTAAATAACGCAGAAGATGAGAAGCCACAAAAAAATACCAAAGCTGCGGATATGCTAGTTGGTAAATGGGTAAAATGCGATGCATGTAAAGAGATACTATATAAAGATGATGTTCACAATAATTTTAGTGTATGTCCAAATTGCGGTAAACACTTTAGAATATCAGCAAGAAGAAGAATAAAACAAATAATAGATGAAGGAACATTTGTAGAAACATACGAAAATATGCCAGAAACAGACCCTATACATTTTGATGGTTATCTAAAGAAAATAGAAACATTAAAAGAAAAAACCAAAATACAAGAGGCTGTTACAACAGGATTTGGAGAAATACATGGTAATAAAGTAGTAATAGCTGTAATGGATGGAAATTTCTTAATGGGAAGTATGGGAAGTGTTGTAGGAGAAAAAATAACACTTGCTATAGAAGACGCAATAAAAGAAAAATTACCATTTATAATTTTTTGCGTGTCTGGTGGAGCTAGAATGCAAGAAGGCATGGTATCATTAATGCAAATGGCAAAGACTTCAGCTGCAGTTGCAAAATTAGATGATGCAGGCCTGTTAAATATAACTGTACTTACAGATCCAACAACTGGAGGAGTTACAGCGAGTTTTGCAAGTTTAGGAGATATAATTTTAGCAGAGCCTAATGCATTAATTGGTTTTGCAGGACCAAGGGTTATAGAACAAACAATAAAACAAAAATTACCTGAAGGTTTCCAAAGATCAGAATTTTTATTAGAACATGGCTTTATAGATAAAATAGTAGAAAGAAAAGACATGAAGAAAACTTTAGCACAAATATTAGAGTTACATAAAAACTAAGATAGGAGATGAAATTAATGAGTAAAAAAACAGCATGGGATATAGTTATGCTTGCAAGAGATTCACAAAGACCAAAAGCAAAGGACTACATAGAAAGTATCGTAGATGATTTCATCGAATTTCATGGTGATAGAGCCTTTGGAGATGATAAATCTATAATTGGTGGAATTGGTAGAATAAATGGTACAGTAGTTACAGTTATAGGGCAAGAAAAAGGTAGTACAACAAAAGAAAAAATGGAAAGAAATTTTGGTATGACAAATCCAGAAGGATATAGAAAAGCTTTAAGACTTATGAAACAAGCAGAAAAGTTCCATAGACCAATAATTACATTTGTAGATACTCCAGGAGCATATCCAGGACTAGGAGCAGAAGAAAGAGGTCAAGGAGAAGCAATAGCAAGAAACTTGATGGAAATGTCTAGATTAAAAACGCCAATAATTTCTATAGTAATTGGTGAAGGTTCAAGTGGTGGAGCTTTAGCAATTTGTATTGGTGACAGAATAGCGATGTTAGAAAATAGTGTATATTCTGTATTATCACCAGAAGGATTTGCAAGCATTTTATATAAAGATGCAAGCAAAAATAAAGAAGCAGCAGAAAAAATGAAAATCACAGCTAAAGACTTAAAAGAATTAGGTATAATAGATGACATTATAAAAGAAAAAGATAATCAAGAAGAAAATTTAGAGTTTGTATCAGCAGAACTAAAAGAATATATTACAAAAACTCTAAAAAAATTAACTAAGTTAAAAACTGAAGATTTATTAAATCTTAGGTATGAAAAATATAGAAAAATAGGAAAGATGGAGGAGTAAGATTATGTTATTAGAAAACAAAAAATTAGTATTAATGGGAGTAAGAAACAAATGGAGTATTGCATGGGGAGCAGCTAAATCAGCTCATGACAATGGTGCACAATTAATTTGCACATATAACCCAGAAGAAGGTTCAGAAAAATTAGCAAAATTATTAGAAGAATTTCCAGGAACAAAATTATATCCATGTGATGCAAGTTCAGATGAAAGTATAAGAGATTGCTTTGCTGCTATAAAAGCAGATTTCGGAAAAGTAGATGGAATATTACATAGTATAGCTCATGCTTTTACAGATGATTTAAGAAATGATTTTATTAATACATCAAGAGAAGGATATGCTCATGCATGTGATGTAAGTGCATATTCATTAGTAAAAATAGTAAACGAAGCTGTTGCACAAGATGCATTAAATGAAGGAGCAAGTATTGTTACATATACATATTACGGATCAGAAAAAGCAGTTGTTGGATATAATGTTATGGGTGTTGCAAAAGCAGCTCTAGAAGCTAGCATTCGTTACCTAGCACAAGATTTAGGTAAAAAAGGTATGAGAATTAATGGTATTTCTTCAGGACCAATCAAAACATTATCTGCAAAGGGAATTAAAGATTTTGGTTCAATATTAGATGTTATAGAAGAAAAAGCTCCAATGCACAAAAATGTTACAATAGAACAAGTTGGAGATACTACAACATTCTTATTTAGCAATATGTCATCTGGAATCACAGGTGAAATAATTCATTGTGATAACGGATTTACAACGGTAGGTGTTTAATTAGACAAATAAAAAACTCTAAGCTATTAAATTAGTTTAGAGTTTTTTTGATGTTATATTTATCAAATATTGCAAATAAAAATGCTTATGATATAATTTAAAAAATGTATTAGAATGAATTATGATAAAAGATAATAAATAAAGGAGACAAAAAATGAATATTAAATTAACAAAAAACATAGAAGAAGCAAATTGTATAACACATAACGGTACATTTCATTGTGATGAAATTTTTTCTACAATTATGTTTTCAAAATTATTACCAGAAGTTGTAGTGTGTAGAACATCAGACTTAGAAAAAGCAAGAGAGAATCAGTACATATATGATGTTGGTGGTGGAGAATTAGATCATCATCAATTTGGTGGCAATGGAGAACGAGAAAACGGAGTAAAATACTCTTCTTGTGGACTAGTTTGGAAGAAATTTGGAAAAGAAATAATAAAAAAATATACTAGCGAGTATATAAATGAAACTTGGCAAATGTTAGATAAAAACTTAATTCAATGTATAGATGCAGGTGATAATGGACAAATACCAGATATAAATGTAGATTACAAACTTGTACAAGTAGCAAGTATAATAGCTGAATTTAATCCAAATTGGGATGAAGAGATAGAGCCAGATGTTAAGTTTGAGGAAGCTTTGCAATTAGCAGAAAAAGTATTTGATAATTCATTAAAGTCTTCTATATCGAAAATGAGGGCTAAATCAAAAGTAGATATGGCAATTAATTCTTCAAAAGATGGAATTATGACATTAGAAAAATTTTTGCCTTGGAAAGAAGTTCTATTAGAATCAACTAGTGCTAAAGCTAAACTAATTAATTTTGTTATATTTCCTTCAAACAGAGGTGGATATAATATTTATACTGTGCCAGAAAAACTAGGCTCTTTTACAAGTAGAAAATTATTTCCAAAAGAATGGGCAGGTTTAAAGGACGAGGATTTACAAAAAGTAACAACAGTAGAGACTGCAAGATTTTGCCATAACAAATGTTTTATATGTGCTGTTGATACTAAAGAAGATGCCTTAAAGTTAGCAAAAATAGCAAACGGAACATATTAATAATGTTACAAAATATTTACATATAGTAAAAAAAATTAAATT